>Ga0138256_10009839_pt1 | contig 10034 bp, 7 predicted proteins | sample KNB2016incub_MG_FD_105486 | JGI IMG/M metagenome (GOLD analysis project Ga0138256, IMG submission 105486) | Active sludge microbial communities from wastewater in Klosterneuburg, Austria - KNB2014incub_MG | ecosystem: Engineered > WWTP > Activated sludge > Unclassified | place: Austria...
GCTTGCGCTTCACCAGCCGCCCTCATCGTGCCACAATAACTTTCGTTCGTCCTGCTTCTTGCAGCGAACGGGACCCTGTCCCTTCACTCCGTGTCTCACCCGAGGGTCGCACCGCAAACTGTCCCTTCCCATAACTTCCTGCCTTAAGCATCGACTCTATCAGCCGCAGCACTCGGCCATCCGCTACGCGTTGGGCTACCAGCGTAAGGAGTTTCTCATGACCCACAGATCCGAAAAGTCTCTCAAATCCGCATCCACGATCCACTCGCTGGCGCCTTCAATCTCCTTCCACACTTTCGCGAGAGCATCCTTGGTTGACCGCCCTCGCCGATACCCGAAATTGGCTTCATCGAATATCGGTTCAAAGATCGGCTCCAGCCGCTGCAGTAACGCTTGTTGACACACCCGGTCGCACACCGTCGGTATGCCCAGCGTGCGATACTCCCCCGGCTTGCCCGCCTTTGGAATCGGAACTTGTCGAACGGGCTGAGGCTGATAGTCATCGTCACGTAGTTCATCGCCCAGCCGGCTCAACTGCTGCTCCCGCTGCGCTTCAAAACTCGCCACCGTCTGCCTATCTACACCTCCACTGCCTCCGTTCTCCTTGACCCTTTCCCAGGCCATCAACAGATTCTCTTGTCTGTAAACCTTGTCGATCAATGAATGGACCTTCTTCGCTCCCGTCGGGTTGATCCAGTCCGCCAGTCTCCTCGGCCTCGCCTGTACGGGTCTTTCACTCATGGAACTGTTCCACCAGCGCGGCCTTACTCACTCGCGTCCTTTCTCTTCCCTTCCGTCTTCGCCGGCTGCCTTCCCCGGCCCATTCCGCCGCCGATTGCCCGGTCACGAGATTTGTCGTCTCGCTTCGGGTACTACACAGCCGTCCGCCAACTGACCGAGCTTCACTCGCCGTTTCGCTTTCGCTTATCGGCTTGCTGACTCCGGGCGCCACCCGGAGACTCGATCAGTCTTCCTGAGGTCACTTACTGCTCTGCCGTACCGTGCCATCCGCAAACGCCTTGGTGCGGTGGGTGAATGAGTAACGCCTTCGTCTCCATAGTGCAGACTCGACCTTGCCCCACCTTTGGCCGACCGGTTCATCTCGGGGTGGCCCTCATCGATTACAGCCCGGTACTTCTCCTCATGCCCCTCGGATTCCACCTCACGATGGACACCCTTGCGCTAAAGCGAGTGCCCTCCGGAAAACTACAAGGGTCGGCTCCAGATCCGCCTTGGCTGTGTCCGGCTTTCGCCTTCGTGCCCGTTTAGGCTTCTCCATACCTACTCCCTCTCTCCGGCCCGCGAGGCATTGCCCCCGCGTTCGGATATGGCGCTCCTCATCCGAGCGCCAGGGGGACTTCAACCCCCCTGAGCAACGCGATGCTCAGCGCACAGTATGCACCTTACTGCTCCCGACTAGCGCTGCAGTGTTGAACGAAAGCCGGTAGCCCGGCCTACGGTAAGATATTCGCTGAAAGAGGCTCTTACCATGGTCAACCGTAGATCGTTTCTGGTGGGCGCTGGCTCGCTGGCAGCCGCCACGCGGACACCCAGCACCGCGGGTGAGGCGCCGCGGAAGGTGATTGTCGGTAGTGTAGTCCAGGCCTTCTGGGTGAAGCATCCCGGTCTCGACAAGCGCCTCCAGGAACTCACCGGCATTCTCGACCGAATGCAGGCGCTGTCGCAGAAGAAATACGGCCGCGGTCTCGACCTCGCCATACTGCCCGAAACCGTGATCACCGGCGAGGGCGGCGGCGAGACCTTGGCCCGGTCGGTCGCGTGGGATGGACCCGTCGATGAGACCTTCGGCCGCAAGGCGCGGGAAATGGGCTCCAACCTCATCGTCCCCACCTATCTGCGCGATGCGGCCAACCGCTGTTCGAATGCTGCTGTCCTGGTGAACCGTAAGGGCAACGTCATGGGCACTTATCGCAAGGTTCACCTCGTCCCTTCGGCTGACGGCAAAGTCTTCGAAGGCGGCGCGAGCCCCGGCGATGCGTTCCCGGTCTTCCATTGCGACTTCGGCAAACTCGGCATCCAGATCTGTTACGACATGGAGTTCGAGCCCGGCTGGAGGGAACTTGCGAACAAAGGGGCGGAACTCATCGCCTGGCCGACGCAATCCCCGCAAACCGCGCATCCGGCCGCGCGCGCCCTCCAGCAGCGCTGCTACATCGTCTCGAGCACCTGGCGCGACAACGCCTCAGTCTTCGAACCCACCGGCAAGATCGTCGCCCAGGTGAGGACCGACGGCGACGTCCTTGCCCAGGAGATCGACCTCAGTTACGCCATCCTGCCCTGGACCTCCAAGCTACGGCGCGGAGAAGCTCTGAAGGAGAAGTTCGGCGACAAGGTGGGCTTCCGTTACTATCACGAAGAAGACCTCGGCATGTTCTGGTCCAACGATCCCAAGATGCCGATCCGCCAGATGGCCCAGTCGCTGGGGCTGGTGGAAGCGGAGGACGAGTTAGAGCGTGTCCGCCAGTGTTACCGCCAGGCGGGTGTGCCCGGTTACTAAAAGCTATAACGCAGCAATAACAATCCGTGCGAGTTGCGGTGGAACTGCCCGAGGAAGTCCGGCCGCGACCCGCGAATCAGTGTGAAGCTCGCCGTCGCCCGCCAGTGCGCCGATAACTGCTGCGTGTATTCGCCCTTGACCCACAACCCATCACCCGAATCGCGCACCGCCGTCTCGATGGCGAACGACCGCCGCGGGTCGATCGTGTAGGACGCCCGCGCCAGTACTGACCTCGCAAACCCGCGGTCTGGCGCAAACGCCAGCGGGTTGCGCTGGTTGGTCACCGCTTCGCCCGAATAGCCGCCGACAAACACCCACTCGCCCCACGTCCGCTCCACTTGCGCCACCCAAAGTACATACTCATCCGCGTTCGCCGTACTCGACGTGAAGTAAGCCGCCTCGCCCTTCAGCGTGAACCACGGGGTCGGCACGGCCACATCGCCCCCGTAGAGGCGCAGACGCGGATGATACCGGCTGAACCGCACTCCCTGCTGCGACGGCACACCGTCAAACAGCGGCAGATGATGATGTCCGTCGAAGAAGACCGTGGAGAACTCGTAGCCCGCACCCACACGGTTGTACCGCAGCCCCACCTGCGCCCGCTCGGGATGCCGCGAACCTTCATCGAGCAGCGGAACATTCGATAGCTCGTCGGGCAGCACGGTCCACCGCTGATTGATGAGCGGCGTACGGCTCGGGGTGAAACGCGCCACCACCGCGTCCAGCGTGTGGCCGTTCTTCTCATAAGTCGCGCGGCCCGCGAGCACACCGAGAAAATCGTTATCCACCACCGACAAGTAATCCCGTGGCGCAAACCGATCCGTCGGGTTCAGAATGTCGGCCTTGCCCCAGCGGATAAACTGTTTGCCGCCTTCGAGCGTCCACCCGCCGCGATTGAATTGCGCACTCGCGCGGCGCAGCGAAAGCGCCGGGCGCTGTAACTTGCGATCCTGCCAGTCGAACCGCGCGGACCGCTCGACCTGCCGGTGCGTGTCGCTCCGCGCGTCGAAACTCCCAAAGAACCGCAGCGACGAGTTCACCTCGACAGATGGCTCCCAGCGCAGCAGCCCCTCGCTGACCACCCGGCCGCTATCGTTCGCCGCGGTCTGCGGGTACACTGTCGTCCGCAAATCGAAGAACCCGCGATTTGTGAAGGTCTGGCCCGAGGCAACCATCGCGCCTACCAGCAGCACCAGCCAGCGCATCGTCTAGCCGCGCCGCAACGCCTGAAGCGTGAAGTCGGCCTCTTTCATGGGCAGGTTGTAATCGAGTTTCTCCAGCTTCATCACGGTCTTACTCTTGCGTGTCGCGTCGAAGACTTCCATCAGCCGCGCGGTCCAGATGCCCTTCACCCGTTCCATGTCGCGATAATTGATCCGCCGCACGAGTTGATTCCCCTTATGCCCTTCCACCTGCACAAACGCGTAGATATCCTTGCGCACCCAAACATAGGAATGCGTGTACTGCGACGACTTCGTCTTCACCGGCCGCGACTCGATCTTCCAGCACGCCTGCCCGTCGATCGTATCCTCGCCCAGTAACTTGTAGTCGTACTGGTTCACGTCGCGCTCTTCCAGGTCTTCAAACGAAAAGTCGGTCCCGAAGAAGCGCGTCGAGCGGTCTTGCAACGCGATGCGGCGGTCGCGCTGCAACGCCGGGGTCCACATCCACTGGTCCGAGGCGCGGTCCTTGTGATTGTGAATGAGCAGCGCAACGCCCTTCACTTCGGCGGGGGCGACAAACCGCAGCACCGCTTTCGAATCGCCGAACGAACCGATCCGTTCATACTCCCACTTCTTGTCGGTGATGCGGTTGCGCCCGTCGATCACCTGGAGCGTGCCTTCATACCGCTGCGACTCGGCGCGGCTGCGCTTCTGTACTTCTTCGACAATCTGCCGCGGATCCTGCGCCAGCGCCACGCCAGCCGCGGCGAACAAAAGCCACTTATTCATATTCCAGACTCTCCACCAAAGAAGCGCGCACAGCCGCTTCCGCAGGCCACAGCGCGGCAAGATACGCCGCTCCCGTCACGATGGGAAACAGCAGCAGCGCGAACGAATAGGGATAACGATAATCGACATCGAGACCCGCGATCTCACCCTTGAACGAAACCACGTTGAAATAGAGAAACAGCGCGCCCAGTACGCAGCCCAGCAGCAGACCCACCAGCCCGATCGACACCGCCTCCAGCCAGATGGTGTGCCGGATCTGGTTCCGCAACCCGCCCACCGCCTGCAGCACGCCTAACTCGCGCCGGCGGTCTGTAATCGACACCGTCAGCGTATTTACAATCCCCAGCACGGCCACCAGCAGCGCCACCGCTAACTGAATGTAAGTCATCCCGAACCACTGGTTCGTCAGGTCGATCACGAACTTCTTCAAGTCCGCATTGGTCAACACAAACAGCCGGTGTTGGTTGCCCAGTTTCGCCAGAATCTCCTCGCGCACTTGAAGCGGCGGCACTCCCTTCTTCAGATACACGCGGTAGACATTCACCGTGTCGTCGCGCCAGTAGCGCATGAACAGCGCCTGGTCGAGAAAGAACGCTCCTTGCTGGTCGGAGAAATCGACGACAATCCCCAGGACAGGCAGACGGAGCCGCCCCGAGGGCGTATCCACCTCCATCAGGTCACCTATCTGGAAGCCGCGCCGGTTGGCCAGGTTCTCCGCCAGGATGAACCCTTCGCCCGCCTTGCCACGGCGCAGCATTTCGCGTTTGTCCCCCGCGGTGGGATGAATGTCCACGCGGCGCTCGAGGTGTTCGAACGGCAGCGCGATGGCCAACGCGGGCTGCCCCTTCACCATTACCCGGGCATTGCGAACGGGCGCGACTTCGTCCACGCCCGGCAACCTCGCGATGTCGTCGCGGAACGACGCAGGAAAGCGAAAGTTCCGGGCAGTCACCGTCTCGGTGGGCGTGACGAACAGATCGGGATTGAACGTGTACTCCATCCACTCGGTCACCGAGAGGAAGATGGCCCCCGATATGCCCGCGAAGCCCACGGCCAAAGCCAGGGACAGCATCAGCGCCGACACCGTGGCGGAGGTCCGCCGTGGCGACTGGATGAGCGAATCCGCCGCCAGCGCGCCTTCCACCGGACGGATCCATTTGAGCGCGGGCCGCAGCGCGCGCGACACCGCCAGCGACAACCACGGCGCCAATAACAGCACGGCCATCACGGCCATCGCGAACGCCACGTAATAGAACGCTGTGCCGGGCGCGAACGTCAACCCAATCAAAGCCACTGCCGACAGGGCCACCGCGATCAAACCGCGCACTCTGTTCTCGCCCTCTGTCAGCACCTGGTAGCGGCCCTTTTGCAGCGCCTTCACCGGATCCACCGATGCCGCCGCGCGCGCCGGCAGAAATCCGCCCACCAGCGACGCTGCCACGCCCACCGCCATCGCGCCGAGAATCAGCACCGCCTCCGCCGAAGGATCGTCGGCCATCTGCGCGGTTCCATACAACTCGCGCACCATGCCGCTCAACAGCGGCGTTACTCCCCGGGCGATTCCCAATCCCACCCAGATGCCTACCGCCGACGCGAAGACACCCGCCAGCGCGCTTTCAGCCAAAAACATAAACAGGATCTGGCGTTGCGACGCCCCCAGCGCCCGCAGAATCCCGATCTCCGAACGCCGCTGCGTGATCGCGATCGAGAATGCGTTGTAGATGATGAACACGCCAATCAGCAGCGCGAAGATGCTCGTCACGTTGATGGTCACCGAAAGCGACTTCGAGATCGCGTCGAAATGCTCACCCCGCGCCGACGGCGGCTCGACCTGGTAACTCGGGCCCAGCAGCGCCTCGATTTTTTGCCGTGCCTGGTCGATCGTCACGCCTTCGCCGACCCCGATGTCGATGCGGTCGAACAAGCGTCCCCGCCCGAACACCATCTGCGCGGCGTAGACATCCATCACCGCGAGGTTGCCGCCGAAGGCCGTCGACAATCCGCCGGGCTTCATAATGCCGCGCACGGTAAACTGCCGCGGACCCGTCATCGTCTGAAACGTGATCTTCTGGTTCCGCTGAATGCCGTTCTTGTCCGCGAACGGTTTCGACAGGATCAGCGAATCCGGCTGCGCCAGAAACACCAGCGGATCGTCGATCACGTCGTCGTCCGCGCCCTCGATATCGTAGTCGCGCAGTGACCGGTCGCCCGTCATGTCCACGCCCAGCACCAGCAGATTGCCCTGTCCCGGCAATCCCGTGTTGAGCACCGCCTCGACAACAGGCGCCGCCGCGCGCACCTCTGCGAGCGACTGCACCTTCTCGAGCACTTCCTCGGGGAACCCCGTCTCGCCCGCCGATACCTGCAATTGCGTCTTTCCGGCGATGCGGTCCACGGTTTGCTGAAACGCGCGGTTCACCGCCCGGTTGGCCGTGTGCATTCCGGTAAACACGGCCACGCCGATCACAATCCCGATCAGCGTGAGCAGCGTCCGCAGCTTATGTTTCCTGACGTACGGCCAGGTGAGCAGACGCAGGAAAGTCACTGCGCTACATCCTCGACAATGCGGCCGTCGCGCAGCCGGATCATGCGCGGGCACGAATCCGCCACGGCCATGTCGTGCGTCACAATCAGCACGGTGGTGTTCAGCCGCTGGTGCAGGTCGCGAATCAGCGCGAGGATATCCTTACCCGTGGCCGTGTCGAGGTTGCCGGTCGGCTCATCGGCCAGCAACACCGGCGGATACACGCTTAGCGCCCGTGCAATCGCCACACGCTGCCGCTCGCCTCCGGACAGTTCCTCGGGCAGATGGTCCAGCCGGTGATCCAGTTTCACAAGGTCGAGCAACTCGCGCGCCCGCCCGGCTGTCTTCGCGCGCGCCCATCCGCGCAGGTGGAGAGGCAGCGCGACATTCTCCAGGCACGACAGACTCGGCAGCAGATTGAAGAACTGAAAAATGAACCCGATTTTGTCGCGGCGCACGCGGGTCAAACCATCGTCCGAAAGGCTGGCCAGCGCTTCGCCATCAATCGTGATTTCGCCGGAGGTGGGCTTGTCCAAGCCGCCAATCAGATTCAGGAGCGTCGACTTGCCGGAGCCCGACGGACCGACGATCGCCACCATCTCGCCCCGCTCAATCCGCAGATCGACCGGATGCAAGGCTGTGACCTGCCTCTTGCCGTTATAGGCCTTGGAGACCTGAGAAAGCGTAATCATCTAACTGTCAGGCAACCCCACTCTACAATCTAAGATGACATGCGGATTGGAATCGACGCAGGAGGTACGTTCACAGACTTCATTGTGGTCAGCGACGATGGAAGTGTCGACAGTTTCAAACTGCGATCCAATCCCAAAGCGCCGGCTTCGGTGATTCTCGCCGGACTGGAGCGGGCCGCGTCGAAAGCCCGCAAAGTGGAAGTGGTGCATGGGTCCACCGTGGCCACGAACGCGCTGCTTGAACGAAAAGGCGCGCGGACCGGCTTCGTCACCACCGTCGGCTTCGAAGATCTCATCCATATCGGCAGACAGAATCGCGAACAGCTCTACAACCTGACGCCGGCGCCGCGTGTTCCGCTGGCGCCCCGTGGGCTGTGTTTTGGCGTGACGGAACGGACCTTTTATGACGGTACTGTCGCATGCATTCCGGAACCCGGTGAGTTGACCCAGTTGCTACAGCGTTTGGAGCGGGCCGGCGTCGAGAGCATTGCGATCTGTTTTCTGCACTCATACCAGAACGCGCAGAACGAAGGCCTGGTCGATCACTTTCTGCAAGAAAATTTCAACGGCGCCTACATCTGCCGCTCCGCCGATGTTTCCCCCGAGTTTCGCGAATTCGAGCGCGCCTCCACCACGGTGATCAACGCCTACGTCGGCCCGCTCATCGACCGCTATCTTTCCCAACTCGAAGCCGGCTGGCCGCGCGGCGTCGCCATCATGCAATCCAACGGCGGCCTCATGACCGCTGCCCAGGCCCGCCGCCACGCCGTCCGCACCGTGCTTTCCGGACCGGCCGGCGGCGTCATCGGCGCCGTCGACATGGCCCGCCGTTCCGGCTTCACACGCATCCTCGGCTTCGACATGGGCGGCACGTCCACCGACGTCAGCCTCTGCGACGAGCGACCGCGCGTGACGATGGAATCGAGCATCGACGGCTTCCCCGTCCGCGTCCCCATGCTCGATATTCATACGGTGGGTGCGGGCGGCGGGTCACTCGCACGCGTCGATGCCGGCGGCTTGTTGAAGGTAGGACCCGAAAGCGCCGGCGCCGACCCCGGCCCCGCCTGCTACGGTACCGGCGACCAGGCCACGGTCACCGACGCGCATGTCGTCCTCGGGCGCATCGCCGCCGGACAGTTCCTCGGTGGCGGCATGGCCATTCTTCCTGACCGCGCTGCCGAGGCCGTGGACCGCATCGCGACCCAACTGTCTTTGTCGCGCGAACAGGCCGCCGCAGGCATTCTTCGCGTCGCCAACGCCAACATGGAACGTGCCATCCGCGCGGTTTCGATTGAGCGCGGCTACGATCCCCGCGAGTTCACGCTGGTCGCCTTCGGCGGTGGCGGCGGCCTCCACGCCTGCGAACTCGCCGCCGAACTCGGTGTCAAGACCATCGCCGTCCCCCGCTACGCCGAAGGCCTCTCCGCGCTCGGCATGCTCCTGGCGGACCGCGTTCGGGATTATGCCGCGGGCGTCCTGGGGCGCACCGATCTGGACGGACGTTTTCGGGCATTGGAGAAGGAAGCGCGCGCCGAATGCGGACGGAAGGCGCAACTGGAGCGAACCGCCGACCTTCGCTACGCCGGACAAAGCTACGAACTCACGGTGCCGTGGGAGGATGCGCCCGTGCGCTTCCACGCCGAACACCAGCGCGTCTACGGCTACTCCACTCCCGCCAAATCCATCGAGGTGGTCACTATCCGGGTCCGTGCCCGTGTGCCCGCCGTCAGGCCCGAATTGCCGCCCATCGAGCCATCAAAAGGGAAGCCGGGGCAGCGGACACTCTGGGTGGAAGGCCAATGGCGCGCGGTGAGTGTTTTCCGAAGGGAGCAGTTGGTGGGCCGCAAAACCAAGGGTCCCGCGCTGGTTGTCGACTATGGCGCGACGACCCTGGTGATGCCCCGGTGGGTGGCTTCTGCCGACAAGACAGGCAACCTTATTCTTCGGCTGGGCGGAAAAAACTGAGCGAATTGTCGCCCTGCTTCACCACCCGGTAGCGCTCCAATCGTCCGTAACGCTCCTGGAGTGAGACACGGGAAGCGTGTTGCGCAATCACCAGGTCCGCGTTGGCCGCCGTGAGCGCGATTTCGTATTCGGCTTCAGCCTCGTAGGGCGGGTCCAGGAAAACGATACCGGCTTGCTGCGCCTTCAGAAACGTGGCGACATTGCCGTGAATCACGCGCACCCGCCCTTCGGCCTTGAGAATGCGCACATTCTCTTCGAGCGCCTTCAGCGCCGGTCGCGACCTTTCGATAAACACGACAAGCCGCGCGCCCCGGCTGAGCGCCTCCAGTCCCACCGCGCCGCAGCCCGCGTAGGCATCGACAAACACCGCGTCCTGGATCACC
>Ga0138256_10009841_pt1 | contig 10033 bp, 6 predicted proteins | sample KNB2016incub_MG_FD_105486 | JGI IMG/M metagenome (GOLD analysis project Ga0138256, IMG submission 105486) | Active sludge microbial communities from wastewater in Klosterneuburg, Austria - KNB2014incub_MG | ecosystem: Engineered > WWTP > Activated sludge > Unclassified | place: Austria...
CCGCAACGGCAGGGTTGATCGAGCATCGGACGTAGGACAGGTTGGCCGCGTCGCGGCCTACCTGACATGCAAAACTAAGCTGGAAGCATTTATCCGCAAAGGACGCAAAACACGCAAAGGAAAGCGTTGTGAGCAGGTGGGCACATCGCCAGCGCGAATTGACCCATTGATTGCTGTCTTAGCGTTCTTTGCGTCCTTTGCGGACAAGAAAACAGGCTTCCGATCGTCCCTTGCTCGACGGGCGAATAGGTGTCCCGGCAGATGTGATCGGTACCCCTAATTCGCAGTCGGCGCGACGACCGTGCCGGGCGTCGCGGCAACCGGCGCTGCAACCGGCGGCTTCCAGCGCGCCAGCGCACGCAGGATGTTGAGCGCCTCGCCGAGCACGAAATCGCGTGAGGGATCGTTCGCCGGCACCGCCGAGGCGGCCTCGGGGTCCCCCTCAGTGGCCTTGGCCGGCTTGCTGCGGCCATTGCCGTTGCCCAGGTGCCCGGGCAGGTCGGCTTCGCTGATGTAGCGGCCCTGTTCACCCACCGGCTTGAGTTCGGCCGGCTGCAGCAGCACATCGGGTTCGATGCCCTCGGCCTGAATCGAACGCCCGCTCGGCGTGTAGTACAGCGCGGTGGTCAGCTTGATCGCCTCGCCACTGGCCAGCGGCAACACCGACTGTACCGAGCCCTTGCCGAAGCTGCGCTGGCCGAGGATCAGCGCGCGCTTGCGGTCCTGCAGGGCGCCGGCCACGATTTCGCTGGCCGAGGCCGAGCCGCCATCGACCAGCACCACCAGCGGCGCGCCGAGCAGCACATCGCCGGGGGTCGCGGTGAATTCGGAACTGGCCAGTGCGACGCGGCCCTTGGTGCTGACGATCAGGCCCGATTCCAGAAACAGATCGCTGACATCGACCGCGGCATCGAGCAATCCGCCCGGATTGCTGCGCAGATCGAGCACCAGCCCTTCGAGCGGCTTTTCCTTGTTGATCAGTCCGGCAATGCGCTTGGCCACTTCCTCCGCCGTGTTGGTCTGGAACGCGGCGACGCGCACATAGCCAAAACCCGGCGCCAGCAGGCGCCCGCGCACGGCGGTGACGTCGATGACCTCGCGTACCAGGGTCAGGTCGAAAGCCGGCTGGCCGGCGCGGATGACGGTGAGTTCAACGCTGGTGCCGGCTTCGCCGCGCATGCGGTCGATGGCGACATCGGCGTTTTCGCTCTCCACCTGGATGCCATCGATGCGGCTGATCACGTCGCCGGGCTGGATGCCGGCGCGCGCCGCCGGGGTGTCGTCGATGGGCGCGATCACGGTCAGCGCCCCGGCGCGGATCTGCACCTCGAGGCCAAGACCACCGTAGCGGCCGCTGGTGTCGTCGGTCAGCGCCTGCAGATCCGATTTCTTCAGATAGCCGCTGTGCGGATCGAGATCCAGCAGCAAGCCGCGGATTGCCGCCTTCATCAGGCGTTGCGCGCTGACCGGCTCGACGTAGGAGCGCTGCACCTCGCGGAATACCGCTGTAAACACGCGAATGTCTTCGACGCTGACTTCGTCGATGGCGTCGGTGGCGGGCGCGTCGCTGGCTGGCGCCGGCTTCGCGGCAGGCGGCGGGTCGGCCGCGAGCAACCGGTCCGGCAGAGAAGTCAGCGCCAGCGTGGCCGCGATGCAGCAGGCGAGCAATCTCAAGGTCATGGTGGCGTGGCCAACAAGTGCGATGCGCGCATATTTGGCGAGCGGAAGCGGAAATGCCAGAGCTTTGTTGCAACGGCATCGCGCGCGAGCGCGCTCCTACAGCTTCGCCGAAGATCCACGCAAGAATGGTAGGAGCGCGCTCGCGCGCGATGCTTCGGATCCCGTCAGCGCCACCACGCCGCCGGATCCAGCGCCTGACCGCGGTGGCGCAGTTCGAAGTACAGCGCGGTTTCGCTGGCGCCACCGGAGTCGCCGGCCAGCGCAATCGCGGCACCGGCATCGACCCAGGCACCTTCGCTGGCCAGCAGCGATTCACAGCGCCCATACAGGCTCATGTAGCCATCGCCGTGGTCGATGATCAGCAGCAGGCCGTAGCCGCGCAGCCAGTCGGCGAAGGCCACCCGCCCGCGCGCCACGGCGTGGATCTGCGCGCCGCGCGCGGCGGCGATGCGCACGCCGGCGCTGGCGCGGCCGAGGTGCTCCTGGCCGAATCCGAGCAGAATGTTGCCAGCCAGTGGGCGCGGCAGCTGGCCCTTCAGCTCGGCAAAGGGCCGATCTTGCGGCAGCAGCGCGGGCACATCGCCGATCACGTCGCGCAACTGCGCCAGCAGTTCTTCGATCTCGCCGCGGTCGCGATCGAGTTCATCGACGCGCGCTTCGACCTTGGCCAGCTCGCGCTTCAACTGGGCCAGGATCTCGCGGCGCTGCTTGCGCTCGACTTCCAGCGCGCGCACATTTTCGGCTTCGGCGAGGCGCACGGTTTCCAGTGCTGCGCGCGCGGCCTCGGTCTGAACCCGCAGTGCCTCGAGCGACTGCAGCAGTTCGCGCACGTGGTCGATGCGGCTCAGTCGCACCTGCTGCAATTGCGTCTGGTAGGCGAGCAGGCGCCCGGTGTCGGCAAGCTGGTCCTGCGCCAGGATCAGCTTCAGCGTATCCAGCCGTCCCAGCGCATAGGTCGAGCGCAGCAGCGCGGCCAGCGATTCCTTCTCGCCGGACAGCGCGGTTTCCTGGCGTGCGCGTTCGGCCAGCAGTTCGACCAGCCTGGCTTCGGCGGCCGCGGCTTGTTCGGCCAGTTGCTTCAGCGTGCGATTGCGCTGCGCAATCTGGCGCTCGATCCTGGCGAGTTCCGCCATCGAGCGGTCGACCGCGCCAGCGCGCTCGCTGCGCTCGCGCTCGGCCTTGGCCAGATCGACGCGAATGGCGGTCAGGCGCTCGACCAGTCCCGCTTCATCGCTGCTGCTCGGCGCATCCTGGCTGGGACTGGCTGGCGCCAGTCCGAGCAACAGGAGCAGCAGAATCCAGCGGAAGCAGGCCCCATGCGATGAAGGCTGCCTATGCGACGCAGCTGTAGAGCGGAGCTTGCTCCGCTGCTCCTGCGCTCTGGCCGCGCGACTGCTGCCCGGATGCGCCGCCCCGAACATCGTTCAAGCCCTCGCCACAGGCGCCAGCTGCACCAGCGATCGCCCGGTCATCTCGGCCGGCTGCGGCATGCCCATCAAGGCCAGCACCGTCGGCGCGAGGTCGCGCAGGGTGCCGCCCGAACGCAGGTTGGCCTGGCGGCCGATGTAGACCAGCGGCACCGGGTTGGTCGAGTGCTGGGTGTTGGCCTGGCCGCTGACCTCGTCCCACATGTCTTCCAGGTTGCCATGGTCGGCGCTGATCAGCATTTCGCCGCCGGCCCTGAGTATCGCCGCTTCGAGCGCACCTAGCGCCACATCCACCGCCTCGACGGCGGCGATCGCCGCCGACAGGATGCCGGTGTGGCCGACCATGTCCGGATTGGCGATGTTGCAGACGATGAAATCGAATCGATTCTGGTCGATGGCTTCGACCAGTCGCGCGGTGAGTTCGGGGCAGCTCATCTGTGGCTGCAGATCGTAGGTGGCGACCTTGGGTGAGGGGATCAGAATGCGTTCCTCGCCCGGGTACGGCGCTTCGCGACCGCCGTTGAAGAAAAACGTGACGTGCGCGAATTTCTCGGTTTCGGCGATGCGCAACTGGCTCAGGCCGGCTTCCGACAGGACCTGTGGCAGGGTGTGGTCCATGCTCTGCGGTGGGAATGCTACCGACGTGGGCAAATCCGCCGAATATTCGGTCAGGCTGACAAAACTGGCGAGTTTGGGCACCCGCGCGCGCTCGAATCCGGCGAAATCCTGGCGGACGAAGGCAGCGGTGATCTGTCGCGCCCGATCGGCGCGGAAGTTCATGAACACGATGACGTCGCCGTCCTCGATGCGGCAGCCGCCGGCGATGGTGGTCGGCTGCACGAACTCGTCGTTCTCGCCGCGCACGTACGCGGTCTCCAGCGCAACGTTTGCATCTGCCGCGTCGAAGGGCGCCTGGGCATCGACGATGGCGTTCCATGCGCGCGCGACGCGGTCCCAGCGCTGGTCTCGATCCATGCCGAAATAGCGCCCGCCGACGCTGGCGATGCGTGCCGATGGCAGTCGCGCGCAGAGCTCGGTCAGCGCCTGCAGCGAGGCTGCCGCACTGCGCGGCGGCGTGTCGCGGCCGTCGAGAAAGGCATGCACGGCGACGCGGGCGCCATGGCTGGCGGCCAGTTCGATCATCGCGTGGATCTGCAACTCGTGGCTGTGCACGCCGCCCGGCGACAGCAGGCCGAGCACGTGCAGCGTGCGTCCGCTGGCGGACACTTCGCGTGCGGCGGCGGACAGTGTCGGATTGTCATTGAAGCTGCCATCAGCGATCGCCGCATCGACCCGGGTCAGGTCCTGATAGACGATGCGCCCGGCGCCGAGGTTCATGTGACCCACCTCGGAATTGCCCATCTGGCCCTGCGGCAGGCCGACCGCCAGCCCATCGGTGCGGATCAAGGTCAGCGGCCATTTCAGGCTGATGCGCCGCCAGTTCGGGCAGCGCGCCTGGGATATCGCATTGTCCGCCGCGGCCCGCGCATGGCCCCAGCCGTCGAGAATGAGGAGCAGGATCGGTTTGGGTCGCATCGTTTCCACCGGGCTATTCCAAGGGTGGATGGTAGCAAGTCGGTCGTCGGTTTCGGTTTGCGTGGACGGATTGCAGCAAAGGCATCGCGCGCGAGCGCGCTCCTACAGATCCTGCGGACACCTTCGGCACTTTGTAGGAGCGCGCTTGCGCGCGATGCCTTTGATCCAACAACCGACTACCCAAAAGCACCCCTGCCATCAGTTTACCCACGGGCCCGTAACCAACCGCCCTGGCGACGCGTCCAACCGATGGCATAGGGTTTGCAACAGTGACACCGAACCCGAGTGTCGGCCAAACGGAGAAGCCAAGGAGCTCAACATGGACAACTCAATGGAACAGCGCTTCGTCGATCGGCTGCTGCATGCGCTTGCAGCGATGGGCCAGTACGAGTCGGTACCGAAATCAACGGTGCCGGTTCCCGTGCCTGCCCAGCAGAGCGCCCCGATCCCATCCCACTTTCCGCATTGAGGCTCAGCCCATGAAACAGCATGTTTTCGCCGCCGCCCTGGTTGCCGCGGTTTCCGCTTACGGTTCGGCGCTGGCCGCTGCGACCATCGTCGCGCCCGGTACCAGCGAGGATTCGGTCAACAAGTCGCTCACCGTCGGTGCTGGTACCGAGGTCAAGGATGTCGAGACCGTCAACGGCAGCATCGACGTACAGGACCAGTCGAGCGCGCAGGAAGTGTCGACCGTCAACGGCAGCATCGATGTCGGCAACAACGTCAGCGTGAGCACGCTGGAAACGGTCAACGGCAGCATCCACGCCGGCAGCGGCCTCAAGGTCACCCACGACGTCGAGACCGTCAACGGTCGCATCGAGATCGGTGCCGGGTCGGCAATCCAGGGCGGTGTGTCCACGGTCAACGGCCGGGTGACGCTGGAGCAGACCAGCGTGGCCAAGGACGTCGAGACCGTCAATGGCGGCCTGGGCTTCAGCAATAGCCGCATCGGCGGCAATGTCGAACTGGTCAACGGCCGCGCCGAAGTGCTCGACGGCACGATCGTCGCCGGCGACCTGATCGTGCGCAAGCCGAAAGGGAACTGGAGCTGGGGCAACAAGTCCAAGCCGCCGGTGGTGATCATCGGCGCCGGTTCCGAGGTCGTCGGCCGCATCCTCGTCGAAAACGAAGAGGCCAAGGTCTACGTCAACGATACTGCCCGCATCGGCGCGGTCGAGGGCGTTACCGTGACCAAATTCAGCGGCAGCAAGGCACCGGAGTGAAGCGATTCTGAAGACTGACGGTTGTGTTGTTCACCTTTGCGCAGGAACTTCAACGACAACCGCCGGTCTGAGTTTGCACAGGGCGCAACACTCCACATCCCCATCCCTGGGATGGCGCGATTGACAGCACATGGGACCTCTTCAACGCCGGGCAGGACGCTCGGCGTTTTTTTTGTCCGCCCGGCAAAGCGCACCTTCAATGCGATCGACAGCGGCCGAGCAGGCGCTCGGCCCTCGACGAAGGCCCCGCGATGTGGCTACAGATCGCCCATGCCTTCCGGCGTACCGTCGGCGCCCACCCGCAGCAGTTTCATGGTGTTGGTGCCGCCGAGCAACCCGGTGTGGTCGCCGGTGGTGACGATCACGCGGTCACCCGCACTGAGTCGTCCCTGCGCATGCAGCAGTTCCACCGCAAGGCGGGTGGTATGGGTGACAGCGCCGCCCTGCGGATCGAAGGCGACCGGATAGACATCGCGATACAGATTCATGCGCTGGCGCGATCCCTGGTGGCGGCTCATCGCGTAGATCGGGATGTGCGAGCGAAAGCGCGACAGCCATTGCGCGGTGGCTCCCGATTCGGTCAGCGCGACGATCGCGCGCACGCCGATGCGGTTGGCCAGGGTCATCGCCGCCATGGCGATGGCCTGATCCGGGCGATGGATTTCCGGGGGTATCGGCAGTGAGGTTTCCATCGCGCCGAACTGGCGCTCTGCGGCTTCGCAGATGCTGCGCATCGCCGCTACCGCCTTGTCCGGGTGTTTGCCCGACGCGGTCTCGGCCGACAGCATCACGGCATCGCTGCCATCGAGCACGGCGTTGGCGACATCCAGCACTTCGGCGCGCGTCGGGATTGGCGAGTCGACCATAGACTGCAGCATCTGCGTGGCGGTGATCACCACGCGATGACGCGACAGCGATTCGCGGATGATGCGTTTCTGCAGGCCCGGCAGTTCGGCATACCCAATTTCGACACCGAGATCGCCGCGTGCGACCAGCACCGCATCGGAGGCATCGATGATCTCGCCGAGATTGTCCATCGCTTCGGCGCGCTCGATCTTGGCGACCAGCGCTGCCGATGAGCCGGCGCCGCGCAGCAATGCGCGCGCCTGGTTCATGTCGGCGGCGGTGCGCGGGAACGACACCGCCAGGTAGTCGGCACCCATGCGTGCGGCCAGCTCGATGTCGCGGCGGTCCTTGTCGCTCAGGGCGTCGACCGACAGGCCACCGCCGAGTCGATTGATTCCCTTGCGGTCCGACAGCCGGCCACCGATCTGCACCCGGGTGTGGATCTCCAGCCCGTCGATGCGTTCAACCTTGAGCGACAGCAATCCATCGTCGAGCAACAGGGTGTCGCCGGCGTACACGTCCTGGCACAGACGCTTGTAGCTGACGCCGACGCGGTGCGTGGTGCCGGGCGCCGGCTGGTCGGCGCAATCGAGGATGAAGGGCTGCTCCGGTTCAAGTTCGATGGCGCCGTCGGCGAAGCGCTCGATGCGGATTTTCGGGCCCTGCAGATCGGCCAGGATGGCCACCTCCACCCCGAGCGAGGTCGCCACCCGGCGCAGTTCCTCGGCACGCCGCAACTGGTCCTCGGCGGTGCCGTGCGACAGGTTGAGCCGGATGACATCGGCGCCGGCTTCGATGACTTTGGCCAGCATGCCGGGACGGTCGGTGGCGGGTCCCAATGTGGCGATGATCTTGGTGCGACGGCTCTGCGCCATGCTTGAATCCTCCCTTCCCTGGAGCGCGGACTCTAGCAGGGCAGTCGCATCCAGGCGCAGTCGCTGCCCACTGATCCCGCCTGCATTCGATTGCGCCGTTCGCGCGCAGCGCCGACGCGGGGCCGCCGCCGTTTGCGATTGCTCACCTCGGGTTCAACGCGGCGCGGCTAAACTATGAATTGCCTCTTTTCAAATCGATGCGTCCATGGGTGCTGCCGTTGAATTGATCTCTGCCTTCGTCGACAAGGCCAAGGGCGTGCTGCTCGAAACCCACCGACTGAATTCGGGCGAGTGGGATCCGCTCCAGGCGGCGCGGCACCAGGATGATCTGCAGAGCCTCGCCGACTACGCGGTGAACCTCGAACTCGACGATGTGCATGCCGCGGTGCTCGATCTGTACGCCTACGTCAGCGTATTTGCCGAGGGCACGCTGAAGCCGAATGTGGCACAGCGCAAAGAGCTGGAACGCCTGATCCACGATGCCCAGGCGCAAGTGCTGCCGCTGGCGCCCGCATCGGCATCGGCGCCGGCCTCGGCCGATGCAGCCTCGGTGTACTTGCTCGCGCCGGGCCTGGAACTCGCCGGTGGGCTGCGGGCGGCGCTGCGTCAGGAAGGGCTGCAGTTGACCGTGTTCGACGACGGCGATGCCTTTGCCGATGCCCTGCGCGCGCAGTTGCCGCAGGCGATCCTGATCGAATCGGCCTTTGTCGGAGCCACCTCGGAGTTGCTCGACGGTCTCGCTGTCGACATGCCCGAGGCGACGCGATTGCCGTTGATCGGCATCGACGACGGCGAACCGTCGGCGCGTCTGAAGGCACTGGTTGGCGGCGCCGACCTGTTCCTGGCGCGCCTCGATGATCCAACTGCCGCGGCGCAGATCAAGGAACTGATCAGCGGGCAGAGCAGCGAACCGTTCCGCGTGCTGGTGGTCGACGATGATCGCCAGATGTGCACCTATTGCGCGTCGATCCTGTCGCGTGCCGGCATGCAGGTCGAGACCACCATGGACGCCGCGCTGGTGCCGGCGATGGTGCAACGCTTCAAGCCCGACCTGGTGTTGATGGACCTGTACATGCCCGGCATCGACGGGCTGACGCTGACCGCCGAATTGCGGCGCCAGGCCGACGCCGTGGTCTTGCCGATCGTGTTTCTGTCCGGCGAACAGAGCGAGGAGGCACGCTTCCAGGCGATCCAGGTCGGCGGCGACGATTTCCTGACCAAGCCGATCCGCCCGCGCCATCTGGTCACCGCCGTACGCAGCCGCATCAAGCGCGTGCGCGCGCTGGGCAAACAACTGACCCGGCGTCGCGGCGATGCCACCGGTTACATGCGCCGCGGTGCCTTCCTCGACCATCTGCGCGAGCGCAAGGCGAGTACGCTGGCCACCGAGATGTCCAGCGTGCTTCTGGTGGTATCCGTCGACCAGGGTTCCGAGTTGCAGGAACGCTTGTCGCTGTCGGTCGGGCATGAACTGGAGCAGGCCGTGGCGATGCGCCTGGCCAGCAATTTCGCCGACAGCGACCGCTATTGCCTGATTCAGGAGTTCGGCTTCGGCGTCTACATCGATCGCCCCCGGCGTGACGCCCTGCTGGCGTTCGCCGACCGTCTGCGCGAAGCGGTCGTGGGGCAGTCGTTCAAGGTCGACGGCCAGGACATGCGCCTGACCGTCAGCGTCGGTCTGGCGCTGATCCCGAGCAGCGAACGCAGCGTCGACGACTGGATCAATGCCGCGTTCGCCGCCGCGCGCACCGCGCACCGGCTGGGCGGCAACCGTGTCGAGGGAATCCTCAGCGACGCCGATTCGGCGTTGCCGCCGGAGCGTCTCTTGCGCATCCGCGAACTGCTGCGCGATGCGGTGGACAAGCGCGGCATGGCGATCGATTTCCAGCCGCTGATCCCGCTGCGCGGCACCGAGGCCGGGCGCTACGCGATGCTGACCTATCTGGCGGATCCCAAGGAGCCGCTCGGCGGCATTGGGCGCCAGGATTATGTGCCGGTGGCGCGCGAGCTGGGTTTGCAGCAGGCGATCGATCGCATGCTGATCACCCACGCACTGCGAGCGCTCGACGACCAGCGCTCGCTCAATCGCGTGCGCGACCTGCTGGTGCCGGTCGATTTCGCGTCGGTGGATCGCGATCAACTCGCCTGGATGCAGTCCGAGTTCGCGCGGCGCAAGCACGTCGACCAGCGCCTGACGCTGGAGTTCGACGCCAGCGCGCTGATCGACTCCGAGGCGGCCAGGCGCGTGCTCGATCGTCTGCGGGCGGATGGCATCCGCCTGGGTGTCGCCGAGCGCTCCCCGCGCCTCGGCCATCTCGGCGAGTTGGTGCAACTGCCGCTGAAGGTGTTGCGCCTGCCGGCGGCAGTGCTGCAAGCGATGGATGCCGACGTCACCGGCCCGGCGCTCGAGAACTGGCAGCGCAGCGGACGTGAACTGGTGGTCGAG
>Ga0138256_10009842_pt1 | contig 10032 bp, 3 predicted proteins | sample KNB2016incub_MG_FD_105486 | JGI IMG/M metagenome (GOLD analysis project Ga0138256, IMG submission 105486) | Active sludge microbial communities from wastewater in Klosterneuburg, Austria - KNB2014incub_MG | ecosystem: Engineered > WWTP > Activated sludge > Unclassified | place: Austria...
CCGTGGCCGATGCTCGATACGACGACCACCTCGCGACACTCCGCAACACCCGAACCCCTGAGGCTCCCCATGGCAAGAAAACTCGATGACGTGATCGCCGCCCTGCCGGCAAGCCGCCGGAAGCGGATCGAAAAGCGTGCGCAGGAGTTGGCGACGCTGAAGGACCTGCGCCTGGCCGTCGAGAAGACCCAGGTCGAGCTGGCCGGGGAGCTCGGCGTCGGCCAGGACACGATCTCGCGCCTGGAAAAGCGCAGCGACATGCTGCTTTCCACGCTACGGCACTATGTCGAAAGCATGGGCGGAACACTCGAACTTGTTGCTCGGTTTCCGAACCGGCCACCGGTAACGATTGACCACATCGGCGAGACAAGAGCAGCAAGCCGCAAAGGTTCCTAAACGCCAAGGACACCGCGGTGCAGGCGAACAGGGCGGGGGCTGACTCTGTCGATACTTCAGGAAATACTAGTCTGGACACAGGGACTAGCCGCATGGCAGAGCGATGTCGTCGCCCGCCTGCTGGCAAAGCAAAAGCTCACGACAGATGACCAAGACGATCTATTGCACTCCTGAAACTGGTTTTCGGCATCCCCTGTACAAGGACGGCGAAGAGCGGGAACACCGCAAGTAGACCGTCAAAACGTACCTTCTGCTCCGCATGACTTGGGAACGTTCAGTCGATGAAGTCCTGCTGCGCCAAATCATCCTTCGCTTCCGCAAGGGCGTGAAAACGCAGCGACTCGCCACGGTCGTATTCGATGACGAAGACTATGCCAAAGTTGAAGCCGGAATGTCGCGAACTTGAATTTCGCCTACGTCTGAGCGCTGGAAGGCGGGATTGCAATCCCCGACCCGAATGAACTGCTTTGCGACATCATGCGCTGGAGACGTGGCGCACGCAGGTCGAAAAGCTCAGCACGGAAACGGGCAAGAAACGAAAGGTGGGTCTGCCTCCGTAGCGGCCGCGACACATAGGCCCGGAAGTTGCTAGTGTTTACCTAGGAACGGTATCCGCGCTGCGGAGCCATTGGGATGCCATTTCTGGCGGACAAGTAGTGAATCCATCGGGTCGACAAATGACGAATACGGAAAGCCTTTTCAGCGGCAACATTTCGATTGCACAGGGGCTGGGACAGCTCCGCACCCGCTTACTCGACCTGACTGGGCGCAATCGCCTCCTCAACTTCCGCCATACGGCCGGCCGTTCTCTTCAGTTCGTATCAGCGAATCCTGCCGCCATTTTTCAGCGGCTAGTCGTGGCTTCTGGCAGTCAGAAAGTTTTGATCGCTCCCGTTCCAGATCCGGCGCCTGAGCTTTGGAACGAGAAGAACGGTCGGTTAGCACCACCGGATGCCCGCGAGCACGCGTCGTTCTTGGGAATCAACACGACATTCGAGTTGCCAACCGGTGCGCAACTGCTCGCAAGCGAAGAAACTGGGCAGCAGGCACGTGCGCTCTACTACGGCGAGGATCTAGGCAAACATTGCCGCAAGCTCGAACGGGAAGCGCGTCTGGCGATTGAGGAAACCGGAGCCAACATGCTTTACCTGGTCGTCGGCTTTCTGGAGTTTCCCGACGCTAAGGATTCGGACCGGCTGTTCCAGGCACCCCTGATCTGCATTCCCGTCCGTTTTGAAGTATCCACTGACGGCCGCTATACGAACTACCGGTTGGCCTTTACGGGCGAGGAAGTTGCCGAAAACCTGTCGCTGCGGGAGAAAATCAAGCGCGACTATCAGTTGACACTTCCCTCCTTCCCCGAAGACATTGAGACGATTGAGACCTACCTCAAAGACGTCCAAGAGGTGATCGCTCACCTTCCCCGATGGAAGGTGCGAAACATGCTGTCTCTCGCTCTTCTGTCGTTCGCCAACATGCTGTTGGTCCGCGACTTAGAGCCGCAACGGTGGTTGTCGAATGATGGCAAATCACAACTGCTCGAACACGCTTTGATCAAGCGCGTCTTTCAAGGCTCAACGGGCGGCCGAGACATCGCCTACTCACCTGAATACGATGTCGACAATCATGAGCATGAAAACCTAGCGGTCGTTTTCGACGCTGACAGTTCGCAGCACAGTGCCCTGATCGATGTGTTGAAAGGCCGCTCGATGGTCATCGAAGGCCCCCCTGGAACCGGCAAATCGCAAACGATCACCAACATCATTGCGTCGTGCTTACACCACGGGAAATCCGTGCTGTTCGTGGCCGAGAAACTGGCTGCTCTAGAAGTCGTGAAGAGCAATCTGACGCGCGCCGGCCTCGACCCATTCCTGCTCGAACTTCACTCGAACAAGACGAGCAAAAAATCGGTCATCGAAGACCTCGAAAAACGAATCCTCTTTCGCCCGATACCACCGCGAGGAATTGACGAGCTTGAGGCGGGCTTGCTCGCAAAGAAAAAAGAGCTGAAGGAACACGCCAATCTTCTCAGTAGTGTCGTCGGAAACCAAATGGGCTGCTCGATCCGGCAAATCATGTGGCGCGCTGAGCGTCACCGGGTGAAGCTGCGCGAACTGGCCGACGTCTCCAAGAGCATCATGGTCGAGTTCGCGCCGACGACGACCGAGAACGCCTACAACGCGCTGGTCGATCAAGTTGGCTATTTGGCGAAGCACTACCAAGAGGTCGGCGCCTATGACGCGTCGCATCCATTCTGGGGCTTTTTCCCAATGCAACTCCAGCCGGGAGATGACCTCAAAATTGGCCGACTCCTGAATGACGTGCAACCGACCTTGGTCGCGCTCGAATCGTGCCTGCGTGGGCTGGAGGGCATTGTCGGGGCGAACGGCCACAGCATGCTGACGATGAAAGCCGGTGCCGAAACGCACAAGACGCTTACCACCTTAGCAGCAAAGTTGGATTCTGCTGCCGCGGTAGAGCTCCTGCCTCGGCTCTTTCCAGGGTCTGATACGCAAACGCAGCGCGCCGTTTCCGCTGTGCAACGCGGTGAACAGCTCCTTTCATCCATCGCTGAACTTCACGCGCAAATCAGTGGACGCATCGACGAAGGCACAGTTAACGATGATACGTCCGCAAGGCTCTCCGATCATCAAAACACCGTCACGATCTACGGACTCGGCGATCGATCACCGGCGGAAATTTCCGATCTATCCAGCAAGCTTGCTCAAACCTGTGAGCGCGCGCTCGCCGCACTCGCCACCATCCAGCAGTTCGCACAAGAAATCGGGTTGTCGATTGCCGATACACACGTTGGCGTCCAAGCGTTTGAAACGATTCTTCAAGAAGCGGCCCGAGCACCTGACCGTTCCTTACGGTTCCGCCATACAGGTCTCGTCGATCCCGACGCCCGCGCCATCTTGAAGCGAGCCATGTCAGAACGCCTTCAGTTGCTCGCTGCGCAGCAGGCTCTCGATGGCGTTTTGTATCTCGATGAGCCCACTCAGGAGCAGCCACTGCGCGACGCGATCACGACGTTACGTGAGGGTCCGCAATGGTATCGGTTCATCCAAAAGCGCTGGCGCCAAGCCGTCGCATTTCATCGTGGTTTGGAGAAAGACAAATCCAAAAAATCGTCTGGCGAACGATTGAATGATCTGGAAGCGTTGCAGAACCTACAGAAACGCAAGCGTGATTGGGATAGCAATGAGAGTACAAAGGTCGTATGCGGGGAATTTTACCGAGGAATGAATAGTCCATTCGCCGACCTGATATTGGTCGCCGACTGGCTGCAGAAGACACGTGAGAACCTAGATGCAGCGATGGTTCCAATTGAGCTATTTGACCCCGTAACGATCAACCAGCAACACCTTGCGCGACTGCGCTCGGTTGAAGCTGATGCGAAGGAATCGATTGCCACTCTAAAGTCGGTGGACACGACGGTCCGAGAGTCTTTTCCGGTTGTCCCGGCCGGCACTACTTCGGTGCAACCACGCTCAACGTGGACAGCCCATCTTGAAGAGCTAAGAGCCGTCGCCTCAAAGCTCAACGAACTTGCGGCGTTCTTCTCAATAACCGCAAGAAAGGCCATGACCGTTTCCGAGTGCGCAACTCTTCTACGCGCATCGGTGCAGATGCGTAGCAAAGAAATTCAGCTCCGCAAGTCCGTGGATTTGGAGGCGCTTCTGGGTGATCGCTTTTCAGACTTACCGACGCATCTTGTCGCAATCAAGAACGCGGTGGCATTCGGTCAAGCAGTCAAAGCTGCCAAGCTACCAGGGGCGGTGGAAGTCTTACTTCTTCAGCCACGAGTTCACATGGCACTCGCGGACCTGATCGAACGCTTTCGGACTTTCGTCGATCAGTCGTCTACGTATGCAGAGTTTGAGAGCAACATTGGTCAATTCGGCGATTTTTCTAGGCCTAGATGGGCAGACGCGACGCGATTGACCCCTTCTGCGTTCGTGCATTCCTTGCTAGAGCGCTGTTCGATGGCTCTCAATAGTCTGGATCGATTGGTCCCCTGGTCACATTACATTTTTGCGCGGTCCGAAGCAAAGAGCATTGGCCTAGATCGCTTCACCGAGTTGCTGGAGAACGATGCTGTTCCACCCGACGCATTGCGATCAACTTTTTCATACCGCTACTACGCCTCCCTCGCCCAATCGATCTTTCATCAGCAACCGGCGTTGGCGCGTTTCAGTGGAACTCGGCACTCGACCGTGCGGGCAGAATTCGGAGATCTGGACCGGAGGTTGATACAGCAACGAGGCCGCCAGATTGCCGCACACTGCGTCCGAAACGCTGCACCACCGGAGGGTGTCAATGGTGCGCGCGTGGACGACAAGACCGAGATGAGCTTGGTGCGGTTGCTGATTCCCCAAACGCGACCACGTGTGGCTGTGCGCAAGCTGCTCGCTCGTGCGGGCGCAGCCATTCAGGCACTGAAGCCCTGCTTCATGATGGGACCGCAGGCGGTCGCACAGTTTTTGCATCCGGGTGGCCTTCAGTTCGATGTCGTCGTGATGGATGAGGCTTCTCAGCTTCGACCGGAAGAAGCGATAGGTGCGATTGCGCGTGGCAGCCAGCTCATCGTCGTCGGTGATCCAAAGCAACTTCCGCCCACATCCTTTTTCGCGCGCGGCCAGGCGACCGACGATGAGGAAGGTGCAATGGCTGTTGTCGACTCCGAATCCATCCTGGATGTGGCCATCAGCCACTTCCAACCCGTGCGCTCCCTGCGTTGGCACTATCGTTCACGCCATCAATCCTTGATCGCATTTTCCAATCAAGAGTTCTATCGTGGAAACCTCATCGTGTTTCCGTCGCCATACCCCCAGGGAAGCATCCTCGGCGTTCGCTATCACTATGTGCGCGACGCCGTTTATGAGGATCAGCTCAATCCGAAAGAGGCTCAGCGCGTCGTCGATTTCGTGGTCACGCACATCACGACAACCCCCGGACAGTCGCTTGGTATCGTGACACTCAACACGCGTCAGCGGGACTTGATTGCCGAGCTATTGGAGGATCGGTTGAAAACGGTCCCCGGTGCCGAGGCGTTCCGGGAAAATTGGGAGAAACAGGGATTTAGAATGTTCGTCAAGAACCTTGAAAATGTTCAAGGTGACGAACGCGACACGATTATTATTTCGACCACATTTGGCCGACCACCCGGCGCGAGCAAGCCACGGCAAAACTTCGGACCGATTAGCCGCGATGGTGGATGGCGCCGCCTCAACGTGCTCTTTACGCGCGCAAGGTGCGCAGTCCTGCTGGTCACATCGATGCGCCCCGAGGATGTGATCGCGGATCACCGCACACCACTAGGCACGCAAGCACTCCACAACTATCTCGACTATGCGTGCAACGGCAGATTGCGCCATGTTCCTGAAGTCCCAACCGGTCTTACTCCAGATTCCGACTTCGAAGAGTCAGTAATCGGTGTCTTGAACGATGCGGGCTACGAGACAACACCGCAACTAGGCGTTGCCGGTTTCCGCATCGATATAGGGGTGAAACATCCGGATCACCCCTCCTTGTATCTCGCGGGCATTGAATGCGACGGCGCCGCCTACCACTCGGGCGTTTCCATTCGGGACCGCGATCGAATTCGTCAGGAAATACTGGAAAGTTTAGGATGGAAAGGTCGCCTCTGGCGCATCTGGTCCACGGATTGGTTCCGCAATCCAAGACCCGAGCTCGCAAAGCTCGTAAGCTTTTTGAAGGATCGTCGAGCGGAGCTAGTCGATGCTGCGTTTACCGCCGTTGCCGAGCAAGGCGATCAAGCGGATGCCACAGATATCGGCGAGACGCTCGTTGGTGCTAAGGCGACCGCGACAGCTGCCGAAGGTCTATTGGTAACAGAAATCGGAGAGCACGAAATCGAAGTCGGCGACTTGATCAGCTACGTCGACATCGATCAAGACGCCAACGCGATCATCACGATGCGAATCACGGAAAAGATCCAAGACGTTAGCGCCGGTCTGATTGCCCAACATACGCCCTTGGCGCAAGCATTGTTGGGAGCAATGGTTGGTGACGCTGTAGTGTTGAGGGTTCCAGGGCATCAATCGCGACCGCTGGAAATCAAGGCCATCAAGAAACCGAACACCGGCTCAACGAAACGTCCAGAGGGATAGATCTAAAGGCATGCTGTTACGGCAGTTCAAAAGCTGCTACGCCCACCGCTGACGGAATCAGTCCCAATGTCCCTAAGTTTCGAAATACAGACTTCTCTGGTTGCATCTCGCGCATGGACAGCCGCAGTCGCAGAACGTGTGGTACTCGCCGCTCCGAATGCTCCGCCTTGGCCAAGTTTAAAAAACATATCTCCTTGATTCAATTGACGATCAGGGTTTCCACTAACCTACGCCGATTTCTTTCCATTGTGCGAACTATTGTTAATTCAAGCCGCAAAATACATCAATAAAACAAACGACTATATGCCTGAAACAGAAACAAGATCCCACACCCCCCTGATGCGCCAGTTCTTCGCCGCGAAAAGCGCACATCCGGATGTGTTGCTGTTCTTTCGCATGGGCGATTTCTACGAGTTGTTCTATGACGATGCGCGCAAGGCGGCGCGGTTGCTGGATATCACGCTGACTCAGCGCGGTTCGTCGGCGGGGGCGCCGATTCCGATGGCGGGGGTGCCGTATCACGCGGCGGAAGGCTATCTGGCCAAGCTGGTTCGGCTCGGCGAATCGGTGGCGATTTGCGAGCAGATCGGCGATCCGGCGTTGGCCAAGGGCTTGGTCGAGCGCAAGGTGGTGCGCATCGTCACGCCGGGCACGGTCACCGATGAGGCCTTGCTGGAAGCACGGCGCGACAATCTGTTGTTGTCGATCGCCGCCGGTGCGCAGGGTTTCGGTTTGGCTTGGGTCGATCTGACCAGCGGGCGGTTCCTGATCAGCGAGGTCGCCCATGCCGAAGCCCTTGCCGCCGAGTTGGCGCGTTTGCAGCCGGTCGAGACGCTGATTGCCGAAGACGGTGGCTGGCCTGGATTCATCACCACCCTGCCCGGGCTGCGCAAACGTGCGCCTTGGCATTTCGATGGGCAAACCGGCGAGCGCGAGTTGTGCCGGTTTTTTGGCACGCGCGATCTTTCCGGCTTCGGTGTGCAAGGGTGTTCGCTGGCGATCGGCGCGGCCGGTGCCTTGCTCGGCTATGTCGAGGAGACGCAGAAATCCGCACTGCCGCATCTGAGCGGCATCGCCATCGAAAGCGCCAGCGAGACGATTGCGCTGGATGCGGCAACGCGGCGCAATCTCGAACTCGATACGCACGCTTCGGGCCATCGCGAATTCACCGTGCTCGGCGTGCTCGATGCCACGGTCACGCCGATGGGTGCGCGCAACCTGCATCGCTGGGTCAACCGGCCGCTGCGTGATCGCGCGGTGCTCAATCGCCGCTTCCAGGCCATCGATAACCTGATCGACAGCAACAGCAATGAAGGCCTGCGCGATGAGTTGCGCGGTATCGGCGATCTCGAACGCATCCTCGCCCGCGTCGCCCTGCGCTCGGCGCGACCGCGCGATCTGTCGACCCTGCGCGATGGTCTGGCGCGCACGCCAGCATTGCGTGAGCGGCTGGCGGCAACCGATAGCCCGTTGCTGGCCGATCTGCTTGATCGGCTCGGCGAACATGCCGACAGCGCGGCGCATCTGGCTGCGGCGATCGTCGAGCAACCGCCCGCCCTGCAACGCGATGGCGGCGTGATCCGTGATGGCTTCGATGCCGAGCTCGACGAATTGCGCACGCTGGCCACGCATGCCGATCGATTCCTGATCGAGTTCGAGGAGCGCGAAAAAGCCGCCAGCGGCATCCCGACACTCAAGGTCGGCTACAACCGCGTGCATGGCTACTACATCGAGATCAGCAAGGGCCAGGCCGACAAGGCACCGACCCATTACACGCGCCGGCAAACCATCAAGGGCGCCGAGCGCTACATCACCGAAGAACTCAAAAACTTCGAGGACAAGGTGTTGTCGGCACGCGAGCGTTCGCTGATGCGCGAGCGTGCGCTGTACGAGGCGCTGCTCGATTTCCTCGGCGAACGCCTCGGCGCACTGAAATCGGCGGCGAATGCGGTGGCCGAACTGGATAGCCTGGCCAGCCTTGCCGAGCGTGCGCATGCATTGGACTGGAACCGTCCGCAACTCGACGGTGCGGCTGGCATCCACATCGAGCGCGGTCGTCATCCGGTGGTCGAACAGGTGCGCGAGGAACCGTTCGAACCAAACGATCTGGATTTCCACGATGGGCGTCGCATGCTCATCGTCACCGGCCCGAACATGGGCGGAAAATCGACCTACATGCGGCAGAACGCGCTGATCGTTTTGCTCGCGCATATCGGCAGTTTCGTGCCGGCAGCGGCTGCCGTGATCGGGCCGATCGACCGCATCTTCACGCGCATCGGTGCCGGTGATGATCTCTCGCGCGGGCAATCGACCTTCATGGTCGAGATGAGCGAAACCGCCAACATCCTGCACAATGCAACCGAGCACAGTCTGGTGCTGATGGACGAAATCGGCCGCGGCACCAGCACCTACGACGGCCTTTCGCTGGCCCAGGCTTGTGCCACCTGGCTGGCGACAAAGAACCGCGCATTCACCCTGTTCGCCACGCATTATTTCGAGTTGACCCGCCTGGCCGACGATCATGCAGGCATTGCCAATGTGCATCTGGACGCGGTCGAATACGGTGAACAACTGGTCTTCATGCATGCGGTCAAGGAGGGGCCGGCCAATCGCAGCTTCGGCCTGCAAGTCGCCGCGTTGGCCGGACTCCCCAAAGCCGTGATCAACGATGCCCGCGCCACCCTCGCCGGACTCGAAGCGGCTGGCGCAGAAAGCCATCCAACGACAACCAGTACCCGCGAGCACACGCCCCAGCTGGGCTTGTTCTCACCGCCGGCACCGTCGCCGGTCGCTGAGGCGATGCGCGCGCTCGATCCGGATTCGATGAGTCCGCGCGAAGCACTTGATGCGTTGTACCGGCTGAAGAAAATGCTGTGAGCGGTTTCCAGCTGTCGATCCAAACCATCCCGTGTTGCCACTCAGCCGTTGGCCTGTGAACGACTTGAAACCCTCGCCGAGCCCGCGATCGGGCACCTACCTTCCCCATATCGATGGCTTGCGTGCAATCGCCGTGATCGCGGTGATGATCTATCACTTGCGCGAAACCTGGCTACCCGGCGGCTTCAGCGGCGTGGACGTCTTCTTCGTGATTTCAGGTTTCGTCGTCAGCTTGTCTGTCAGTCAGTGGAGCGGCGGTATCGGCAATTTCATCGGGCGCTTCTATGCGCGGCGCCTGCAGAGGATCGTGCCCGCACTGCTCGCCTGCCTGTTGCTGACCAGCCTGGTTTCGGTGCTGGTCATTCCGCGGGCGTATCTGAGTTCGTCGAACGAACTGACCGGGTTATATGCGTTTTTCGGCTTGAGCAATTTCTATCTCGCCTTTCACAATGAAACCTACTTCTCGCCGCTTGCCGCGTTCAATCCGTACCTGCACACATGGTCGCTGGGCGTCGAGGAGCAGTTCTACCTGCTGTTTCCGCTGCTGTTTTTTGCCTGGACGCGCGGCGGGCGCTGGCGGATGTTGTCGATCGGGCTGATCTCGCTGGCTTGTCTCGCCTCC
>Ga0138256_10009845_pt1 | contig 10030 bp, 7 predicted proteins | sample KNB2016incub_MG_FD_105486 | JGI IMG/M metagenome (GOLD analysis project Ga0138256, IMG submission 105486) | Active sludge microbial communities from wastewater in Klosterneuburg, Austria - KNB2014incub_MG | ecosystem: Engineered > WWTP > Activated sludge > Unclassified | place: Austria...
GTTTTTGAGCACGATGGCGTCGTATTTCAGGTTTTGCCCGATTTTTTCGATGGTTTCATTTTCAAAAACGGGTCTGAATTCCTCCACGATCTTTTGTGCCTCATCGCGGTCGGCGGGAATGGGCACATACCAGGCTTCATGGGCTTTCAGGGCGAACGAAAAGCCCACGAGGTCGGCCTGGGTAGCATCCAGCGCGGTGGTTTCGGAGTCGTAAGAGATGGCCGGTGCAGCGCTGAGCAGGGCGATCAGTTCAGCGCGCAATGCCGGCGTGTCGGCCAGGTGATAGGTGTGGGCGACATTTTGAATATTTTTATCGGCGACGCGGTGCGTCGATCCGCCGCTTTCCACGATGCCGCCGGTGGCGACGGGCTGGGCGGCAGGGTCGTCGCCAAACAAATCACCCTGGGTGCCGCTGCCCGTGGCGGCGGCTTTGGCGGCCTTGCCGCGCGGCGCTTTGCCGCTTTCCGGCGCCACGTCCGCTTGCGGCGGGCTTGCCCACGGACTGCGCAGGATGGCGTCCGCCAGGGTTCTGAATTCCAGTTCTTTAAAAATCTCGATCAGTTCTTCGCGGTTGAAAGGTTCGATTTCAAACGCCTTTTCGTCGAACTGGATCGGCGCGTTGATGTCGATGGTGGCCAGCCATTTGGAAAGTGTGGCTTTTTCTCCGTGTGTGCGCACAATTTCCTGCTGTTTGCCCTTGAGTTTGTCGGTGCTGGCGAGCAGGTTCTCCACCGAATCGAATTCTTCGAGCAGTTTGGTGGCGGTTTTTTCACCGATGCCGGGCAGGCCGGGGATGTTGTCCACCGCATCGCCCATGAGGCCGAGCATGTCCACCACCTGGTCCACACGTTTGATGTTCCAGCGTTCGCACACCTCTTTGATGCCCCAAACTTCGGCTGCCTCCCCGCCTTTGCTCGGCTTGTAAAGGAATATTTTTTCGTCCACCAGTTGCCCGAAATCCTTGTCGGGCGTAACCATAAACACTTCGTAGCCAACTCTTTCTGCCTGTTTGGCCAGGGTGCCGATCACGTCATCGGCCTCGTAATTGGGCACGATCACCACCGGCAGGTTCATGGCCCGCACGATGCGTTCCACCCAGGGAATGCCGAACGTGATGTCCTCGGGCTGCGCCTCGCGGTTGGCCTTGTAAGGCTCGTATTGCGCATGGCGAAAGGTGCCGCCTTTGGGGTCGAACACCACGGCGATGTGCGAGGGCTTTTCGCTTTGCATCAGGTCCCACAAGGTGCGCATAAAGCCCTGAATGGCAGAGACATTCCAGCCCTTGGAATTGATGAGCGGGCGGGTGATGAAGGCAAAGTGGGCGCGGTAGATGAGGGCGTGACCGTCGAGCAGAAAAAGTTTTTTTGACATAGCAGGAGGGAGAATGGAGGGATATTCGGGTCAGTGTTGAACGGGGCGGCAAGGTAGAGGTAAAAAACTATTTTTTGTTTTAAAAAATGGCTGTGGGGTGGGTGTAGGGTAAGTATTAGAGGGGACGGGTCTCGTCAGGAAGTCAAGTGTGTAGGGGAGGGGTCTCATCAGGAGGGCAAACGAAGGGTGGGGGGCTCAGTAGGGGCGATACTTCCAATCTCTGCGCCTTCTTCCCCGCTTTTAATTATCAGCCGCGTACACATCCATTTGCCCGTTCCGGCATTTTACCTTAATTTTCCGGTAGGAAAGCCCTACATTTGCATCCCTTTTTTGCCTGGTGCGACGCTTCTTTCTTACTATCAAAACGGTGCGCCTCCCATCATCCGGTTTTTTTAACATTAATATGCCCCGTCTGTGAAACGCGTGCAACTCATGGCTGCCCTGCCCGGCCAAACCAAGCATAAAAATACTGTCATTCTCGCCGAAAAAGACGGGCTTGACAAACTCGAACCGGTGCTCGCCTCGTCCGAACTGGAATTTCTGCGTCTGAGCGCCTCCAGAGACATTGTCACCTTCTTTTTTCCCCGCGCCGACGGAGGAGTTTTTGTCCGGCTGTTGAAACCAGACGACAACCCCGCCTTCGCCGCTGAAGATGCCCGCCTCGCAGGTAATGAATTGCTGGCCGAATTGCGCCGGTACAAACTGGAGCACGTGCTCATCCGGAACCTGTGTTCGGGCAACCCGGCACTTGCTTTCGCCGAGGGCATGGTGCTGGGCAATTACCAGTTTCTCAAATATTTTTCCGACGCCGACAAAAAGGAAACACCCCTGCACGAAATATATGTGGAAGGTGCTTCCGAGGCAGAGATTGCCGAACTGACCACCGTGCTGGAGTCGGTCTTTATCACCCGCGATCTGGTGAATGAGCCGCATTCCGGCCTGAATGCCGTGCAATTGTGCGAAACGATAGCGCGTATCGGCAAAGAATGCGGCTTCGACGTCGAAATATTGGGAAAGGAAAAACTGGAGAGTCTAAAAATGGGTGGTTTGCTGGCCATCAACAAAGCCAGCAGTGTTCCGCCACAGTTTTGTATCCTGGAATGGAAGCCGGCCGGTGCACGCAATAAAAAACCGGTGGTCCTCGTCGGCAAAGGGGTGGTGTACGACACGGGCGGTCTGAGCCTGAAGCCGACGGAAGGCATGGACTACATGAAATGCGACATGGCCGGCGCTGCAACCGTTGTTGGTACCATTGCCGCTGCCGCCCGCAACAAAATGCCCGTACACATCATCGGCCTCATTCCGGCCACCGACAACCAGATCGGCGATCGCGCCATAGCCCCCGGCGACGTGATTCGGATGTATTCGGGCAAAACCGTCGAAGTGCTCAATACCGATGCAGAAGGCCGGATTATTCTGGCAGATGCGTTACACTACGCCAAAAAATACGACCCCGAACTGGTACTCGATTTTGCCACGCTCACCGGCTCTGCCGTGCGGGCGCTCGGCACGCAGGCGATCTGCTACATGGGTACCGCCTCGCAACAGGTCAAAACCGCCCTCGAATCCAGCGGCTGGAACACCTACGAGCGCCTGGTTGAATTTCCGCTCTGGCGCGAATTCGGCGACGACCTCAAAAGCCACATTGCCGACCTCAAAAACATCGGTTCGAGCAATGCCGGCATGATTACCGCCGGGAAATTCCTCGAACATTTTGCAGGCGATTATCCCTGGTTGCACCTTGACATCGCCGGGCCTGCCTATCTTCGCACCGCCAACGGCTACCGAACCAAGGAAGGAACGGGCGTCGGAGTGCGTTTGACGTATGATTTCCTGAAAAAACAATATTCATAGGGTTGCGATCGATGAAGCATAATCGGTAAACCGTGTTCATCCCCTGCCGTTTATCATGCATCGTTCATAACTCATCGTTGAAAAAAATGAGCAACATAACCATCGGAATTTCCTGCGGCGACATCAACGGCATCGGCCTGGAGGTCATTTTGAAAGCGCTGGCGATCAAAAACGTGGGAAAAAATTTCACCACCATCATTTACGGCAGCACCAAAGTCGTCGCCTACCACAAGAACATCATTACCCAGGAAAATATCCAGTTCCATTCCATCAATACACCTGCCGAGGCATTGCCCGACCGCATCAACGTCATCAACTGCTGGCCCGACAACGTGAACATCACTTTGGGCAAGCCGACCGACCTGAGCGGAAAATGCGCCTTTCAGGCACTGGAGCGCGCGGTGAAAGACCTGAAAGCCGGCGAAATTGAAGCGCTGGTCACCGCCCCGATCAACAAAAAAGCCATGCAAATGGCCGATTTTCCGTTTGTCGGCCACACAGAATACATCACCAGCGAATTCAAAGCCAAGGATTCCCTGATGCTCATGGTGTCCGATGCACTGCGCGTAGGCGTGGTGACCAACCACCTTTCTGTGAAGGATGTAGCCGCCGCCGTGACCAGGGAAAAAGTGCTGCGCAAAATTCTCATTATGGCCGAAACGCTGCGCATCGATTTCAACATCCAGAAACCGACCATTGCCGTGCTGGGGCTCAACCCGCACGCCGGCGACGAAGGTGCGATCGGTACGGAAGATGATGCTGTCATCCGGCCGGCCATCGAGGACGCCAAATCGAAAGGTGTGCTGGCTTTCGGCCCCTTCCCCGCCGACGGCTTTTTTGGTTCGGGACAATTCAACAAATACGACGGCATCCTGGCCATGTATCACGACCAGGGGCTGGTGCCGTTCAAGGTACTTTCCTTCGGCGACGGCGTGAATTATACGGCCGGCCTGGCTTCGGTGCGCACCTCGCCCGACCACGGCACTGCCTACGATATTGCCGGCAAAGGTGAGGCCGACGAAAGTTCGATCATCAAGGCCATCTACCTGGCTGCCGACATCGTCCGCAACCGAAACGAATACCTCGACATGCACGCCAATTCGCTCGAGCGCCGCAAGCAAAAAGCGCTCATCAGCGAAACCGGCGAAGACGAAGTCGTGGAAGAAGTGATCCCGGAAGACTGAATTTCTAAAGGGTTATAAAGGAATGGCTGATTCGGTATTCTATCACCAACCCGTTCCTGGTCCATAACCCAATGAACATAAACCCAAATCACCGCTTTCAACACAGCAAACGAAACGAAAAATATGAATGCCATTCTCGGTATTGACGTAGGTGCGTCCGGCATCAAAGGCGCTTTGGTGGACCTCGACAAAGGTAAATTGTACGGCGAGCGGTTTCGCGTGCCCACCCCTCAGCCCTCCACCCCCGCAGCAATGGCAAAAGCATTTGCCGAAATCACGGAGTTTTTCAACTATAAAGGCGTGGTAGGCTGTGGTTTTCCGGCGCTTGTCAAAAACGGGGTGGCACAATCAGCCGCCAACATCGACGATTCCTGGGTCGGCACCGACATTGAAAAAGTGTTCGGCGAAGCCTGTGGCTGCCGTGTTCATGCCACCAACGACGCCGATGCAGCCGGTATGGCCGAAATGCGGTACGGCGTGGGCAAGGGCGAAAACGGCCTGGTGATCCTGATTACCATCGGCACGGGCCTGGGTTCGGCCATTTTCTACAAAGGCGTGATGATCCCCAACACCGAGATGGGCCACCTGAAATGGCACAATGGCAAATCAGCCGAATTGTATGCCTCATCCGGCGCTCGCGAACGCCTGAAAATCAGCCGCAAAGAGTGGGCGGGCCGCTTCAATGAATACCTGCAACACCTGGAATTGCTTTTTTCACCCGACCTGTTCATCCTGGGTGGCGGCGAAAGCAAATTCTTTGAATCCTACAAGGAATTGCTGGTGACCCAGGCGCGCATTGTGCCGGCCAAACTGCTCAACAACGCAGGCATCATCGGTGCGGCAGCCTACGCAGCAGAACAATAACAGTTATTTGTTTTGACCGGCTGTGCGGCCGGTGTGCTGTTACAGGTTGTCCCAGTCATAAAGGACCCTGGAAAAATCACCGGCCCGCAGGTCGTTTTCGCGGATAAAGAAGTGACCAACCCCCATGTCGCCCCACATCAAATCCATCAGCTCGTCGCTGTCGAGTTGAAAAAGCAGCAGCATGGGGTCGTCAGAGCGGCGCGGGTCATCCTGCGTGAAATAGGCATAGCCGCCGACTTTGTGGCCCTGCGGGCGTACGGATTTACCGAACTCGTCCATCACATCCCATTCTTTTTCGCCGAATTGCCGGAAAAAATCCGGCCCGAAATATTGGTCGAAGCGGTAATCCGTGATGGCGGCGACCTCTTCTTCGAGTGAAAATTGGAGCGGATAGGATTCGTCGGGATGGTGTGGCAGTTCCTCGTAATCGCGGAGCATGCCCGGGCCTGCCTGCAAGGTCGATTCGTTCAGAACGGGGTCGGGATGGTACAGCACCCGGAAAGTATCCTGGTTTTCGCCGTCGTCGAAGTCCATGCCGTACAGATCGTCGTCAAGGATGTAGAATTGCACAATGCCTTTCCGGGGGAAAGGCGACAGCGGCGGCATTTCGGCAAAGTTGATTTGTGCCAGGAAAAACAATTCGCGCCCGTCGGATGCGGCGGGCCAGGTTTCGCTTTTGGGCAAATAGGGTTGCCCTCCCACCTTGCTTTCCCAGGGTTTGGTGTCGCGCATTTTTTGCGCCGTGGCGCGGATGTACGATTGTTTGGTCCGGAGCAGATGCTCGCGGAACGGCTCCATCGCAGCGGGAAGTCTCAGTTGAAATGCCATGAGGCAAACTTACAACAGCGCGACCGGCAATCCGGTAGAAATCCCGTTTTTTCGAAAAAACTGCTGAAATACCGAAGTCAAACGGCAAATGGAAGCCGGGCAAGATAAAAGTCTTCCTTTGCGCGCATGGCCAGTTCCTGTTCGGGAGTTTTGTCGCCGTACCCGGCCAGGTGCAACAATCCGTGCACCATTACCCGGCAGAGCTCGTGCGTGAAGTGTACGCGGTTGTCCAGGGCGTTTTCGGCCACCCGTTGCGTGCTGATGTACATTTCACCGCTCAAGGCCCCGCCTTCGCTCGAATCGAACGTAATGATGTCGGTGTAATAATCGTGGTCGAGAAATTCCACGTTGATGCCGCGCAGGTGTTCGTCCGAGCAAAAAATATAACCCAGTTCGGCTACGGTTTTACCTTCGGCGGTTGCGGCGGCGGTGAGCCAGTCCCGCAGTTGCGTTTCGTCGGGCAATTCGACATCCACGTCTTCCAAATAAAATTCGATGGGCTGTTGCGGTGCATCCAGCGCACCGAGGTCGGGAAATTCCATAAGGGCGATAAAAAAACCTCCGAAGTTTCTGAAAACTTCGGAGGTCTGTCATAAAATGACCCGGTTGAAAATCAATCGAGTTTGAAACGCATTTCTACGGTACTGCCTTTGTGCATGAATTTGCATTCATCGCTCAGGTGTCGCATCAGAAAAAGACCGCGACCACCACATTTTTCCAGACATTCAAAACTGGTTGGATCAGGTACACATTCGGGATCAAAACCGGGGCCTTCATCGGATACGCGGATGGAAAGTGCATCTTTCTGGCGGCGAAGGGAAATCGAAACGCTTTTGTTGCAGTCGGCTTGATTGCCGTGTAAAATAGCGTTGGTAACTGCTTCGGTAAGACTGATCAGAATATTGCCGTGGATATCTGGCGAAAGATTATAGCGGGTTGCTACGTCATGAACAAATGGCTCGACTTTAGAAACGTTATCGGGGTTGGACGGTAAGGTCAGGTTTGTGTGTAAATCGCTCATTCGCAAATCTTTGTTAAAGAAGAAGCTGACTGTTGGGGAAAACGCCATCACTTTGATAAAAAGGTACGAATTCAATAGGTATTAAGGGCTACAGTCAAGATGACACATCCGGCATAACCGGGATGTTTAAAAGAGAAGATTAACAAGTGTCACAAGCGAATTAGTAGGCAGGATTACTCGGAAAACGATGCAATTTAAGATTTTCTTAATACCCAACGCAAGAGGGTGTGGAAAAAAAATTCCGTTTTCTTTCAAAAGAGGCCACTTTCAGACGTATTTCTGCCTTTTAGGTCACGTTTTCCACAAAATAATTTTCAGCGAATTGTTAAAAACCTGAAAAAATGCTTGCTGGAGGCGGTTTGAAATTGTCAAAATTAAACAAGTGTGCCGAATATATGGGGCGGGCGATTCCGGGTCGCCCGCCCCATATATTCAAAACTCCGCATTGCCCGGATAACGCGGGAAGGCGATCACGTCGCGGATGTTGGTCATGCCTGTCACGAACAACACAAGGCGCTCAAAACCGAGACCAAAACCGGCGTGCGGGCAAGAGCCGAAACGGCGGGTATCCAGGTACCAGTACAGTTCCTTTTCCGGAATGTGCATTTCACCCATGCGCTTCACGAGGCGGTCCAGTCGCTCTTCGCGCTGCGAACCACCCACAATCTCCCCGATACCCGGGAACAGGATGTCCATGGCCGACACGGTCGGGCCCGGCACACCTTCCTGCGGATCGTCCTGGCGCATGTAGAATGCCTTGATGGCGGCAGGGTAGTTGGTCAGGATGACCGGCTTTTTGAAATGTTTCTCCACGAGGTAGCGCTCGTGCTCGCTTTGCAGATCGGTACCCCAGCCTTCTACCGGGAACTGGAATTTGCCTTTTTTGTTCGGCGTGGAATTTTTCAGAATATCGATGGCCTCGGTGTAGGTCAGGCGCTGGAATTCGTTGTCGATCACAAAACGCAACTTGTCGGTCAGTGACATTTCACTGCGCTGGTCCTGCGGTTTTGTTTTTTCCTCTTCGATAAGGCGCTCTTCCAGTATTTTCAGATCGTCTGCGCAGTGGTCGAGTGCGTAGCGGATCACATATTGCATCATGTCCTCGGCGAGGTTCATGTTGTCGTTCAGGTCGTTGAAGGCTACTTCCGGCTCGATCATCCAGAACTCGGCCAGGTGGCGCGTGGTGTTGGAATTTTCGGCGCGGAACGTGGGGCCGAAGGTGTACACCTCACCCAGCGCCAGGGCCGCCAGTTCGGCTTCCAACTGCCCCGAAACGGTCAGGTTGGTGGAGCGACCAAAGAAATCCTGTGAAAAATCAATGGCGTTGTTGTCGGTGCGCGGCAGGCGGTCGAGCGGAAGCGTGGTCACCTGAAACATCTCGCCGGCACCTTCAGCGTCGCTGGCCGTGATGATGGGCGTATGCTGATAGTAAAATCCGCGGTCGTTGAAAAACTTGTGGATCGCATAGGCCAGGGTGTGGCGGATGCGAAACACAGCGGCAAAGGTGTTGGTACGAAAACGCAGATGGGCGTGTTCGCGCAGGAATTCCAGCGTTTGTTTTTTGGGTTGCAAGGGAAACTCTTCGGGGTTGCACTCGCCGTAAACGATGATTTCAACGGCTTTCACCTCCACTTTTTGCCCTTTGCCTTGTGATTCTACCAGCATGCCGCGGGCGCCGATGGCCGCGCCAAATTTGATGCGATCGAGCGTAGCGGCATCGAATTGCTCCAAATCCACCACTACTTGCAGGTTCTGGGCGCCGGAGCCGTCGTTGAGGGCAATAAACTGGTTGTTGCGGAAGGCTTTGACCCAGCCTTTGACCAATACCTCTGTACCAATGGGTTCTGCGCGCAGTATCTCAGCGATTTTCGTGCGTTTCATGCTATAAACTATGAATGGGTGATTGAGTGACTGAGTGAATGAGTGAGTGGGTCATTCACCCATTCACTCATTCACCCATTCACTCATTAAAAAAGAGGCGCAAAGGTAAGCCGAAAACGCGATTTTGAAAGAGGATCATTCAACTTTGAGGGTTTTTACCTCGCCGGTGGGCGTCACCATGATGAATTCCTTCTTCACCGTCGTTTTTTCCAGTGGCCGGCGTTCGGGCAGCGTGAATCGCACCACGAGGTTGTAGGAGAACTGGACCGCCGGTTCGAGTATTTCGGGATTGATCACCAGGTCGTAATCGTTGGACGGTACCGCGTTGTAGAAACGGGAAACGGGTTTGTCGGCGGTATTGATTTTGCTGTTTTCGTCGGCGTCGAGGCGCTGGGTGCTGAAAGCCTGGTATTTTTCATAGCGGTTGATGGGATAGGCCACCCAGGCATTTTCGGCCGTTATGTGGTAGGCCGAATCGAGCCGGACGCCGATGGACTTGTATTGGCCTTCGATCTTTTTCAGGTACTGGAAGGTGGTTTCCCGGAGTTGCGAATAAATGGCGCCGGGGTCCTTGACGAAATAATCCACTTTCACAATATCATAAATTTCCTGGCGCGCGGCGGCGGTCACGATGCGGTCGAGCAGGGCCGGGTCGGTATACCGGATGTGGATGTTTTTTTGCAATTCGAAGCCTTTGGGAATCTCCGTGTAGGTCTTTTTGGAAAAAAGTTTTTTGGATACATCGTACTCGTATTTGGGCAAAAAATTGACCATGTCCACATAAATGTCGGCAGTGGGAATACCAATACTTTTCAGGTCGGCCAGAAACGCGTCGAGCCTCTGATTGAGCAGGGAATTGGTTTCATCGGCGGTTTTTCCAACTTGCAGCAGGCTGAAAATGGCGGTGTAGGAACTCGCCTTTTGGTTGGACAGCGCGTTGAGGGTGATTTCCAACTGGTTGTCGCCGATAAACTGCGCCGCCTTTGGGATGCCACGGTACTGGGCGTTCAACTGGATGTTTTTGTAA
>Ga0138256_10009846_pt1 | contig 10030 bp, 8 predicted proteins | sample KNB2016incub_MG_FD_105486 | JGI IMG/M metagenome (GOLD analysis project Ga0138256, IMG submission 105486) | Active sludge microbial communities from wastewater in Klosterneuburg, Austria - KNB2014incub_MG | ecosystem: Engineered > WWTP > Activated sludge > Unclassified | place: Austria...
CCCGCGCCGCGTAATCGAGGGCCTGGCCGAAGAGCCGGCCACTCTCTCCTTCATGCCTGACCAGGCGCGAGAACAGCGCGGCCGCGAGCTTCGCCCGCCGGACCCCGTGGTCGGCGTCCACCCCGCGGAACCGCGCGAGCAGGGCCTCGATCGAGGTGGCGCGCACGCTCTCGGGTTCCGCGTCCATCTCGCCGAGGGCCGCGTAGGCCAGTCCCTCGCGAAGACCCTGACCCGAGACCAGGATGTCGTCGGCATCCACGTAATCGAGGAGCCGGCCGATGACCACCGCCCCGGCCACGATCGAGTCCGACCGGTCCTTGGAGAGGCCGAGGACGTCGGTTCGCTTTCGCCTCGGCAGGCTGCGGAGCTCCATCTCGATCTCGTCGATGGCCTCGCGGGCCAGTTCGTGCCCGTGGAGGCGCGAGCCCGGAGTCTTGAGACGGAAGCGTTCGATCTTGGCGAGGTTGCGCACGGTGCCCCCGGTGCCGACGAGCCGCGAACCGGGAGGGAGGCGCTTGAGCGGAAGCTCTTCCAGGAAGCCGTCGATGTGGGCCCGGAGACTTCGCACCTGCTTGTCGGTCGGAGGGTCGTGCTCGAGATACCGCCTCGACAGGCGCAGCGCGCCAAGCGGCACGCTCCATGACCGCACCCGTCTTCGCTGGTGGAACTGGGTGAGTTGAAGCGATCCCCCGCCCAGATCGAAGAGCAGTCCCGACTTCGCATCGAGTCCGCGCAACGCTCCGTGGAATCCGTAAAGCGCCTCGGCCTCGCCGTCCAGCACCTGCAGCGGAACCTTCATGGTGTGCGCCACCAGGTGCGCGAACCTCGCTCCGTCGCTCGCCTCCCGCACCGCCGCGGTGGCGTAAACGCGGATGGTCCGGGCCCCCGCGCCAAGGGCGATGGCCCGGAAGTCTCGAAGCGCGTCGCGCGCGCGATCCATCGCGACCTCGCCGATCGCATGGTTCTCCACCACCCCTTCGACGAGCCGCAGCGACGAACGGGCGCTGGCCACGATGCGCAGGTGCCCGCCGGCCTCGCGGTTGTAGACCACGATCCGGGCCGAGTTGCTCCCGATGTCGATGATGGCGAGCGGAGGAGAGGCCTTGCGCATGGTCGTCCTAGGCTAGGATCCTCGTCATGATCGCACCCGAACTCCTCGAAGTCCTCTGCTGCCCCGCGGACCGTTCCGCGGTCCGACTCGCCACCCCGGCCGAACTCGATGCGATCAACGCGCGCATCGCGGCCGGAGTCAAGAACAACGGCGGCGCCCCTGCGGGCGACAAGCTCGGTGCCGCGATCATCCGCGTCGACGGAACGTTTGCCTACCCGGTGCGGGAGGAGATTCCCGTGATGCTGATCGACGAGGCCATCCCCCTTCGGGACGGTCTGCCCCCCCTGCGCTACGTTCCGCCTGCGGCCTGAAGCCGGTCCGCGGCTTCACCGCGTCGAAGCCGGACTTGCGTCCATAGGCCGGCGGCCGCTCGCTGCGCGGGCGCTCGGGCTCCGAACCTGAGCGTGGCCGGAAACGCGAGTCGTCACGCGGCGGCGCGCGCACCGGGGCGGGGACACCGTAGGTGACCTTCTCCAGCGAAAGGCCGGAGGGGGGCGCGGTGAACTCGGCCACCGAGGCGCCGCTCGCCTGCATGATCTTCGCGACGTCGGAGACCTTGAGCCGGCCGCGGCCCACCTCGACCAGCACGCCCACGATGCGGCGGACCATCTTCCAGAGGAAATGCGAGCCCTGGATGCGGATGAAGATGTTCGGTCCATCCTCGAAGACGTCCACCGCCTCGACCTTCACCTTGGTCGACTCGTCCGGCTTCGAGGGATCGGCCTGGGAGAACGCGGAGAAATCGTGAAGACCGCACAGGGACTTCGCGGCCTGGGTCATGGCGGCCACGTCGAGCGGGTCCCTCACCCACCAGACCACCGGCTTGTCGAAAGCGCTCCGCCTTCGCGAGATCCGGTAGAGGTAGGTGCGGGCGGTGGCCGAGTGTCGCGCGTGGAAGCCTTCGGGCGCGAGTTCGACCCTGAGCAGGTTGATGTCGCCGGGAAGCTCGTCATTGACCGCGCGCATGAACTCGTCGGGATCGACCTGCTTCGCGAGGTCGATGTGCGCGACCTGGTGGATCGCGTGCACGCCCGCGTCGGTCCGGCCCGAGCCGTAGACCTCGATCACGCGCTGGCCGGTGGCGCGATGGATCGCCTCCATGATCTCGCCCGCGACCGTGCGCGCGTTGGTCTGGAACTGCCAGCCGCTGTATCGCGTGCCGAGGTATTCAAGGTCGACCCGATAGCGGAACCCGTGGCGCGGACCGGACGGCCGGGCATGCTCCCCCCGCTCCGGGTACCGCGGCCGTTCCGGCGCCCGGCTCGCGGCCTGGGGCGGCTTCGGCCAGCGCGGCACGTGAACCTTCGGGCGGGCGGGGCCCGAGGCGTCGTCGGAGTCGTCGGTCATGGGCGGTCGCGGTGGAGTCTACGTGCAACCCCCGGCCGAGTTTCGTCAGGGACCTTATATGCTCGCCCGTCCTCCTGATGAACCGTCGCGACATCGCCATCCTCGCCCTGTGTTGCGCCCTCCTGGGCGTGGCCGTGTTCCGGATCCTGTCGCCGGCGGAGGGAGCGACGCGACGGATCTCGGTGGAAGCGGTCGAGATCCGGAGCGCGCCGATCAAGAGCGGCGAGTCCCTGGTGCAGGAATCGTCGTGGACGCCTCCCGACGATGTCTTCATCGTGGGCTGGGCCCCCGACCTCGGCGCGCCCAGCGCCCTGCCCGAGCTCTACCTGCGCGCCGGCGAAACCACCATCTTCCTGGCTCCGCGAGCCTCCCTGGAGGGCCTCAAGCCCGCCTTCCTCCCGTCGGGGACCGGATTCCTCCTGCGCAAGGGCGAGACCGTGAAGCTGCGGCTCCAGATCAACAATTCCGGACCGGACGGAGAGAGCCGCGGGGCGCGCGCCCTCATCTATTTCCATCCGGTCGCGTGGCGCTGACTCGGTTGACCAACCCGCAAATGGACGTCAATCTCTACCGCGCGGTGGCCGCGGATGCCGCACTCGTCGCCGGAGCCATCCAGAGGGAGCGGCTCGGAACCGACATCGGAGTCGAGAACAAGGGCGCGCTCGATCTCGTGACCGAAGTGGATCGCGCCTGCGAGGTGGCGATCCTGGCCCGGCTGCGGCGATCCTTCCCGACCCACGATTTCGTGGCCGAAGAAAGCGCGCCTTCGCTTTCCGGGTCCGAGCACGTCTGGTACATCGACCCGCTCGACGGCACCACCAACTACGCTCACACCTATCCCTTCTTCTGCACGTCGATCGCCCTCACCCGGAAGGGGACGGTGATCGCGAGCGCGGTGTACGACCCGGTCAAGGACGAGCTCTTCACCGCGGCCCGCGGGCGGGGCGCCACCTGCAACGGCCTGCCCCTGAAGGTCTCTCCGTCGCGGGAGATCCTGCGCTCGGTTTTCCTCACTGGCTTCCCCTACGACCTGCGCGACGACGTCCCTCATACCCTGCGCCTCTTCGAGAAGTTCCTCCACCATGCGCGCGCCCTGAGGCGGGACGGTGCCGCCGCTCTCGACCTCGCGTATCTCGCCGCCGGCCGTATCGACGGCTATTTCGAGGAGCGCCTGAAGCCGTGGGACGTCCTCGCCGGGTCCCTGCTGGTCGAGGAGGCGGGAGGACGCGTGTCCCGATTCGACGGCTCGCCCATCGGCGTGTCTGCCGACGAGGTGATCGCGTCGAACGGCTTCCTCCACGAGGCCATGCTCCGCGTCCTCGCAGAACCCCCGCCGACGCGGTAGCCTCGCTCTCGCCGGCCAGAGTGGCGAAATTGGCAGACGCAGGAGACTTAAAATCTCTCGACCGAAAGGTCATCCGGGTTCGATTCCCGGCTCTGGCACCACCGCGCTAACGCAAAGGAACGAAGAAACCCCCAGCATGGCCGACACCGACGACCTTCCCGGAGAGGCTTCGGCGCCCGAGCCCCGCTTCGTGGCCCTCAGGGAGGGCGCGTTGATCCTTGGCCTGCAGTTCCTTCTGCTCGCCTTCCGACTCGGAGAGATTCCCCTGCTCGGCCCGGACGAGCCGCGGTATGCGCGGGTCGCGGTCGAAATGGCGCGCGCGAACGAGTTCGTCACCCCCACCCTCGCGGGCGAGCCCTGGCTCGAGAAGCCACCGCTCTACTACTGGCTCGCCGGACTCGGCTTCCGGCTGTTCGGCGAGAACGAGAAGGCCGCGCGCTGGCCCGCGGCGCTCGCGGCCCTCCTGATGACCGGCTTCACCGGCCTCGTGGGCGCGAGGCTCTTCGGTCGCAGTTGCGGCCGCCTCGCCATGATCGTGGCCGCGACGTCCCCCCTCCTGTTCGCCTACGGCCGGGCCGCCACCATGGATGTCCTGGTGGCCGCGTTCATCACCGGGGCGAGCGGGCTCTTCATCCTGTCGAACCTCGGCATCGCGGGTCCCTCCGCGGCGCCCGCGGCCTGGGGGCTCATGGCGATCGCCGTCCTGGCCAAGGGGCCGATCGGAATCCTCATTCCCCTGGGTGTCGCGGCGCTTTCGGGCCTGGCGGTCGGGCGACTCAGCCTGTCCCGCCTGGTTCCGCCCCTTGGAATCGTCCTCGCTCTCGCCATCGCCGGCCCCTGGTTCGCCGCGATCTACCTCGACCAGGGTTTTCATTTCATCGAGGTCTTCATCCTCAACCACAATCTCGAACGCTTCACAAGCACGATCCACAACCATCCCGGGCCCATCTACTACTACCTCCCCGTCCTCCTCCTCGGCGTCTTCCCCTGGTCCGGACTGCTAGCACCCGCCATCGCCGGCCTGGGCGCGGTGGAGCGAAGGCCCTTGCTCGCAATCCTCGCGTGGATCCTGGTTCCGTTCGCGCTCTTCTCGCTCGCGGGCTCCAAACTGCCGGGCTACATCCTGCCCTGCCTGCCCCCGTTCGCCATCGTCATCGCCTTGTCCGCGCGCGTCCTCCAATCTCCCGAGCACCGCGGAGCGGTGAGAACCGCCGGCCTTTTCGGACTCGTCATCTCGGCGGCCGTGGCCGCCCTCGCCATACGCGGGATGCGGCAGGGCGAGCCCTGGGGGCGAAGCGCACTCACCCCCGCGCTGTGGCTGCTCGCCACCACCTTCATGGCCTCGCGCGCGCTGGATCGGGCCCGGCACGAGGGTCTTCGGATCCTGGCTATCGGCGCGTCCGGGTTTCTGCTGCTCCTGACCCTCGTGGCGCCTCCGGTTCTCGAGGCCATGGAGTCGGGGCGCAGACTTTTCCTGCCCGCCCAGGGTCGAGAGGTCCTGGTGGTGGGCGCGTGGCGCACGGCGTGGATGTCCGGCTATTTCTACAACAACGGCCGGGTCCGGGAGATGCCTTCTCTCTCCGCGGCGCTCGACCTCGTGAGCGGCCAGCCGCGGCTCATGCTGTTCGGCCCGTCGGAGTGGCGCGAGGCCAAGAGCCGGGAGGGGTACGCCGCGCTGGAACTCGCCCAGGGGCCTCGCGGCAACGTGCTCGCACGCATCTCAACCCGCTCAAGCCATTGATTTTCCCTAGTTTTCTTGAGGCCTTAGCCAACACCTCAAGTGAAACTTGAGGAAAATGAGACTAACCCTTGACTAAAGAAACAAGCCTCTGATACCCTCATGGCCCCGGGACTGCCAGAGTGGGGTTCCATGGGTTTTATTCAGGAGCGAGGTTCTCCAAATGACCACACGCAAGATCTTCACGAGTTCACTGGCGTTTGCCGGCCTTTCCCTGGCAACACTCGTGGTCGCCCAGACCGACAAGCCGGCCCCCGAGCCCGCGAAGGTCGGCCCGTTCGAAGTGGCGCCGCACTGGTCTCCCTACGACTATCCCAAGTCGATCGGAGAAGGGAAGGCCTACCACATCGTGGTCAAGGGCGACACCCTCTGGGACATCTCCGGCAGGTATCTCGGCAATCCGTACCTGTGGCCGCAGATCTGGGAGGCGAACGCCTACGTGAAGAAGGCGCGCCTGATCTACCCCGGCGACCCGATCTTCCTCCCCTCGGTCCAGATGGCGGCCGCTCCGACCGCGGGCGCCGATGTCGCCGAGGGGGCCACCGCCGCCAAGGCCGTCGAGCCCCTGGGAACGCCGGAATGGCTGGACATGGACGCCCTCATCAACGTGGCCTCCGCCGACACCGTCCGCTACGCGGGCTATATCTCGGCCTCCATCGAGGATGAGAGCATCAAGGTCAAGAGCCTCGAGCTGGAGAACGGGACGGAAATCGAGAGAATGACCGCGGGCACCCGCGAGTACCTCTACCTCGACCGCGGCGCCAGCTCCGGCCTGAAGGCGGGCGACCTGTACGTGATCAACCGCCGGGCTCGAGAGATCAAGCATCCCATCACCGGCAAGAAGGTCGGCTACCGGATCGACACCACGGGCGTCGCCCGCATCGTCCTGGTGGCCGAAGGCAGCTCCCGCGCCGTGGTCGAGTCCTCCGGGCGCGACATCCGGCCCGGCGACTACCTGCGTCCGTTCACCGAGGTCGAATCTCCCCTGGTGAAGCGCCGGGTGGTGGTGGAAGGCGGCGATCTCTCCATGGAAGGCGCGCGCTCGACCGGATACGTGGTTGACATCGACGACGATGGCATCGCCGCGGCCAACGGCATCACCGTGGGCGTCGACGTGGGCGCGGGAGCCGGTCTCTCGGTGGGCAAGGTCATCACCGTGTTCCGCCAGGGCGACAAGAACGACCCCGTCACGAAGCGGCCGATGGGCGCGGCGGTGATCGTGGCGGTCCGCGAGAACTTCTCGGTGGCCCGGATGATCTATACGCGCGAGGAAGTGAACGTCGGCGACCGGGTCATCGTTCAGCCCTAGTTCGCTGAGCCTCGGATCGAGAGCGAAAGGAGCGGGGTAACCCGCTCCTTTTTCTTTTCGGCGAATCCTACGGTTTCGAGCCGACGGAGAACCGGCGGAAGTAGTCGAAGCCCGAGTAGAGGGTGAGGCCGAGGGCCACGAAGAGCGAAGGCGCTCTCAGGATCTCGAAGACCGGCATCCGGAGGGCCAGGAGCATCACGTAGATGGCCACGATCTGCGACACCGTCTTGGCCTTCCCCGCTCCCGACGCGGACATCACGATCCCCCGGCCGAGCGCCTCGGAGCGGAGCCAGGTCACCGCGAACTCGCGGCCGATGATCACGGCCACGATCCAGGCGGGCGCCATCTCCAGCTCGATCAGGGACAGGAAAGCGGCGGAGAGGAGAAGCTTGTCAGCCAGCGGATCGAGCATGGCCCCGAGCTTCGTCTGCTCGTTGCGCCTCCGGGCCAGCCACCCGTCGAAGTAGTCGGTGATCACCGCGATGGTGAAGACGACGAGCCCCAGGAACCAGCCCCACTCCGTCCGGGTCAGCAGGAGCACGACCAGCCACGGGACCAGGAAGATCCGAAGGGCGGTCAGGGCATTCGGAAGGTTCACGTTCGCCTCTCCTTCAGGCCGCTCCGCGCATCGTGCAGGACGGCCAGGGCTCCTAGAGACGTACGATGTTGGGCGCGTCGATCCCCCGGGTGGCGTTCCGGGCGTCGAGCACGAGTTTCGCGCGTTTGACCAGATCGGCGTACGGCACATTCGAGTGGTCGGTGATGATCACCACCGCGTCGGCCGCGTCCACCGCCGGCCCGGATTCGATCGACTTCAAGTCGATGCCCTCGTGCTCGAGGGAGGGGACCCAGGAGTCGGTGTAGGTGACCTTCGCGCCCTTCGACTGGAGGATCTTGATGAAATCCACGGCCGGGGACTCGCGGACATCCTCGATGTCCTTCTTGTACGCGGCGCCGAGGATATGGACCCGGCTCCCCCGCAGGCTCCGCTCGCGATCGTTCAGGGCCTCGACCAGCCGCTCCACCACGTACTCGGGCATGCCCGCGTTGATCTCGCTCGCGAGCTCGATGAAACGGGCGCGGTAGTTGAGGGTCTTGAGCTTCCAGGAGAGGTAGAGCGGGTCGATGGGGATGCAGTGGCCGCCGAGCCCGGGCCCCGGATAGAAGGCCATGAAGCCGAAGGGCTTGCTGGCCGCGGCGTCGATCACTTCCCAGACGTTCACGTTGAGGCGCCGGCACATCAGGGCCACTTCGTTCACCAGGCCGATGTTGACGCTGCGGAAGGTGTTCTCGAGGAGCTTCACCATCTCGGCCGCGCGCGGCGAGGAGACCACGATGATCGTCTCGATGGCCTTCGAGTAGAGGGCCCTGGCGGCCTCGCCGCAGGAGGGGGTCATGCCCCCGATCACCTTCGGGGTGTTGCGGGTGTGGAACTTCGGGTTACCCGGATCGACCCGCTCGGGAGAGAACGCGAGGAAGAAATCCACGCCGACCTTGAGGCCCTTCTCGGACAGCATGGGCAGGATCAGCTCATCGGTGGTGCCGGGATAGGTGGTGCTCTCCAGCACGACGAGCTGGCCCGCGCGCATGTTCTCGGCGATGCGCCGGGTCGCGGAGACCACCATTTCCAGGTCGGGATCCTTGGTCTTCGACAGGGGGGTGGGAACGCAGATGATGAGAGCGTCGCACTCCCTGATCTTCGTGAAGTCGGTGGTGGCGGTCACCCGCCCCGCGTCGACCAGGGCCTTGAGCCTGGCAGTCTCCACGTCCTGGATGTAGGACTCGCCCCGGTTGAGGCTCGACACCTTGCGCTCCGAGAGGTCGAAACCGGTGACGCTCAGGCCGGCCGCGCCGAACTCCACCGCGAGCGGAAGCCCCACGTAACCCAGTCCCAGAATGCCGACGCGCGCCTCGCCGTTCGAGATTCGTGCCTTCAGCGCGTCCAACGTCGAGTTCCCCAAGGATTTGACCTCCGATAGTGGTTGAGAAGCGTGATTTTAGCCGTCTTTGCGGCGGGATGCTCATCCCTGCCGCGCCCGCGGATCAGGAAACCGGGGCGCTCGAATCCGCGGGCGGCACGACGGCGCGGAGGTCGCTGACCCCGGCGCCGCGGGAAGCGAGGATGCGCTCGATCGACTTCGCCACCACGCTGTCCGGGGTCGAGGCCCCCGCGGTCACGCCAAGGGTCACGCGGGCGCCCCCGGGGAGCCAGTTCAGGATGCTCTCGCTCGTCGCCGAACCGAGGCCGCGGTGCATGAGCGCGCCGGTTCCGGGATCGATGCACTCCGGCGACTCGACGTAGTAGGTCGGGCACCGGGCCGAACAGATCCGCACCAGGGCCTGGGTGTTGCTGCTGTTGTATCCGCCGATCACCAGCATCACGTCGGGCGGGGTCTCCTCGAACATCCTGAGCACCGCGTCCTGCCGGTCCTGGGTGGCCGAGCAGATGGTGTCGAACGAGCGGAACCGGGCGGCGAGCCCCGGGGCACCGTAGCGCTCGAGGTAGACCCGCCTCAGCATTTCCTGAACGCGCAGGCTTTCGCTCATGAGCATGGTGGTCTGGTTCGCGAGGCCGATGCGCTCGAGGTGCGCTGACGGGTCGAAGCCCTCGCTGACCGCCGGGGCGAACCGGGTGAGGAGTTCCTCGCCGCTCACCCGCCCGCGCACGAACTCGCACACCACTTCGGTCTCCGCCTCGTCGCGAACGCAGAGATAGGCGCCGCCCGGGTGCAGGAGGGCCTGGGAGGCGGTGGCGCGGGTTTCCTCGTGATAGTGCTTGCCGTGGATCACCACCGTGAACCCGTCCCGGGCGTACTTCGACACGTTCTTCCAGACGTTCAGGACGCTGCCGCAGGTGGTGTCGATGAGGACGGCCCCAATGCCGCGGAGGTACTTCATCTCCTCCACGGTCACGCCGAAGGCGGGCAGAACCACCACGTCCTCGGCCGCGACCGAGGCGTAGCGCTTCTGGGGTACGCGGCCGTCCTCGAGGATGGTGAAACCCATGTCCCGCAGGTTCTGGTTCACCGACGGGTTGTGGATGATTTCGCCGGAGAGGAACAGCCGCCGCTCCGGAAAACGGCGCTTGGCCTCGTAGGCGTACTCGATGGCGCGGTCGACCCCGTAGCAGAAGCCGAATTCGCGGGCGAGGCGGATGGTCAGCCCGCCCGCCTCCGCGGC
>Ga0138256_10009847_pt1 | contig 10029 bp, 4 predicted proteins | sample KNB2016incub_MG_FD_105486 | JGI IMG/M metagenome (GOLD analysis project Ga0138256, IMG submission 105486) | Active sludge microbial communities from wastewater in Klosterneuburg, Austria - KNB2014incub_MG | ecosystem: Engineered > WWTP > Activated sludge > Unclassified | place: Austria...
GCCACGCGCACCACGCCGATCGCCGGCCACGGTCCTGCGCCGGTCGTCACTTGCCAGGCCATGTTGTTGCGCCGCCGGTCGTACGTCCCCACGGCGACCCCCAACCCCTGAATGCCGGCCAGCACAAAGCATCGGTTGCGGTCGGCCGGATCGTCGGCCAACGCCACGTCGGTCACCGCCGTGCCCGCGGGAACGCCGGGAATCGTCTCGGCGTCGAATCGACTGCCCCGCAGCCGCCACAACCCGGTCGACGACGCAACCCAGGCCCGGTTCGCGTCCTGGGCATCGATGGCGATCTTCGGATAGTTCCTGGCCGCGCCGTCGTCGCCACCGGAGGCTTCGACCAGCCGCTTGAAGGTCCCGCCTCCGTCTTCGGACTTGTAGAGTCCACTTCCACCGGGGTACGACAGGGGGACGTCACCGGTGCCGACATAGAGCACACGCCGGTCGTGCGTCGACCACGCCACCGCTCCCACGGCACCGACGATGTCGGGAAGTCCGGCTGGGTGCCACGAGTACCCCTCGTTCTCGCTCATCCAGAGCCCCCCTTGCGCCGACCCCGCCACCATGTGGACCGGGAGACGCTGCTGCCGCTCCGCGGCCGTCGGCGTACGGATCGCCAGGCAGCGAATGGCGCCCCCCACGTTGCGCGGCCCCAGCGGCATCCACCCACGTGCGCTCGCATCCTTCTCGGTGCGCTCGGCGTGACGGCGGGTCCGGTCGGTGACACCCGACAGCGAGTTCGGCGTCGTGCCGAAGAGACGAGCGACCTCGTCGGCGCGCGCTTCCTGGGCCTCGTCCTCGCGCTCGGTCTGCAGCACGTCGTCGGTGGCCATCAGGGCCCCCGCGTCACGAGAGAGGGCGCCGGCATGTCGAGCAGCCGGGCGATCGCCTGTGACAGCGCCAGGTTCGACGGTTCGCTCAGCCCGGCGCTGTGAGCCGCGGCGTCCGCCGCGTTCGCGCCCTGATCGTCGACGACCTGGAGCCACTTTCGCAGGGTCGGAATCCATCCCTGCTGCATGAGCGTCACCTCTCCTGGGTCGGCGGCGCCTGCGCCTCGCGCCACGGCGCCGCCTGTCACCAGCTCACGCCACTCCTCCACCAACCGGCGGTCCAACGACCAATTGCCAAAGACCCGCTGCACCCGCGTCAGCGTCGTCGAGGCGATCGCGGTGCCGGCACCGTCGACCATCCCCACGAGGTCGGCGATCGGCGACTCGGTTCCATCGAGCATGTGCGACGTGCCGCCCAGGCACAGGAGGGCCCCCAGGTCCCCCGCCAGCTCCATGATCGAGTCGCCGCTGTTCCGCATGAGGTGCGGGAACGCACCGAACGTGTAGCCGCGCGTCACCTCCCCCTCCGCACCGAGTCGCTCATACACCTCGCCGTCCGGCGCCGGCCGGAACGGCGACGAGATCACGAGCACCAGATCCGACTCCACACGCGTCACCACACGCGCACTCCCGTTCACTACCACGCGATCCCCTTCGCGGAAGAAGAACCGGAAGCTCGTTCCAGCGCCCTGCAGCCGAGTCCCGTCGCCCGACACCTTGCCGGCGCCACGCACGCTCTCGGTCTCCCGCTCGTCGAACGGCACCGGGCCGAAGCGGTCGAACCGGACTGCCTGCATGCGCTTGGGCGCATGGAACAGGACCACGCTTTTCTTGTCGTTTTCCGCCGTCAGCTCCTTGAAGTCGGCCGCGGCCGTACTCAGCGCCGACTCGGGCAGGTCCTCCTCGTCCTGCTCCTTCAGGTCGGCCAGGTCGGCGAACGACGCGCCGGGCGGAATCGTGACCTCGGCGTCCTCTTCATGGACCAGCGCGCACTGCAGCCCATCGTGGCCGGCCGTCCGGAAGGCGACCGGGAGGTATGCCGCCAGCTGCCGCAGGGTCATCGGCGTGATGGGGGCCGGGACGATCGCGGGATTGCTGTCCTCGCGCGTGACCACGACTTCGATGTGCGTGTGACGCGGGCGTACGAAGCGCTTCCCCGCCCCGGTCCACCACAGTCGAAGCAGCGGTCGCACCCCGCTCGGATAGTGCGCCTCCGTCGTGGTCGCGTCGTGCTGGCCAGGCAGCGCGAACAGCGACGAGCGCTCGAACAGCCGCACGTGATGCGGACGCGTCGCCGGGAAGGGAGCCGGCTTCTCGGGGAGCTTGGCGTCGCGCAGCGTCGCCGGCAGCGCAAACAGGGCGATCAGGAGCACGACGCCGAGCAGCGCGGCGACTACCACCCAGGTGACCTGCCACGCGGTCTCGCTTCCCACGTTCCCGATCAACTCGGCAAAGAGCAGCACCAGCACCGCGATCACCGCCGCGATGAGAAAGGGCGCGCCAAACAGCAACGGCAGCTTGCTCCTCCGATCTTCCCCGAGCAGCGCCTTGGTGAGCGCGGTGACCGACATGCCGAGCCCGATCGCCGCGGGCAGGATGAGCAGCAGCGCCCAGCGCCACCCGGCACCCGGGTCCATGTCGGCGAACAGGAAGGGGAGCGCCAGCAGCCCGGTGAACGTGGAGAGCCCCGCGCCGATCAGCCCGACGGTCAGCTCCGCCTCGGCCTCACGCCAGATCTTCCCCGACGCGAGGATGCCGAACGCCAGCGGCAACAGGCAGTTCATCGCCAGCGGCAATGCGAAGATCTCGAACGCGGCACGCTCGCCCGCGTCGTCGATGCTCGTCTCGAACACGCGCTTCCCGCGCCCGAGCGCGAGCGCCAGCGGCATCGTCGCCATGAGCGGAAGGATCGCCACCGAGAGGAAGCCGAGCCACGAGCCGTAGCCCCAGTCGTAGAGCAGCCCCACACCGGCATGATTCAGCGTGCGATATCCGTCGCGGAAGAAGTCGGCATCCGGCGTGGGCAGCGTCAGCTTTCGCAACTCGACTTCGACCCCGCGCAGGCCGTCGGGACGATTCAGGCTCGCCTTGTAGACCTCCTCGAAGGCGCTGGCGTAGCCGCGGAACAGTTCGGGCGGCACCTCGTCCAGCGGCGGCCACCAAGCGCTCCACGGCTGGCCGCTGCGCGGCCCGTCGAGTCGTCCGAAGAAGTCGCGCGCCACCTTGCTGTCCAGCGACCCTTCGACCTTGTCATGCCCGAACTTGCGCAGTTCGGACAGCCGGATCTTGTTGAACAGCTTGGGCGTGTCGCGCGACGGCACATGCCATTCCACGTCGGCGATGAACGGGTGCGCCAGGACGTCGCCCGCAATGTGCGTCAGGTGCCCAAGGGCATACGCACGAATGCGGTTCAGGTCGCGCAAGTACGCGCGCGCCGCGTCCGGTCCGGCCGTCGAGCGATCCGTCATGGCGAACGCCGAGCGGCGGTACACTTCCAGCGCCATGTCGGTGGCGCGCGAGTTGAGCTGCTCGCGATTCGCGTCCGGCGTCCCCTTGTGAATCGTGTCGAACCAGGTCGCCTGCCCCGGGGCGACGATCGCCGCCAGGCCCGGAATGTCCGGCCCCATCGACCCCATCACCGCATAACGCGACGCATTGGCGCCGAAGCCGCTCGGCCAGGCCGGATCATTGGGCGTGTCGGGGGCAAGGGAGGGCGCGTCGTCGCCGTCCGACAGGAGGATGAAGGTCAATGTCGCCAGCCGCAACACGCGCAGCTCCAGGTCGGTCAGCTGCGCCGCAGACGCCTTCTTGGCCATCAACCGGTCACGCAGGTCGCGCACGCGCTCGCGCGCGAGGAGCATGATCGCATGATGCGTGAGGATGGCTGGCATCGGCAGGTCGCCTCAGAATCCGATGTCGACGTCGACGTCAACCGACACGCCCACCGCCCCGAGCGCGGAGCCAAGGGAGAGTCCCTCGGTTGACGGGATGGCGGCTTGCAGCCGCTTGAGCCCCGCGCGCAGCCCGTCGATGCCTCCCGCGATGTCGGTGGCCAGCAGCCGCAACGCGTCGAGCAGCGGACGCAGGAGCGGCTCCGCGTCCAGCTGTCGCAGCGTGTGCAGCAAGGCGTCGAAGAGCGCGGACGCTGGCGCCAGGATTCGTGCCGCACTCAGGGTGCCCGGCACCGACTCCGTCCCCACCAGGCGTGTCACCAGGCCCTGCAGCGCCTGCAGCACGGCACGCACCGGCGCGAGCGGATCGAACTGCAGCAGTTCGTCGCGCAGCGTCGTGAACGCCCCTAACGAGGGGGCAAGCAGCACGACGGGATCGAGCGCGCGCACCTGCGCCTTTCCTGCGGCGATCACGTCGCCGACTCCCTGCGTGAGCGCGAGCAGGTCGATCGATCGCAGCAGCGCCAGGAGTTCGTCGATCGCGCCGCGCAGCGGCCCGACCACCGCCGCCAGCAGCGCCGCGGCACGCCCCCGCACCGCAGTGAAGACCGGCAGGACGATCGCCGAGAGTCGCTGCGGCGAGGCGACCTCGAGGACCTCGGCGAGGATCGCCCCGAGCCCGTCGCCCGTCCGACGGATTCCGAGCTGGCGCAGGAACCCGAGCAGCTGGTCGCGCACCCGGGCGATCGGTGCCATCGCCGCGCCGACGGCCGCCGCGGTCACGTCGACCCGGCTGAGTTCCAGCTGCACGAGCGTCGTGGCCGGACCCTGCGCTCCCGACAGGTCCGCCGCGAACCGCGTGCGTTGCGCCTCGAGGCTCCCGAAACCGCCGTCGGCGGCGCGGCGGTTCACGGCCCCACCGAGCGACATCCGGATCGGCGCGTCGCTGGGGAACGCCTCCACCGCACCGCGCAGCGAACGAAGCCCCGCAGTCACCGACACCGTGGTCGCGTCGAGGTCGAGCGCGGCGGTGGTGGCGATCGCCTCCTGTACGCACGCGGCGATGCGCTGGGCTCGGGCCGACAGTCGCGCGGTCACGTTGCCGGACACGATCGCGTCGAAGACGAGTGCCCAGCTCGTTGGACGACGACGGCTGCCGTCGCCGGCGAGCAGCGCCGAGACCAGCGTACTGCCCCACTGTCCCATCGTCGCGCGATCCAGGCGTCCAAGCTCCCCCCGCGCCACGTCGAGGCCGTCGACGATCATCGGCTCGAGTCGCACGGGATCGAGCAGGTTGATCAGGCGCACCCCCTCGCGCTCCAGGTCGCCCAGGGCCTGCGACGCCGCCTCGAGCTTCAACGTCGAGATCACCGTCTCGCGCACGTCCACGAGTCGCGCCTGCAAGGGGGCAATGAGCGTGGCTGGGTCGAGCGCATCGAGCTGGTCGGCCGCCTCACCGATCACCCGGCTCACCGGGGCCAGGGCCGCGGCGGGATCGATCCCATCGAGCCCGCCGCGCAGCGAGGCGATTGCGGCCTCCACCGGACGAAGCGCCGATGCGAGATCCAGTCGCGACGCCTCGCGCCTGAGCGGGGCGAGCTCCGCATCGATCATCGCCGCCAGCTGCTGCGGATGCATAGGCTGCAGCGCGTCGAGCAGCGACTGGAGCGCCACCTGCACCTCGGCGATGGCCGCATTGAGCGGCGGCTCGAACGGAAGCGCCCCGTCCTCCAGCTCGAACCACGATTCCACTTCCCCGGCCGCGGCGTCCACGTTGAGTGCGCGCAGCGGCTCGACGAGCTTGTCGAATTCCTCCTTGATGTCGTCGGGGAGCATGACCACGGGCACCTTCTCGAGCACGCTCGCAGTCGTGTCGATCGCCGACTCTGCCGCCGAGAAATAGGACTGCACCGCCGCCTGCTCCAGCGCCGTGGCCAGCGTGCGCAGCCGTTCCTGCAGCTCCCCGATCGCGCGATCGACGCCCAGGTCCGTCACGAACGCGGCCGCGTCTCCAACGAGCGCCTGCATGGCGGCCATCAGGGCGTCCACCGCGGCCTCGGCGCGCACCAATGCCGCGGTGGCCGCCGTGGCGGCGCTGCCCAGCGCACCCTCGATGGCCGCAATCGCCTCACGCATCGCGGCCATGGCGGCTCGCACGGGCGCCGTCGCGTCGTCGATCGCTGCCGCCAGCTCGGCCGTCGGCAACGACTCCACGAGCGAGGTCACCCCCTGCGTGGCCTGCTGTGCCACCTGCATGAGCTGGTCGCTCAGGCGTTGCAGCTCGCGGATCGGGGCCGTGACCGCCGTCGCCAGCGTGGCGATCGGCTTCCCCACCGGGGTCATGTCCATCTCCTCGATGCGCTGGGCGATCGTCGCCACCTCGCCCTCGACCAGCCGCAGCAGGGCATCGAACGAGTCGGCGGGCGCGGGGGGGAGCGGGATCGACAGCGCCGGCATCAGGCGATCGACCATGCGTCCGACGCTCGCCCCCGCCGACGCGAGGTCGACGCCCTGCGCATCGTCGAGCCCGGCTCGCACTTCGACGAGCGTGCCGGGCAGGTCGGCATACAGCAGCGTCGACTCGGCAAAGGCGAAGCGTCGGGCGATGGAGTCGCGGACGACATCGATGCGCGCCAGCGCCTCGACCCCGGCACGCTCGGCTTCATCCAGCACGGACGCGTCGGCGCGCGCCGCCGTGAGCCGCTCGACGGCGTACGTGATCGACGCCTCGACCATCTGCAGCTCGGCCCGCGTCGTGTCGCGGGCAAGCTGCGCGCGCAGGAGCAGGGTGAGTCGCTCGCCTTCGGACAGGGCACTCTCCACACGCATGAGTCCTCCAACCGCGCGCAGCATCGCGAGTGCGGCAGGCAGCAATGCCTTGAAGTCGCCGAGGAAGGCGGCTTCTCCACCGACCAGCTGCACGATGCGCCCCAGGACGCCGAGGATCGCGCGCCCTTCGGGCGAAGCGCCAAGCGCGGCGGCCACCTGCTCGATGGCGACATCGGCGCGCGTCCCGCCGTGCAGCGTCATGGCGGCCGTGGCCTGGTCGATCGCGCCGCGCACGGCGACGTCGATGTGTCGCAGGTCGATCTCCTCGAGCAGCGCGAGCAGCCCCTCGACCTGCCCGACCAGTGCGCCAGGATCCGGGAGCGCGAGCGAACGGGCGGCGAGCATCGAGGTCACGCGCGAGGCCGCGATCGAGAGCGCCGACAGGTCGATCGTCCCCGACACGGCGATGCCCTGTACGCCATCTGCGTCGAGCGGAACCGCCAGCGCCTGCAGTCCAGAGGCAGCCTCCCGGAGCTCGGTCGTAAACGACGACACAAGCTCCGACGCATTGAGGCGTACCTGCAGTTCTGCGAGTGCCAATTCCAGCGACCTCGTGCGTATGGACAGCGCCTGCCCCCTCGGGTGACGAGTGGGCAGGCGCACGCGAAGGGTGCAAGCGGCATCATGCGGGGCGGTGCGCGCTTCGCGCATGAATCTTTCGGCTCATGAATGGATCACGCACGAGGCGCACGCTCAGCTTCCACGCGCCCGTCAGGCCACGTCGCGTCACGTCGCGTCACGTCGCGTCGTAGAGCACTCGTCGCATGACGGTTGCCTGCCTCGCCTACGGCACGGCCGAGTGCGCCACCTTACGCCGATTGTTGGGCTGACGCGACAACGTTGCCATCCCTCCCCGCAGCACGTAGAATCGCTGCGTACGTGGCATCGGTGCCCGCGCGCCGTGCCAGCTGTCGATCCTGACCAGCGGCCGCATGCCTAACGATCTTCCCTCACGGCGCCGCTCCCTTCCCGAGGCCTCGGCGCGCACCTTCGTGCTCGTCGTGTCCGCGACGCGCCTCGTGCGCGACGGGCTGGCTGAGCTCCTGGCACGCGATCGCGCCGCGCAACTGGTGCGCGTTGCCGGCAGCGGCGACGACGCGATTGCGACCGTGCGCAGCGGTCCGGCCACCATCGTGCTGCTCGATGCCGCCACACCCGACGCGGCCGGTATCGCGCGACGCCTCACGCCCGAGCCCGCGGTGCGCGGTGTCATCGCCTTCGCCGTGGCCGACGATGTCCCGTCGCGCGTCGCGCTCGCAGAATGCGGCGTGTGCGGCTACGTCTCCCACGACGGGTCGCTCGCCGAGCTGCTCGCCACGACCGACGCCGCGCTCCAAGGTGAGCTGCACTGCGACCCGTCCCTCGCCGCGGCCCTCGCCCGACGACTAGCCTCGATGCGCAGTGAACGACTGGACCGCGTCTCCGCGCTAAGCCACCGCGAGCGCGACGTCGTGCGCCTTGTGGATGAAGGGATGTCCAACAAGGAGATCGCCCACCGACTCCACATCGAGCTCGCGACGGTGAAGAACCACATGCACCACATCCTGCACAAGCTCGGGGTCCAGCGCCGGGGCGAAGCGGCGGCCGCCCTGCGACGCTGGCGGTCGGCGGCCTCGGCGTAGCGAGCGTAGCGAGCGTAGCGAGCGTAGCGAGCGTAGCGAGCGTGGCGAGCGTGGCGAGCGCACGCCGAGCCGGAAATCCACCCTAGGATTCATGCGCGGGTCGTCTCACAGCGTTAGTCATGCCCGGTGTGCGACCCTCACGAGGCATGGCCAACGGTACCGTCGTCCTCGGACGATGCCCTCCCCTCTGGCGCGACCTGATTCGGCAGCTCTTGCTGCCGGAGTTTGACGTCATGGACATGCCGCTCGCGCCGGCGGTTGGACCGCAGCGCTGGCCGGCGCCCACCAACGTGATCGCATACCTCGCGTTCGACGAGTCGACCGACGACGTCGCACGCCGGTCAGTAACCTCACAGGTGCCGTGCGTTCTCGTCAGCAGCGATTCCCGGCGGGCGATGCGATTCCAGGCTGGTGTGCGCGACCGTGACGTAGACAACGTGTCGCCCGGCGAACTGCGGACCCTGCTGCGCGGCTGACACTTCTGCGCCGCGCGTCAGGTCCGCCCGTCCAACCCGCGGGTCAGGTCCGCGCGACCGCCCGGACCAGCGGATCGGCCCATGAGAAGAGGAAGGCCCGCACCGAGGGGAACTCCGACGTCGCCAGGGCGAGCAGCGGGACGAGGCCGAACGTCACCATGTTGAGGATGAGCGTGGTGTCCCAGGTGACCTTGCCCGGCTCGGTCCGCGAAATCCGGCTCAGCGTCACGTTGCGGCTCATCCGCACCATCACGTAGAAGACCGAGACCACGGTAAAGGCGAGCAGGACGATCGCCGCGAGGCTGACGACGCTGTGCGGCTGGTACGGATACTGGGCCGACACCGTCACCAGGATGAGCAGCGACGCGAACAGGAAGAAGCAGAGCCGTCGCAGGTTGCGCAGGTACTGCTCCACGTAGAGCACGATCTCGCAGGCGATGTAGTCCTCGAGGCTACGCATCGCCCGCGCGTGCACCGGCGCCGTGCCGGCAGCCTCGATCGGCGTCTCCTTCACGGGGTCGGGACGGGTGCGTGCGACCTGCCACGCGCCGCGCAGGACATCGAGCGCACGCTGCACGCTCACGGTGCCGCGCACCGGCGTGCCCACACGCTGTAACTCGCGCGCGACCGCCTGTCCGGCCGAGTCACTCCCGTTCTCCGCGGCCCCCACCGCAACGTCGGACTGCGCCGCTGACCATAGTTCGGACGCATAGCGGTCGTCGTACCGGTCGTCGTGGCGCGTGCCCAGGAACCCCAGGTTCGTCAAGCGCACCACGTCGAGCGGCAGTCGTGCGAAGGCGCTCGAGATGGGCGTGCCCGCAATGATGTCGAGAAACCGCTCCAATCCGCTCCAGGTGTGGACCAGTCGATAGATCGCCCACGACGACGAGACGAGGAGTGAGAGGATCCCGAGCCAGAGTGCGAGGTCGAACCAGCGCGCATCGGCGGACGTGGTTCCGGCGATGACCTCCAGCGACGGCAGGCGCCGTTGCAGCACCATCCACTGGGTAATCCCCACGGCCAGGAGGATCCACACCACCCCCGTCCCTGGCACCATCCAGCTGAGCCCGCGCCGAGCATCGACGAGGGCGCGATAGGCACGGCGCCAGAGCGCCAAGCTCTCGCGCGTGTGGGCCAGGTGACGGAGCCCGCTCTCGAAGTGGTCAGGACGGGTGAACTGGCGCGCCTGCTGCAGCTGCCACCACGTCCAGATGGCGAAGCCACCGCCGAGCAGGACCAGCGGCAGCAACGGGGAGACGCCGCTCGTCAGATGCAACGCCCGATACATCGACAGCGTCGCCTCGATCCCCCCCGACGACGAGAACGAGAGCAGGTGCCACGTGTAGGCGAAGGACGCCACGATGAAGGCCACGCTCAC
>Ga0138256_10009849_pt1 | contig 10029 bp, 12 predicted proteins | sample KNB2016incub_MG_FD_105486 | JGI IMG/M metagenome (GOLD analysis project Ga0138256, IMG submission 105486) | Active sludge microbial communities from wastewater in Klosterneuburg, Austria - KNB2014incub_MG | ecosystem: Engineered > WWTP > Activated sludge > Unclassified | place: Austria...
GATTTTCCAGCAACGGCTTTACTTAATTTATCAAAAAAGGTTGTTTTGGATTTTTCCAAACCTTTATCTAATGTTTCCTTTTTTTCGGATGAAAATATTTTTTTAAAAAAACTCATTGGTTGTATGTTGTTTGTTGTTGAGTTGTTTGTTGTTGCGTTGTTGATACTTTTTGCGTTAGGTATTGAAGCGGCATCCTTTTTAAAACTACATAAAAACGAACCATTGTAGAACTGGAATTTGGCAGATTGCCAAACACTTTATTCTAGCAATGACGTTTTAAAAAGATATAGCTGAAAGACCGACCCTTGGGTAACGCCCAAATTAGTATTACAATTTCCTTACCATTAATTTATACTGCTATTCTGGCAGAAACGTTTCAAATATAAACATAAAAAAGCTGCTTCCCATACTAGGAAAGCAGCTTTATATATTTTGAAATGCTAATTTTTTACTTTTTGCTGAAAAAATCGTCTGCTAATTCTGGAGTCATAATAGACTCAACAAACATATAAGCACCAGTTTTTGGTGACTTTACCATTTTAATCGCTTTTGTTAATCTTTTTGAAGATGTTTGTAACGATGCTACTGTTTTCTTTGCCATGTCCTATTATTTTATCTCTTTATGAACTGTCATGCGCTTAAGAATTGGATTAAATTTTTTAATCTCCATTCTATCTGGCGTGTTTTTTTTATTTTTTTGAGTCACGTATCTTGAAGTTCCTGGTTGTCCAGACTCTTTATGCTCAGTGCACTCTAAAATTACTTGAATTCTATTACCTTTCTTTGCCATTTCTTTTACTTATTAAATACAGCTATTATTTTAAAAATCCTTTAGATTTTGCATCCTTAATTGCTGCGGTAATACCTATTTTATTGATAGTTTTTAAAGCAGAGGTAGAAACTTTTAAAGTTATCCAGTTGTCTTCTTCTGGAATGTAAAAACGTTTCTTTACTAAATTCGCATTAAATTTGCGTTTAGTTTTATTCATTGCATGAGACACGTTGTTTCCAACCATTGCCTTCTTACCTGTAAGTTCACAAACTCTTGACATTATTTATAACTTTAAATTTCTTTGTTGCTTAAAATCGAGGTGCAAATATACAAATTCTTTATATTTCAGCAACCTAAATTAAATCAATTTTTAAAAATTTCTTTTAGAAGCATTTCCAAGGCTTTATTTACTGCCTTATTTATCACTTTTACACGATGATTTCCTAACATAAATTTTTCGGAATACACGCCATTTTTTGTTGCAATTGCTATAAAAACCGTTCCAACCTCAGCATCGGAATCGCCTTTTGTAGGGCCCGCATTTCCTGTTGTAGCAATGGCAAAATCAGACTCGAAAATACGCATAACATTTTGTGCCATAGCCTCGGCAACCTGCGAACTAACAACCGAAAAAACATCAATATCGCTTTTTGAAACACCTAAAACATTCATTTTAGATTCGGTTGCATACGTTACCACAGCACCTTTAAAATAGGCTGAAGCGCCGGGATGCACCGTAAATTGCTCAGCAATCATACCGCCTGTGCAACTTTCGGCAATTGCCAAACTTTTACCTAAATGAGTGAGTTGTTTTGCAATAACCACTTCAACCGAGCCATCTTCTTCTTCGAAACCAGCAAACTCGTTTTTAATTAACGGAATGACTTTGTCTATTTCAGCCTGCACGGTGCTATTTATAAACTGTGCATCAAAACCTTTAGCTGATAAACGTAATCGCATTTTACCCAAACTAGGCAAATAAGCTAATTTAATATGTTTTGGTAGCGCATCTTCCCATGTTTCAATTTTAGCTGCTAAGGCACTTTCGCCAATACCATATACCAACAAGGTTTTGTGTAAAATATAAGGACAATTGTATTTTTCTTTTAACTTTGGAATGACCTCATTCTCCACCAACGCATTCATTTCATAAGGCACTCCCGGAAGTGAAATAAACACTTTATTGTCTTTTTCCATCCACATACCAGGCGCTGTACCCAATACATTCATCAATACTTTCGCTTTTGAAGGCACAAGTGCTTGATCTCTATTTACTTGTAATAATAAACCGCCAGTATAATGTTTCCAGAGTTCTTCAATATTTTTTATTACTGAATCATCTCTAATTAATGTATCATCAAAATATTCAGCAATGGTTTTTTTTGTAATATCATCTTTTGTTGGTCCTAAACCACCTGTGAGAATAATGATATCAACATTGTTTTCAGCATCTTTTAAAGCTTTAAGTATATGCGCTTTATCATCTTGAACAGATGTTATTTGATATACTGAAACCCCAATTTTATTTAAATGTTTTGCGATAAATGCTGAATTGGTATCAATAACTTGACCAATAAGTAGTTCATCGCCAATGGTAATTATTTCGGCTAGCATTTATAAATTGAAATCTGATTTTATTTCGGCAACGGTATGATCAATTGCAGATAAAACAATAGCAAGTTGCGCGTTTATATCCAAGTCGCGTTTTTCAAATTTGCCCCAATCTTGTACTTCAATTAACACATCGAGCACACCCAATTCGAATAAATCGATAGTCGGTTTCATTTTATGAGCCGCTTGGTAGGTATTGTAGTAATCTTTTTCGGCGACCGCTTTTTTAAGGCGTTCAGCGTCTTCGGGCACTTCTTCTAAAAAAGCGGCTGCTAATGTTGCGATAAAATCCTCATCGCCATCGGCTAATTCACGCACCCTGAATAATTTGTAATGTTGTTCCATTATTTAACAGTTATTGAAAATAGTTCTTTATCTTCTATAAATCCTTTAAGCTTATCATTTGCAACTACTTTACCCACACCTGCAGGCGTTCCGGTAAAGATAATATCTCCAATCTTTAAAGTAAAATATTTTGAGATATATTCTATTAATTCGTCAATTTTCCAAAGCATATGGCTTGTATTTCCTAATTGCACAGTATTTTCATTCTTTTTTAATGAAAATTCAATAGCGTTCACATTTTCAAAATTTGAAACCGTTAACCAATTACCAACTACCGCAGAACCATCAAAGGCTTTTGCTTTTTCCCAAGGTAAACCTTTTGCTTTCAAGTCGTTTTGCACATCACGTGCCGTAAAATCAATCCCCAAACCAATTTCATCATAATATTTATGGGCGAATTTTTTAGCGATGTGTTTTCCTATTTTGTTAATCTTAACCAATATTTCAACTTCATAATGCACATCGTTTGAAAAATCGGGAATAAAAAATGGCTGCTTTTTTAAAAGAATAGACGTATCTGGTTTTAAAAATATGACCGGATCTGTTGGTTTTTCGTTTTCTAGTTCTTTGATGTGTTCGGTGTAATTACGACCGATGCAGATTATTTTCATTAATTTGGTTGTTGGTTGTTTGTCGTTAAGTTGTTTGTTGTTAAGTTGTGAGCCAGCTAAACGACTTCACGACAAACAACTAAACTTTTTATCCTAATTTATTATTAAAACTTCTAAGCTTGATTGCTGTTAAAACCTTTTTAGTGTATAAAGGAAAATCGGCATTTAATAGCCATCCAAAATAACCTGGTTCACTTTCTAGAACTTCGGTAACTAATTTACCTTTATGCTTCCCAAAAGAGAAACATTCTTCGCCGTTTTTATTAAAAACAATAAAACCTGCAAAATCTGCAAATTGTTTTCTGGAACTAAATTCTGCTAAAAACTTCGTATCGTTTTCAATGTCATCATACTTTGCTATTTGTGCTTTTAAAACTTCAAAAGTTGCACGTGTATCCGCTTCTGCACCATGTGCCCCTTCCAATTCTGCATTGCAATAAAATTTATAAGCAGCACTTAAAGTACGTTGCTCCATTTTATGAAAAATAGTTTGCACATCAATGGCCACACGGTTTTTCATATCGAAATCGACTTCAGCACGCAATAATTCTTCGGCCAACAACGGAATATCAAAACGGTTTGAATTAAATCCTCCCAAATCGGAATCCTTAATCATATTATAAATTTCCTTAGCTACTTCCTTAAACGTAGGTTTATCAGCAACTGCTTCATTGGTAATCCCATGAATTTCGATAACTTCTTTAGGAATTACCATTTCTGGGTTTACCAACCAAGTTTTGCTTTCTTCTTTCCCGTTGGGATGCACTTTTAGAATGGCGATTTCAACGATTCTATCGGTAGTTATGTTGACACCTGTTGTTTCCAAATCGAAAAAACAGATGGGTTTTGTGAGATTTAATTGCATGAACTAATATTGTGTTTATTATATTTTTATCGCTTCCAAAAATTCACTTTTGTAGATTTCCCAGTCCACTTTTTTAACTAGATTTTTATAGGGATAATAAAATTCAAGATATTTATTTTGAACATAAAAATCACCATTTGGATGAATGATTATAAAACTAAAATCGTCATCACCAGCTATAAAAGTTTTCTTTATAACAGAGCCATAATCTTTATACCATTGTAATTTATCTAGTTTATCTGGATGACCAGTATTCTGATTATAAAAATGTAAAACCTGTGCTAAATCTTCATATTTTTTATGGTTTCGAATACATTTTTTCTGGTTTTTAATAAAACTTTTATAGCTCCAAAAATATTCATACTTTTTTACATTTCTAATTTTGCTAAAATCTATTGAAGTAGAAGGTCCCTTTTTTATTTTAATAATATTATCAAGACTATCCCTAAAAACCACACTATTCCTTTTTGGAAATTCTTTTACTGATTTTAAAGTATCGGAATAATGGATAATTAATGCTTTTGTGGTATCAATCTGGTGTCTTTTAGCGAAAAGTTGAAACAATTGTGATTTTGTTTCATTTGTTAAGGTTCCAAAATAATACGCCATTTTAACTTTCTGCAACACAAGAGTGTCCACGCTATATCTTAGTCCGTAAAATGGCAGTGTTTTAATTTTGTTATAGAAAACAGCTTTAGAAATATTTTCATTGTGTTCATTTACATATGTAACATCTCGTTGCGCGTAGAAGTTTAACGACATGAAAAAAATAAATAACACTGCTATTTTATCTAAAAATACTTTATATCCTTTCTTATTAAATTTCACTATTATTTTTTAAATGAAAATTACTATTTACAAAAATAGAAAAACCCAACCGTTTTAGAGGTTGGATTTGACTTTTTAAATTATTTTCTGAGATTTCTATAATCGCAGGAATTATATTTCCCTGTTGCTATCCCATGCTTCTAAATAATCTTTAACAGCTTTCACAAACATACCTCCTAAAGCGCCATTTACCACACGATGGTCGTAAGAATGTGATAAAAACATACGGTAACGAATACCAATGAAATCGCCTTCGCTGGTTTCAATAACGGCGGGCACTTTGCGAATAGCGCCTAATGCCAAAATACCGACTTGTGGTTGATTGATGATAGGTGTTCCCATAAGGCTACCAAAACTGCCCACATTAGTAACGGTATAAGTACCACCTTGAATATCGTCTGGTTTTAATTGATTGTTGCGAGCACGGTTTGCCAAATCGTTTACCTGCTTGGTCATGCCTACCAAGTTAAGTTGATCGGCATTTTTTATAACGGGTACAATTAAATTACCATCGGCCAACGAAGCCGCCATACCCAAATTGATATTTTTCTTTTTGATAATGGTATCACCTTGCAATGAAATATTCATCATGGGGTAATCGCGAAGCGCTTTGGCAATAGCTTCCATAAAAATGGGCGTGAACGTTAAATTTTCACCTTCACGTTTTAAAAAGGCATCTTTTACTTTATTACGCCAATTCCAGATTTTGGTTACATCGGCTTCAATAAAACTTTGCACGTGCGCCGAAGTTTGTGCCGATTCTACCATGTGGTGTGCAATGAGTTTTCCCATTCGGGTCATTTCGATAATCTCATCCTCACCATTTACTACAACGGGGGTTGGTGCTGGTTTTGGTGCATCTTGTACTTTTACTTGTACAACGGGTATTTCTACTTTAGGCATCACAACATCTGTTTTTCCACCTTTATTTAGAATATAATTTAAAATATCGCTTTTGGTTACACGGTCTTCCAATCCTGTACCAATAATACTATCCAATTCTTGTTGGGTAACGCCTTCTTCTTTAGCAATATTTTTTACCAAAGGTGAATAAAAACGCGCTTCGTTAGATACTAGTGGCTTTACGGTTTCTTTGGCTATGGCTATTGTGTTACTAACTAACTCAGCAGCTTTCTCAATTTCTTCGGTAGTGTTATTGGCGATAGAAGCTTCAGAATTATCGTTCTCATCATCATCGCCTTCTGTTTCAATAATAGCGATGACTTGCCCTACTTGAACCACATCATCAACCTTAAAAAATTTCTCAACTAGAACACCATCAACTTCACTAGGCACTTCGCTATCAACTTTATCGGTTGCTATTTCCAGCACAGCTTCATCAAGTTCAATTGTATCTCCAACTTCTTTTAACCAAGATGTTATGGTTGCCTCAGCAACACTTTCGCCCATTTTTGGTAATTTAAGTTCAAATTTCGCCATATCGATAAGGTACTACTTGATTTTAATTTTATGCTTGCAAAATTACTTAAAAACGAACGAATTCTATCAATTATTTACAATAAAACTAATTTAAACTAACCACTTCGCCCCGAGATATGGCATTATCACTTCCTAAAATATAGTTCGCGTTTTTAGGTAATATTTTATAGGTAATGCTTTTTTTATCAACCTGCTGCTGCATCATTTCAATAATGGCTTTGTAACTTAATGTGTTGCCATCAAAAATGACTTCCGTAGCATTTTCAAGATTGTCGAGATTGGATTTTAAAACTGGCTTTTTAGATAATACAGCAATCAATTTTTCATTCATTACTTCTGAAATAAAAACATAATTACTAACTTCTTTTAAGGGTTTTGTTGGTGTTTTACTAAAAACATAAACAGCTCGAATGCCTAACCACACAAACAAATCAAACAGTACATTTTTTCTAAAATGCTTTTTATAGAATATTTGCATGGCGCCGTAAAAACGACGTGCATAATGCTTATCGCGCAAGGTGCTTTCACCTTTGTAATGAATTACGGAAGTCGCCCCAAAATAATAGTTATCAAATCCAGTTTTTAGCATTTTATAGGACAAATCGATATCTTCCCCATACATAAAATAGTCTTCATCAAAACCGCCCACGCTTTTATAAACGCTTTGTTTCATTAACATAAAAGCGCCCACTAAAACAGCCACTTTTCCAGTTTCATTCTCACTTAAATGATTCGCGTAATATGCATTTGAATTTCCTAACAACTTTTTAAAAGCGGCGTTTATATATGGAATATTACGCTTGCTTTCAGGTAAAAATTCGCCAACGCCGTTTATCAGCTTACAGCCTACTATACCTAGATTAGTTGTGTTTTTGGCAAAAGTTAAAAGTGAGATAAACGCATCTTCAGCAACAACTGTGTCCGGATTTAAGATGCACAAATAATCGCCTTTTGCATGAGAAACTCCGATATTATTCCCTTTGGAAAAGCCGAAATTTTCTTTGTTTTCTATCAGCATAACCTCGGGAAATACTTGTTTTACCATCTGGCAACTATCATCTTCCGAATTGTTATCGACCACAATAATTTCAGCATCAATATTCGAAATTGCGGCTTGCACACTTTTTAAACAGAGTTCTAAAAAGTAGCGTACATTATAGTTTAATATGACAACGGATAGCTTCAAACAGTAATTATAATTTTAATGAAGATTCAAACGGTACGCGATTTACAATGCTTCTTCCCAAGGTAATTTCATCGGCATATTCCAGTTCATCACCAAACGAAATACCTCGTGCTATGGTTGATGTATAAACTTCGAATCCTTGAATTTGCTTAAAAATATAAAAATTTGTGGTATCGCCTTCCATCGTAGAACTTAATGCGAAAATGAGTTCTTTTATTTTGCCTTCTTTTACTTTATTAACTAATGAAACGATATTCAAATCATGTGGCCCTACGCCATCCATGGGCGAAATTTTACCTCCTAAAACATGGTACAAGCCTTTAAAGGAACTGGTGTTTTCTATTGCCATCACATCGCGAATATCCTCAACAACACAAACAAGCGTTTCATCGCGATTAGGGTTTGAGCAAATTTCACACAAATCGACATCACTTATATTATGACATGATTTACAAAACTTCACATCGTTACGCATGGTTTGTAACGCCTCTGCCAATGCAGTGGTTTGTTCTTTAGGTTGTTTTAGCATGTGCAACACTAAACGCAACGCGGTGCGCTTACCAATACCTGGCAATTGCGACATCTCGTTTACGGCGCGCTCCAATAATTTTGACGAAAATTCCATGGTGGCGAAATTACAATATAGGTAGTAATTACGCTAATTTTAGAGAATTCAATTTTAATAACTCTAAATAGCAAGAAACAAACCCAATACGAAACGTTTGCAAACTGTAATTATTTTTGACACGACTGTTTCGAATTTTAAAAGTGTTTATTTTGTATTTTGGCTGAAAATATAAAGATTTACATGAGCGCTACACAAATAATCCTACTTATTGCCGCCTATTTTGGGATGTTGATTATCATTTCATATTTCACAGGAAAAGAAGACTCTAACGATGCCTTTTTTAAAGCGAATAAGGCAGCACCTTGGTATTTAGTTGCATTTGGGATGATTGGCGCTTCACTTTCTGGTGTCACGTTTATTTCAGTTCCAGGCTGGATTGAAGCTTCCCAATTTGGTTATATGCAAGTCGTTTTAGGTTATATAGTGGGTTATTTCGTTATTGGCACTGTGCTACTGCCTTTGTATTACAAACTCAATCTAACGTCCATTTACACCTATTTGGAAGAACGTTTTGGCAATTACGCTTATAAAACAGGTGCCTCGTTTTTTTTAATTTCTCGTGTTGTCGGTGCAAGCTTTAGACTGTATTTGGTTGCCAATGTATTACAGTTGATTCTTTTTGACGAATTAGGTATTGCATTTTGGCAAACAGTAACTATAACCGTAGTGCTTATATGGCTATACACGTTTAAATCGGGCATAAAAACCATTATTTGGACCGATACCTTGCAAACTCTTTTTATGTTGATTGCCGTTGGAGTTTCCATATATTATGTAAGTATTGATTTGGGTATTAGTGGCAGCAACATTTTAGGCTATGTTTTAGATAGCGACCTATCAAAAACCTTCTTTTTTGACGATTATAAATCGGGAAATTACTTCTGGAAACAGTTTATTTCTGGAGCATTTATTGCAATTGTAATGACGGGCTTGGATCAAGACATGATGCAGAAAAATCTAACCTGTAAATCACTTAAAGATGCCCAAAAGAACATGTTTTGGTTTACTGTTGTACTAACCATCGTGAATTTCGTGTTTTTATGCTTAGGCTTACTTTTAACGGTTTATGCTCAAAAACTGGGTATTGATGCACACAAAGATGAATTATTCCCAATACTAGCCAAAAACCATTTGGGTGTTGGTGTGCTTGTGTTTTTTATTATTGGTTTAATTGCTGCTGCTTATAGTAGTGCCGATAGTGCCTTAACAGCGTTAACAACCTCGTTTAGTATTGATATTTTAGACATTGAAAAAAATCACGATACAGCAAAACAAATTGTTATTAGAAAACGCATTCACATTCTAGTATCTATTGTTTTAATAGTGGTAATAGTTGCTTTTAAATATCTTATTAAAGATGAAAGTGTTATTGCCAAACTGTTTGTTTTTGCAGGTTATACGTATGGTCCGCTACTAGGTCTTTTCAGTTTTGGACTTTTCACAAAATGGCACGTAAAAGACAAATTAGTCCCTATAATTGCTATTTTATCGCCTATTATATCTTACATTATTAGTGTAAATAGCTTAAAATGGTTAGGTTTCGAATTTGGCTTTTTCATTTTGATATTAAACGGATTGCTTACCTTTTTAGGATTAATATTGATTCGTAGAAAGTAATACCAAGGTACAAGCACTTTCAAAATAAATCTTATTTTCCTTTAGGATTTTATAAAATTCAGGATTTTCGGTTCCGGGATTGAAAATAACACGCTTCGGTTTTAACGAAAGAATATAATCATAATA
>Ga0138256_10009851_pt1 | contig 10028 bp, 11 predicted proteins | sample KNB2016incub_MG_FD_105486 | JGI IMG/M metagenome (GOLD analysis project Ga0138256, IMG submission 105486) | Active sludge microbial communities from wastewater in Klosterneuburg, Austria - KNB2014incub_MG | ecosystem: Engineered > WWTP > Activated sludge > Unclassified | place: Austria...
AGCTGGCTGTCAAAGAGCTTGAGGAATCTGTAAATATTAAAATATTAAAAATTTCCTCTGTGTATGAAACAGAACCATGGGGTAAGATCGATCAGGCAGATTATCTTAATTCTGTTATCAAAATTGAAACTGAACTCGGGCCAATGGAATTACTTCTGAAATTAAAATCTTTGGAAAAAAAGATTGGAAGATCCGAAAACAAAAAATGGTCAGAGAGGGAAATCGATATTGATATACTTTTTTATGAAGACAGAATTATACAGAATGAAAATATAAAGATACCACATTCGTTAATAGAAGACAGAAAATTTGTATTGGTGCCTCTCGTAGAAATAGCTCCTGATCTTGTCCATCCTGTAATTAATAAAACTGCTTCTCAGCTTCTTTCCGTTACACAGGATAAGCTCAGTGTCAGACTTTACGGAAATGTTAAATCCGAAATTTGACTCTTATGTCTTCTGAAAACAAAATAAGATATATTGCAATTGAAGGTGTGATCGGAGCAGGAAAAACTTCCCTGGCTAAAAAACTTTCTGAAAGGCTTAATGCAAAACTGATACTAGAAAATTTTGAAGATAATCCGTTTCTGGAAAAGTTTTATCAGGATCCTTCAGGATATGCATTTCATACCCAGATGTTTTTCTTAATGAGCAGATATAAGCAACTTCAGGAAGTGAAGCAGACAGATATGTTTCATGATTTTTTTATTGCAGATTATATTTTTGAAAAGGACAAGATCTTTGCATATCTAAACCTTCAGGATGACGAATTGAAGCTATATGAAAAGATCGTTACGCTGATTGAAAAAAATATTGTTGTGCCCGATCTTATAATTTATCTTCAGTCTTCATTGGAAAGACTTATGAAAAACATTAAACACAGGGACAGAGATATAGAGAAAGAAATTAAAGAAGATTACATAAAAGATCTTAACGAAGGATATAATTACTTTTTTTTCAGATATAAATCCACTAAAGTCCTGATAGTAAATTCTGCTGAAATTGATTTTGTCCATAATGAACAGGACTTTGAAAATCTTATAACTGAAATTTTAAAACCGGAGCACTCGGCAATTGAATTTTATAATCCGGTTAAAACAATTACTGCCCGTTAAAATGCTCAGAACAATAATAATATTCATTATAATATTTATTTTACTTTCAGTCGTAAAATCTTTTTTTAAAATGCTGCGTCTTAGATCCGGAAATGAAGGGAATGTCAATTCAGGTAAAAAAAAATCTGACAGCAAAAATGATGACCGGAATATCGTTGACGCAAAATATGAAGATATAAATTAAATCTGATATGTTAAAATTTCTTCTGAGATCATCTGAGAAATTTGATCCGGAAAATCTATCTCCGGAAAAAGTAAAAAATATTCTTATTGTCAGACAGCACAATCAGCTTGGAGACATGCTTTGTTCTGTTCCGTTGTTTGCTGCAATCCGTAAAAAATATCCGTTGGCTCATATTACACTTGTTGCATCCCCTATTAATTATGAAATACTTTTCAGTGACATTAATCCATACATTGACAAAGTTATAACTTACAGAAAATCTCCTTTTAAAAATCTGATTGAATTTTATAAAGAATTAAAGAACCATGATTATCAGATCGGTATAGTCCCTTCTACTGTCTCTTTGTCAAGAACTTCTCATCTCATCAATTATTTTTCCGGTGCAAAGGTCAGAGTAGGAGTGAAAAGCATTGACGGTAAATTAAATGTCATGGAATATCTTCTTAACATTAAATCTGATTTTCAATGGGAAACTAAAAAGCTTCACCAGGTTGACAGAAATCTTGATGTGGGTAAACAGATCGGATGCACACTTTCTGAATCTGAAAAAAGTGAGGTCATGATACATCTCAGTAAAGATGAAAAAACATTTTCAGATGAATATATAGGTAATATTTTTCCCGATAAAAATAAACTTATACTTGGATTTCATCCTGGTGCCGGTAAAATACAAAACCGCTGGGATAAAGAAAATTTTATAGATCTCATGAAGAAGCTGTATCAAAAATACAATTGCTATTTACTTATGACTTCCGGATCTATTGACAAAGAGATAACTGATTACATTAAATCCCGGCTTAATCAGTCCGGAATCCAGTGTACCCTTCTTGAAAATACACCAATAAGAAAACTCAGTGCCGTTATTAAAAAACTTGATCTTTATATTACTAATGACACAGGCACTCTTCATGTAGCAGCAGGTGTAGATGCAAATGTAATTTCTCTATTTGGTCCGACACATGGCTACGAATGGGCTCCCATAGGAAAAAACAAAATTTACATTCAGTCTCCCACTGATGATATCAATGATATTCCTGTTGAGACTGTATTTAAAAATGCTGAGAACTTTTTGAATTCCAATGAATGCAAATCAGATGGTAAAAATCTGATAACACATTCTCACAATTAATATTTTACAATCCATATTTTTGATTTGAATAAAACTATTGCTGCAATAGATATTGGAACCAATTCTTTTCATCTTGTAATTGCTGAGATAGACAGTAAAAACAGATTCAAAATTCTCACTAAGTCCAAAGAAGTAGTACGCCTCGGGAACAGCTCAAATGATATGAAATACATCTCTGAAGAATCTATTCTCAGAGGAGTTGAAGTTTTGAAAAGATTTAAACTTATCTGTGAATCATTTAAATCCGGGATCATAGCCGTTGCAACCAGTGCAACCCGTGAAGCATTAAATCAAAATGAATTTAAGCTCAGGGTTTTTAATGAAACTGGAATTGAGATAAACATTGTATCCGGATATGAAGAGGCAAGGCTGATCTATCTGGGAATAATGCAGTCACTGGAAATTTTTGATAAGAAAATTTTAATGGTTGATATCGGAGGCGGAAGCACGGAATTCCTTGTAGGACATTCAGGAGAAGTTAAATATGCAAACAGCATTAAGATCGGTGCTGTCAGACTCACAAAGAAATTTTCACTCGACAAAAAAATAAGCAAAATTGATCTAAAGGATTCCAAAATATTTACTAGGAACATACTTAATCAGGTAGTCAGATCTCTGGAAAATGAAGATTATGAAATGGTAGTTGGATCTTCCGGCACAATTATTAACATTGGCAACATAATAAGATCGGATAATCAGAATATTTCTGAGGCTGACGTCAGTCTAAACGGTTTCATTATAAAGAAAAAACCATTATACAATATTTTTGAAAAAGTATATGCTGCAGAAACTTATTCTGAAAGATCAAAGATCAGTGGACTTGATCCTAAAAGAACAGACATTATTACAGCAGGCTGTGTGATACTTGAGCAGATATTTTCTGAAATTAAGATCGATAAAATGACCGTCTCCAGTTATGCTCTGAGAGAAGGAATTATTATAAATTATATTCAGCAAAACAGAAACGGAAAAGATTTTGTAAGTTTTAAAAATGTCAGATACAACAGTGTTGTTCATCTTTGTGAACTTACCAATTTCGACAGAGAGCATTCATTTAAAGTAATGGAAAATGCTGCAGAAATTTTTGATTCAGTCTCCAGTCTGTCCGGTCTTGACGGAAATGACAAAGAATATCTTGAAGCAGCTTCCCTTCTTCATGACATTGGTTACCACATATCACCTGCAAGTCATCACAAGCATTCTTATTATATTATCAGAAATGCTGATCTGATGGGATTTAATGATAAGGAAATTGAGATAATTGCTAACACTGCCAGGTATCACAGAAAGTCTCACCCGAAACCCAAACATGAAGCATTTTCCAAACTTGATACTGAAAGTCAGGAAAAGGTAAAAAAACTTTCCGGTATACTCAGGATAGCTGACGCTCTGGACCGAAGTCATAACGGCGTAATTAAAAAGTTTGACTCTGTTCTGGAAAACAAAACTCTGAACCTCAATATTAAATCCTGTAAATCAGATCCTTCACTTGAGATCTGGGCAGCTAGTCAGCGTAAAGATCTGTTCGAAAATAGTTTTGAACTGAAAGTTAAGATCAATTTAAAAACCAGCTCCTGAACGTTCACTTTTTATTTTTAAGTTTATCTTTTTTTCCTTTAGCCCGGACCTTTTTATAATTGATATTTCTTTTTTCATTAAATGCTGAGATTCCTTCTGTTACTTCATCAGAAAGATTATGAATGGAAAGCCAGTCTCTTGCACTTCCAATAGTAGAATGCCAAGAAAGATCTCTCCAGAAATTAAGTTGTTGTTTGGTATACCTAAGACATTCAGGGAGTTTGTTGAATAATTTTTCAGCAAGAATATCAACTGCACTGTCCAGTTCATCAAAAGGTACAACCTGATTCACCAGCCCCCACTCAAACGCCTTCATTACAGGAATATCTTCACAAAGAAAAAGGATCTCTCTTGCTCTTCTGTCCCCCACTATCAGCGGGAGGAACTGAGTTGCACCTGCTGCCGCTACACTGCCTCTGGCAGCTCCAACCTGTTTAATAATAATATGATCCGAAGCTACTGCCAGATCACAGCTCATATTCAGCTCATTGCCGCCGCCTACCACCATACCGTTTAACCGAGCGATTGTCGGCTTTCCGACATTTCTCATTACTTCATGTAGCTGAATGAATTCATACATCCATTTGTAATAATCATCCGGATTCTTTAAAAAATATTTTTGCTGCTCATCAAGATCTGCTCCGGTGGAGAAAGCTCTTTTGCCTGAGCCTGTTAGAACTATAACGGCGATCTGATCATCCCATGAAGAATCTTTGAATGCCTGTGTCAGTTCGTTTATAGTAAGAAGATCTAAACAGTTTAATTTTTTTTCTCTGTTAATAATAATGGTGGATTTATATCCGTCCTTTTTATAAATGATATTTTTGAACTTATGGTTTTTTGGTAAATACTTTTGAAATTTATCTGTCAATTTTGTGATAATTTGGTTTAAAAAAAATTTTTACAATATATAAATAATAGTAAAGTGTAATTATCCAAAAATAATTTTTTCTGATCAGCAATTTTTAAATTTATACAAAATAATTTATTAAGATTAACTTCAAAAATATTTAAAAATAATTATCCAAAAATTTCTCCCTCTGCGAATAATTACTTGACTTAATAATGACTTTTATATAATTTCATAAAAAGTTTTTTCTAGTATTAATTTTAACTCAGGAGGTAAAGTTGAAAGATTATGATGATTTGGATTTTTTCGGTGAAGAAGACTCAGATAATGAATCAAACAGAAACAAAAAAAATGAAGAATTAGAAAAGATATTAAAACTCGAAGAAGAGGCTAAATATAATTTTGACGCAGAAAATCTTGAAGAAATCATTAATTTTTATTTTGATACTTTTGAATTTGAAAAAGCACTCAGTTATGTAAATGTACTTTTGGATATTTATCCTTATTCCACGGAAGCCTGGCATAAAAAAGCACTCATCTTAGACAGTCTGGGAAAATTCGAAGAAGCAATCGAATACTTTGAAAAGGCAATCCTTCTGGATCCTACTGACATCGAAATTTATATTAATAAAGGAATCACCCTTGATAATCTTGATAAATTCGATGAAGCTTTGAATTGTTTTTTGAGAGCAATTGAAATGGATCCGTATAATGCTGATGCTCTTTTTAACATGGGTCTTACATATGAGAAGCTTGAAAAATTTACTGAAGCAGCTGAATGTTTTGAAAATGTTCTTAAAATAAATAAGGAACATAAAGATGCATATTATGAACTCGGTTATTGTTTTGATTTTCTCGACAGGCTTAATGATTCTGTGAATTCATATGACAAGCATCTAAAATATTCGCCGCTTAACTATACTGCCTGGTATAACAGGGGAATAGTTTTAAACAGGACAGGAAAATTTCTGAAAGCAATTGAAAGTTATGAAATGTGTCTGGCATTAAAAAATAATTTTCCATCAGCATGGTATAATTGCGGAAATGCATATGCTTCAATCGGCAGATTATACAAAGCTATTGATTGTTATAACTCCTCACTGAATTTTAAAAAAGATGATCCGTTCACTCTTCATAATCTGGGAAATGCTTATGAAGAACTCGGAGACTTTGATACTGCAATACATTATTTTACTGAGGCTATAAAAGCGGACAATTATAATTACGAATCTTATTACGGAAGAGGTAACTGTTTCTTCAATTTCGGAAGTTTTGAAAAAGCTATTGAAGATTTTAATTCTGCAATTAATCTCTGCAAAGATTACTCTGAGATCTGGTATCTTAAAGCTGATTCGGAACATGCTCTGGGCAGGATTGAAGATGCTGTAAATAGTTACTCTGTAGTTGTAAAGCTTGACGATAAGAACTATGATGCCTGGTATGATTATGGATGTGCATTGTTTGATTCTAAAAATTTTGATTTGTCTCTCAAAGCATTTGACAAAGCAATTAAATTAAAACCGGACTGGCATGAACCTTTTTATGAAAAGGCAAAAATATTTTTTATGAATGAGGATACTGTTTCAGGTATTGAAATGATCGAGAAAGCATTTGAGTTAAATCCTCCGGACAGATTTGAATATAATATTGAAAAAGACTGGAAAAAACTTCTTGAGTTTTTAATCAGCAGATAACGTGATTTTTTAATCTTTTTGAAATTGTATCTGACAATATAATTGCATGCTTTGTACTTTCTGTTTCTGCTAAACCAAGACCTGCTATGTCAAATGCAGTGCCATGGTCAGGCGAAGTCCTGACAATTTTTAATCCTGCAGTAAAATTTACTCCTTTACCGAAAGAGATCATTTTAAATGGAATCAAACCCTGATCATGATACATAGAGATGGTGATATCAAATTTTTTGTAGATCTCATTTGCAAAATATGCATCAGCAGCAAATGGTCCGCGGATATTAAATCCCACTGCGTTCAATTCCTCTATGACAGGTATTAATATTTTAATTTCCTCTCTTCCAATCAATCCGCCATCTCCGGCATGAGGATTCAAAGCAAGCATTCCAATGCGGGGTGACTTTTTGCCAAGGTCTCTGACCAGAGAATTATTTATTGAAATGATCTTTCTTATCATATAAGGTACTGAGTCTTTTCTGTTAATTGATTTTGAAATTCCGCTTACAGGAATATGCCCGGTGATCATTGCTACAGAAAATTTTTCGGAATGTAAAATCATAACTGCCTCTTCGGAGTGTGTTATTTCCTTCAGCATTTCGGTATGTCCCGGATATTTGTAACCTCCCAGATTCAGAGATTCTTTGGATACAGGCATTGTTACAAGTGCATCAAACTCCTTCTCCATACACAATTTTGCCGATTGCACAATTGAATCTCCGGATAATTTTCCTGCTGATCTGCATATCCTGCCGGGTATAATATTAAATCCCTTTGGCAAATTTAATTTTATTATGCGTTCAGGCGGAATGTTTTTTAATTTTAAAATATCCGAATAATAATCGAATACATTTTGATTGCCTGATACAAAAAGTTCAAATCCTGTTGAAAATTTTTTATCATTAAATACCTTCAGTATGATTTCAGGACCTATACCGTTTGGGTCTCCGGTGGTGATTATTATTTTTGGTTTATGTTTTTTCATTCATCTCTTCATCACTTACCACGGTAATTTTTGCATCAGCCCACAAGCCTTCCAGGTTATAAAATTTCCGGGAGTCTTCCAGAAATATATGAACTACTACATTTACAAAATCCAGCAAAACCCATTTGTAATTTGTAAATCCTTCTTTATGCCAGGGACCCTCGTCTAACTTTCCGGTTTCATCTTTAATAAATTCAGCAATTGCCTTTACCTGGACATCGGAAGATGCCGTACAGATCACAAAAAAATCAGTAACAGTGGTCAAACCCCGCAGATCCAATGTTAAAATATTTTTTCCGTTTTTCTGAAGCATCATATCACTGATTTTTTCTGCTAATTTTTTAGATTCCATATTTAATTTCTTTGTTCAATAAATGGTTTAAGTTCTTTAAAATCTTTTCCAATTACTACGGTTACATCCAGATATAAGCTGTTGTTTATTTGCTGTATAATATTTTTGCTGTTTATTCCGAGAATATTTGCAACTTTTTTGGCTTTTCTTCCATCACCGCTTCTGTCTATTACAATGGTTTTTTCCTGATCATTAGCTCTGAAGTTTCCGGATTCTACCACATCTATTCCGTTTTTCCTTAAAAATTCCGTAAATAAACCTGCAATTCCATTTTCATCAGTTCCGTTTTGTACATCAAGCTGTATGGAAAGATTAGGCTGACTTGTCAGGTTTTTAGAAGTATCGGATATTATGTCAATTTCTTTTTCCGATCTGATTGAATTATTTATCAGCGAAAAGCCAAGATATACTACAAAAATAAGAAAAATGATTATTACGCCGTTTAGAATATAATTAAAAATACTTTTGTCCAATTTTACATAAATAATAAAACCGAAAGCAAAAATTTACTTTCGGTTTGAAATATTAAAAATTAATATCTTATAAGATATTTTTTATCAATAACCCGCATACCTTGAATTTGTAATAAACGGATTATAATAATTATTATTGTAATTATTTAAATAATCGCTCTGATCAATTTGTCTGAATTCAACATTGATATATGAATTCTCAGATAGTCTGTAATTAAGTGAAGCTCTGGATAATGATATGCCTGACAAATCTTTCTGGAGATTAGTGGAAGCCTCAGGTCCGTAAATTGAAGATGCAAAAGGAGAATATTGAAATTTTACATCTGCACTGATATTCAGTTTGTCGGAGATCCTGTAGTTCATTGAATTTATATAAGATGTAAGTGAAACATTGCCTGTTCCTGTATTTACCATTGAAACATTGAAAGAATGATTCATCGTGAAATTATTTGGGTTTATAAAACCAAATATCATATTATTTGAATTTGTTTCATATTTTGATTTTCCGTCATCATAACCTTTATATTGTGCGGATAATGAACCGGTAAATATAATTATTGTAATGAGTATTATTAAGATTTTATTCATAATTTTTTTTTTAAAATTCCTGTTTATAGATAAAAATGTCAATGACAATTAAAATGCAATATATATGAAAATTTTCCGGATATAATGGTTAAACTTTGCTGAAATGAATTTTTCTAATCATTTCAAATATTCCAACACCATAAGCAACTGATACATTCAAAGATTGTTTCATACCCAGCATTGGGATCTCAAATGACATATCTGCATGATCAATAATTTCCTTAGAAACACCGGTGATCTCATTTCCGAGGACAAGACAAAGCGGGAAATCAGAAGGTTTAACGTTCCAAATCGGATTTTGCTCATCCGTAATTTCTAATACTGCAATTTTAATGTTTTCTTTTTTCAGTTTTAATACAATTTCCAAAGGATCTTTACAGTATTCCCATGGTACTGTTTCTGTAGCACCCAAAGCAACTTTCTCAATTTCTTTCCTCGGAGGATATGGCGTATATCCCGTCAGATAAAGCTTTTCTATAAAAGCCGCATCTGAAGTCCTGAATATTGCCCCGACATTAAATATACTTCTTATATTATCACATATCACATATACAGGATTTCTTTTATATATATTTATTTCTTCCGGATTTTTTCTGGATTTTTCAATTTCAGAATGAGTAAGTTTTCGCATTTTATATTAGCAATTCATTAAATAACTTGTTAAGATTTTAAAGTTTTGTTTAATAAACAATTCAATATAATTGACGGAAACCAAAGACATCATAAAAGGCATAAATGAATTTTTCTCTGAGACTGGTATTCTCTCGGAGCATTTTGAGAATTATGAATACCGTGATTCTCAGGAAACGATGGCTGATGAAATTCTTAAAACACTGGAAAACAGAAGACATCTTTTTATAGAAGCGCCGACCGGTGTTGGAAAAAGTTTCGCTTACCTTGTACCTGCCATATATTACGCAAAAAAGAATGAGAAGAAAGTAATCGTCTCAACTTACACAATCAACCTTCAGGAACAGCTCCTTCATAAAGACATACCATTTCTTCAGAAAGTGTTACCGCTTGAATTCAAAGCCGGTATTCTCAAAGGACGGAATAACTATCTCTGCCCGAGAAGACTTGCCAAAGC
>Ga0138256_10009852_pt1 | contig 10028 bp, 8 predicted proteins | sample KNB2016incub_MG_FD_105486 | JGI IMG/M metagenome (GOLD analysis project Ga0138256, IMG submission 105486) | Active sludge microbial communities from wastewater in Klosterneuburg, Austria - KNB2014incub_MG | ecosystem: Engineered > WWTP > Activated sludge > Unclassified | place: Austria...
TGAATCCACGGGTGGCTTGTTTGAGGACCAACCAACGGAATTATTCCATTCACAGCCAAATCACGAGCAGAAAGATAAAACCATCCTGCATCAGGTATCAGATAGAAAGTCTGGCTAATTTTATAGAATCTCAAGAACGTTCCAAGTAGAATCGAAACTAATAATATAACCTGTGTTTTTCCAGTGCGCAAAGATAATTCAACTAAAATTGCCGAAATTAATCCAAAGTTTTTCTTAAAATAATAAAATCTACTTTCATTAAATATTTTATTGATATCTCTTGTACTTTTTGAAGTACTTTTACCCCAATGATGAACTATTTTAGCTGTAGGATTTATTGCAATTAATAAACCACGCTTTAGAATTCTCAAACAAATATCATGTTCTTCAAAATACAGAAAAAAATTTTCATCGAAACCTCCCACTTTTTTAAAAATGTCTTTCCGTATTAAAAAAGCAGTGCCGGGAACAGTTCCAACGTTTTTTACTTCTTTTTTAGTCCAATTTTTAAGCCAGTAATTTTTTGCAATTATATTATTGGGGAAGATTTTATTTATGACGGATAAAGAAAATATTGCCTTTAATGGACTTAACACTTCTGTTCCCTGCAGGGGATATACTTTTTTGTTTTTATCTAATAATAATGGAGCGATAATTGCATATTTTGATTTTTTATCAAGAAAATCTGAAAGAATTTTTAAAACGTTATTAGTAAGCAACGTGTCAGGATTTAAAACAAAAATATATTCTCCTGTTGCACTTTTAACGCCCAAATTATTCCCTGCACCGTATCCAACATTTTTGGGAGATGGCACATATTTTACCTTTGGAAACTTCTTAATGAGCTCATTTTGTATGGACTTTTGCTCATCGTTATCGACGATAATTATTTCAAAACTGACATTTTTAGAATATTTATAAATAGATAAGAGACATTCAAATAACCTCTCTTTTACTTTATAGTGAACTATTATTACTGAAACTTTAATTTTTGACATCTGAAAGATTTGAGTTCTTAACTACTCCTTGGATTATAGAGGACAACTCTGCAGATCTAACACCCCAATCCCAAAAATTCAAAACATGTTCTGTGGCATTATTACTAAATCTTTTTTGCATTGCAGAATTGGAGAGTAATTTTTTGATAGCGTCAGCCAGATCTTTTGCATTTCTTTTAACTAAAATCCCATTTTTATTGTGAATAACTGATTCTTTATACCCACCCTCATTGACTGCGATAATTGGCACTCCACACGCTGATGCTTCAAGAGGTGCCAGGCCAAACGGCTCTTTATATCCAAGACACAGCAAAATTCTTGATTTTTGGTATATATTCCTCATTTCTTCGAGACTTGAAATCCATTCCTTTTCCCTTACCAATTCTCTAATTTTAGGTTTTGGTTTTAACATTGATATAGCATTTTGAAATAAATCGTATCCATCTGCTTTCTCATATGACCCTACAAAAAGAACATCGAATTCCTTTTTTTTATTTGCCTTTTTGAAATTTTTTGTGTTTACCCCCATGTAGCAGACAGTGCTTTGTATTCCATAAGCTTTGTCAATATTATTTTTTGTAAATTTTGAATTTGCAAGAATTTTTGTCGCATGAAGGATGTTATTTTTGTCGATCTGCTTTCTCATAAATCTATTCAATTTTTCATACGTTCTTCTATACAAATCAAAATTCTTTAATTCTTCACTATATAGTTTTTCATATACAATTCTTAAATATTCTTGGCAGTAATATATGGAAGGGATCTTTAGAAATCTGAGCAAAAATGGAGTCTGTGTATATCGTGAGGGCAAAACAAAAACCGCATCGTATCCTCTTGTGTGAATATCACGGGCTATATTTTTGTGAAGTCTGTATAATTTGTAAACTTCAATAGTGTCTTTATATAATTTTGCTTTCCAATCATGCCCTGTCCATTTCTTGGGGATAAATTTATAAAAATATATTTTTCTAATTAAATCAACTTCCTGAGGATTTTTCTCTTTATCAACATAATAGTAGTCAACATCGTGCCATTTCCCAAGCCCTCTTGCAAATTCTGATGCCGATTTTCTTGCTCCACCAAAATCTACTTCATGAAATACTGCAATCCTCATCTTAATCAGGAATCGAAGATATATTTTCAGAAAGCCATTTGTAAACTCTTGATATACCCTCTTCCACAGAAATTTTTGGCTTCCAGTTAAAATCTTTTCCAGCAGCTCTTATATCAGATATATACACCTTTTGATCAGCAGAGCGGGCTTTTGCGAATTTAACTGGAACTTTTTTACCATGAACTTTTTCAAGATATTTTTGCAATTCTAGCCATATTGAAAGCGTATTTTCAGGTCCTCCACCAATATTGTAAATGTTTCCGCTGGTTTTTTTGATATTTTTAATTGCCATATCATATGCATTGACTAAGTCATCGATATAAAGAATGTCTCTGACTTGCTTACCATCTCCAAAAATTGTGATGTCACGATTCTTGAGTGCTGATATTAAAAACCACGCTATCCAACCTTGATCTTCTATTCCATACTGAAAAGGACCATAAATACATGACTGTCTAAAGACAATCGTATTCAAACCATAAATCCTGTGATAATCTCTAAAATACTGATCTCCTGTCCCCTTGCTGCACCCGTATGGAGTATAAAAATCTAACGTCGTATTTTCTGGCACTCCATATGGTAAATTTTTATAAACATATCTTGTTTTTTTCTCAACTATTGGAACATGTGATAATTCACCATACACTTTATTTGTAGAGCTATAAAGAAGAACGGGATCACAATCTGAGTTTCTTACAGTCTCCAGAACATTCATGGTTCCAACTGCATTTATTTCAAAGTCTTCTCTCGGACGAAGTATAGAAGTAGTCACTGCAACCTGCCCAGCAAGATGGAAAATTACATCGGCATTTTTTACAGTTTTTGAAAGAAGTGGGATATCAAACCGTATATCGCCTTCTGAGATCGCCAGTTGCTTGGGGTATTTTGATTGGACAAATGCGGCATTATTGCGAGACCCAAATCTAGAAAAATTGTCAAATATCACAACCTCATTTCCTTTTTTTAAAAAATGAATCGCTGTGTTAATTCCAATAAATCCAGCCCCGCCAATAATAACAATTTTTTTCATTTTACTTCTTTGCCTTCATGATGCAAATATAATTATAAGAAAATAACAAAATGAATGGATACAATAAGGATAAAGGATACCACAGTACTATCACGTTGTACAGCCAGTCTTTCCAACTTATTACCTCTTTTAATAATGAAATATTTTGAGAAATTTCACCCTTAAAATGATGCCGTGCAAACAAAGATTTTAAATAGAAAAAAGTTGGTTCATTCACGTGCTGAACTTTGTGAACATCATTACGAGGATCCTTTGGAAGACCTGGAAATGGTTTACCGGTAATCAGTTTATTTATTCTAATAAGCATTTGGCTTACGGGATATATGTAAAACTTGTGAGTAAAATCCAAATATATTTTATTTGGTTCTGTTTGAACAAAAAGTATTCCATTTGGTGTTAGTACCCTATGTATTTCAGACATAGCAACATCAAGCTCTTCAGGATATAAGTGCTCAAAAACATCTATACAAACCACCATATCAAAACTATTTTTTTTAAATATTAATTTTTTTGCATCCATGGTTTCAAAAGTGACCGTTCCTTTTAAGTTTTTTTGCTTCACAAGAGCTTTTTTTGCAAGTAAAATTCCAGCCTTTGCATAATCAATACCAACAACATTCGCACCTCTGCGCGCAAAATAAAATGCAGCATCACCCCGTCCGCATCCAACATCAAGAACATTCATATTTTTCTTTACTTTTATATTCTTGAACAATTCATGCAGCCTCTCAAATTCTTCACTGCCGTAACTTCTTTTAAATTCCGCAAATCCACAACAGTGGCTTAAATAGTAATTTTTATCGTATACCTTGGGATCAACCCTTCTGGAGTGTTTGTTTGTCATGAAAGATTTTATACAAAAAATACAGAACAACTGGCAATTCTACTGCTACGGATATAAGTGCAGAATAACCAGTCCCAATAATACCATACCTATATGTTAATGGTACTACCACGATTGCGAGTCCAAAAAATCTTGTAATTGTCATGAATGCTGCATAATTTTGTTTTTGCACAGCCAAAAATAGTGTCGCAGCATATCCGCTTATCGCCCTTATTATTCCATAAACAGTTAATATTTTTACTACCGGAACCACAGCTAACCACTTATCCCCAAGGGCAATCAAAACAATTGGTTTAGTAAAAAGAATAAGAGGAATTCCTATACATATTGTGGCAAATATAATAACTCCCGTAGATTTAAAATAAGCAGCAAATAACCTACGAGGATCATCACAAAGTCGAACAAATATCGGAAATGTAACCTTACTTGCAACTTCGGTGATCTCTGTTATCACAAGTGTTGATATTTTGTAACCCATTTGATAAATTCCCAATGCCGCGGAATTTATTATTTTTCCAACTACAGCATTGTCTCCTTCTTTTGCCAAGTACGCAAAAATCCCAAATAGTGTAACCCACTTTCCTCGCGTGAAGATATCTTTCACAGTAGTATACTGAAATGAAGCCCTCGGCCAAGGCCTGACGTATATAAAGGAAAGCACCACTTCCACCAATGCGCTAAAAATAAAACCCCAAATCATGCTTGAAACACTCTTTGTGACAAGTGCTATTGTAACCATTGCGATGGATTCAAATAATAAAATTATTGATCTAAATACAAATTCACTCTGAAATTTTAGATCCTTTTGAAATAATACTATTGAAGGATTGATAAATCCTTTAATAAATGGGATCACAGCAGTTAGAAGTATTAATGTATATGCATTTGGAGAGTTAAAAAACATAGATACAGGCTTTGCGGATAAAAATATTAGAATGCCTATCACTGTTCCCCTAATCATTGACACCAGCCATGCTTCATTGAGGTATTTTGAAATATGTTTTTTTTCCTGAACAAGATACACATTTATCCCAGTTTCAGTTACCACCTCAAAAAATGCCAATACAAGGGTTGCTATGGCAAAGGCACCGAATTCACTTGGAGCAAAAATTCTGGCAAGAATTGCAAGTCTACCAGTCACTAAAATTCTAGAAACAACTCGCAAAACTCCGATCCACGAAACACCCCTTAATGTTTGATTGAAATATCCCATGCGTAATTTATTATACAACCAATCAAGCAACTAGATTCAAATAGAATACCTATCAATCCTGTTCCCACTTTTACAAAATTTAAAACATGATAAAATGCTGATGAATTATGAATTTAGTAAAAAGGATAAGAAACCTTATTCGCCATCTCCTTATTGGCCACCTAACCTATGAGCATCTTCACTTGGAAGAAAAACTCTTAGAAAATAAACTCATGCTTGGAGCGCTCCACGCCAGAATTTCAAAAAATGAGCATTTCAAAAACATACAAGAAGCTGAATTCAAAGTATTCTCGCAATTTGGAGAAGACGGAATCATTCAATATCTTGTTAATAATCTGCCTATAAAAAATAGGACATTTGTTGAAATTGGATCTGGAGATTATAGTGAATCAAATACAAGATTTCTTTTAGAACACAACTCATGGAAAGGAATAATAATTGACAAAGAGAGTGATGTTCTGGATTTTGTTCAAAAGGGCAAAGGCAAATATCTCTATTACTCTTATGACCTAACAGCTCTTTGTAAAGAAATTACTCCCGAAAATGTAAATTCCATTCTCTCAAAATATTTTTCTGCCAATAATATTGGGTTATTATCTTTGGATATTGATGGAATAGACTATTGGATTATGGAAAAAATTCTATCGTCATTCAAACCTGAAATAATTGTTCACGAATATAATGCAACATTTGGAAATACCACCCCCGTATCTGTTCCATTAAAAAACCATTTTGACCGAAATAAAGAACACTATTCAGGACTTTACTTTGGGGCGTCGCTCCCAGCATTTTTTAACCTTATTACAAAAAATGGTTATTATTTTGTTGGAACAAATACCGCAGGAAATAATGCATTTTTTGTAAAAAATACTATAAAAGGCAGAATACCCAAAGTCACGTTAGAAAATGGTTTCACAATGAGTAAATATAGAGAATCAAAAGATAAACGTGGCAATCTAACCTACCTTACCACTCAAAAAGAACGACTTAACCAGTTAAAATCAATGAAATTGATAAATGTTAAAAATAATAAAACAATACATTGCAGTGATTTAATTACAAACTAAAAACTTCAAACGAACACACATTGCTTCTCGAGATTTAAAAACAAGCGCTTCTTATTACCAAAATTTGTAGTCAATCGGCTTTTGGAGAATGACTATTTCAACATCACCCTTAAAATCAATTTTTTCAATTCTTCTATCTTTAAAAAATAATGGGACTCTTGATACATTGAAAAAATACCATGGATGATTGTTTTCCATATGGAATTCTATCGTTGTTTTTTCCTTGTTTGAGTAGAAATCTAATAAACCTATGTCTTTATTAATATTTTGCAATTTAAGAATTACAAAAACTTGTTTTCCAAATACAGTGTTGTTTGAAATATATTGATTAACCTTCACCAAGTCCCCCTGAACAAGTACTTTACCTCGCCACACGTTGTCTGACATATTCTCAAACCTCTTCCCTTCGGACAATGGAATTGCTCCCATTGGGATGTTCAAAAACCGATTGACAAAATCCCTGGCTTCCTTATCATTCGGAACATCGGTGAAAAAATCAGACTTCTCACTCTTCTGCAAAACAAAGTATTTACCTTTGTGCGCTTTAATTGTGAAATTAGAAAGAATATGAGAAAGAAGCGTATTCGCTCGTAAGACATCTGGCACACCGTCTTGAATCGCCTCTGATGTAGGGTCAAAAAGAATTGTTTGCACTTTGTTATCTTTTATATATTGAATCGATTTTTCTTGTGCCTCATCTAATGTTGTTTCATAAATAGTTAAAAAATAAGGAAGTTTTTGATGTAGATATGCATAAATTAATGGGTTTGCAGGATACGAATAAACATTCCCTGAAATATCATCTTTGAGACTGGCAAATTCCTTGTAAACCTCATGTGTATTCTTCGTATAGCACACCTTTCCGCCATTGAGCACGTACCCAAAACCATTGTCAATTTTGAAGAATGTAGGTTTGGGAAATGGAAAAACAATAAGCATTATAATTACCACAACAAAGAATAATTTTGTAGAAAGATCTTTACTTGTTTTTAAATCCCTAATAACAATTGCAATTGAATTTATATAAATAAGAATCGCAATAAAAGTTAATTGAGAAAAAAATGGCCTTACGATATTTTTGTACTGCAATATTAAAATGACCAGCGTTAGAACAAAAAGCATTTTCTCTTCCATCTGAATTTTCTTCCCTGTTGATTTTAGAAGTAAAAGAACTGTAGAAATGATTATTGATACGGTTACAAAAATGCCATCAGGATTTTTAAGAGAAGGAAAAAATGGAACCTTTGCATATTTTGGAACACCTGAGAGATATTTTAAGTTTTCAAAAAATCCTAAAAGGCCATCATGCATAGAAAGAAAAATAATAAATGGCAACGCACCGACAATAAATCCCAAACCAAAATAGAACGTGTAAAAAAAATAGTTTTTGAGGATTTTACGCCAATTTTTTCTATTTTTTTTAGAAAAAAGATAGAAAAATGAAAGAAGGACATAAATTAATACACCATATGCCCCTTGGTCAAAAAAGAGCGAAAACATGACCCCGCAAGACAACCCTGCTAAGAATTCATTTCTTAGTGCTCGTTTTTTTACAAGAATTAAATATCCCATCAATATCCCAAGAAATACCAAGGACCCATATCTACCAAATGTCTCGATAGAAACAAAACTTACAATAAAATATCCAACAAAAATGAATGAAAGGAGAAAGTAAAATGTATTTTTAAATAGACTTTTTAAATACAAACCAATCGAAATGCTAATTATCGATAAAACTATTGCATACAAAAAAGTCGCAAGAACTTGAGAGTATAAATAGTACTGGATAAGTCCATACGGATAGAAAAAGTCTCTATAGGGAATGTGACCACTCATGGCGCCATAATTCCAATACAAAAAATTTATAGAATCAAAATTTGCCTCTCCATATACAGCACAAGCGGTAATCAAATAGAGGAAAAAGCCACATACTGTAGTTATGAAGACCGCTGGAAAAAAATATTTATTCATTCTTTCTTTTTGTTAACTTGATAAATACTAATGTTCCCAATAAAAAAATGGATAACAAAACAAAGAAATACAGATCATCAAAATGAATAGGATACCCAAAATACTGAGCATATCCCACGCCACCCTCAACACTTGTTTTGTACAAAAAGAATGGCCTTATGTAGTCAATTAAGTATAAAAACGTGAAAAACACTCCAATACAGCCAGTAAAAATTACCAAAAACAGCAGCCGAAGCTTTGGAACCACCAATAATACACACGTAAAAAGAAGATACAAACCAATCAATAATGGAAGCATTTTTTCGTTTAAAAATAAACTGCACAAAACAACAACTCCTAACCATGTAAATAATTTCATTTGCTGTAATTATAACTCCTCAATTCTGAACAGTACATACAAATCATTTGAAAACTACAAAAAACTGATTTGCTATAATCTAGCAAGCAAACGTTAAATAAAATATGACACAAATTGCATTTATTACAGGTTCAAGTCGAGGAATAGGAAAAGCAATTGCAATAAAACTTGCATCTCAAGGATACACCGTAGTAATTCACGGCACAAAAAATAATGACAATTTACAGATCACAGAGCGAGAACTAAAAATAATTTCCAAGAATGTGCATTCTACATTCTTCGATGTCACAGACCCTTGTGAAGTGGATACAAAAATTACAGATTTATTAAAAAAAGTAGGTGAAATTTCAATATTAATTAACAATGCTGGAATTATAAAAGATAGGACATTAATAAATATGTCCGATCAAGAATGGGACCAGGTAATAAAAACCAATCTGTATGGCCCTTTTTTTGTTACCAGAAAAATTCTTCCTTTCATGCAAAAAAATATGTATGGACGAATTGTAAATATCTCTTCAATAATAGCTATGAAGGGGAATTTTGGACAAACAAATTATGCCGCTTCAAAAGCAGGACTTATCGGCATGACAAAATCGCTCGCTCAGGAAGTAGCAAAATACAATATTACAGTGAATGCAATTTGCCCAGGACTTATTGACACCGATATGACAAAGGGGATTCCCAATCAGCACATTGCCAAACTATTAGAAAAAGTCTCATTAAAACGTCAAGGATCTGGGGAAGAGATTGCAGAAGTTGTATCATTTCTTACCAGTAATAATTCTTCTTATATTACGGGAGCTGCAATCGATATCAATGGTGGATGGTTATAAAAATATACTACTTTAATTTCCTTAATAACTCACGAGAAGTCTTGATTGGCCCATTGTTATTCTTAACCAAAATATTTAGTATTTCAGATGAAAATGCAATTCGTTCTTCAAGACTATATCTAAAAGGAATAATTGGATGATTTGGAGTGGGAGGATATTCTAAAAAATCAATCGCATGAAAAAGATATAAAAGATATCCCTTTTTGGAGTGTAGATACATAGTAGTAATTTTTTTATAAACCGTACCAAAAAAATACACAAATGTTGAATGAATTGGAATTGTGAGAATTGGAAGAACGCTGATTGGCAATTCCCAAAGTTTGCCTGCGAATCTGCTCTCAGCTAACAAATACGGGCGGTGCCTTCTCATCAGATCTTTCCCTTTCTTGAAAATCTTTTCCATTCCCCTTTTATTCTTAATTTGAATATAAAATTTCATAAGTGTCTGAGATATGCCTGGCAAAACACTTGAATCATACTTGTATCCTAATTCCTGGAGAATTTTCGTGGTGTCTGCATCTATATGGTATCCTGGGCCCCTGAAACCAATCGGTTTTTGCTTACAAACCTGAGTGAGAAGCTCATGAGTTTTTTGAA
>Ga0138256_10009853_pt1 | contig 10028 bp, 10 predicted proteins | sample KNB2016incub_MG_FD_105486 | JGI IMG/M metagenome (GOLD analysis project Ga0138256, IMG submission 105486) | Active sludge microbial communities from wastewater in Klosterneuburg, Austria - KNB2014incub_MG | ecosystem: Engineered > WWTP > Activated sludge > Unclassified | place: Austria...
AGCTTCCGTTCGAGATCGCGCAAGGCGGCCGCCTGGTCCTGAGTGAACCCGCGAACCGGCGTCTGGCCCCAAACCACTTGACCCGCCAGCAGTGCGACAACAAGACCGCGTCTCACAGACGGGCCGCCTTCGCCTGCTTCGGCGCAGTAATAAAGGCGATGAACTCATCCTGTTTCTTCGTCAATCCCACGAAGTTTCCGAGCACGTTCTCGCTGGCATCCAGAATCGCGTAGTGAGGTATCGCCACCGTGTTGAACTTCCCTTCCTGCAGCTTCTGATTCGCTTCGCTGGCAGCATCCGTGCCATCGGTGTACAACTCCACCAGGATATAGCCATCCAGCGCCGCCACCACCTCCGGTCGCGGAAACATGTTCGCCTTCATCCAATGGCAGTTCGTGCAGGCGTATCCGGTGAAATTCACAAACACCAGTTTGTTCTGCTCCCGCGCCAGCCGCAGGGCCTGTTGGTAGTCGTTCTTGATCCACTTCGGCCCAGCCGCCGCGGCGCCCCCTCCGCCGCTTCCTTCCGCGCAGGCCGGAATGTACGCCTCCAGGTCACCCAGTTTTCCGCAGGTCATCCCGGGCCACAGCGAGACCGCAAGGACGAGGAAGGCCGCGCCCACCAGCGTCCGAGCCACACCCAGCGTCTGGTCCGCCTTGACGCCTTCCAGCCGCAAGAAGCCCAACAGGTACAAACCGGGCATCGCCAGCAGCACAATCCACGCAGCCAGAAAACGTTCGCGCGTCAGAATACCCCACTGCATCACCACGTCGATGTTCGACAGGTACTTGAACATCGCCGCCAGGATCACGAAGCCCATCACCACCTTCACCCTCGGCAGCCATCCGCCCGATTTCGGCAGCCTCCCTAGATACTGCGGAAACAAAGCCAGCAGGAAAAACGGAGTCGCCAGACCCGTAGCAAAGCCCGCCATTCCCAACGCCGGACGCACAGCGCCGCCTTGGACCGAGGCGGCCAGCAAAGGTCCCACGAACGGACCCACGCAGGCAAACGATGTCAGTGAAAACGTCAGTCCCATCAGCAGCGTGCCGAAAATGCCCCCCTGTTGCGAGGCCTGATCCAGCTTCGTCAACAGTCCCGACGGCAGCGTGATCTCAAAGGCGCCCAACAGGCTCAATCCGAAAGTCAGAAACACGGCCGCGATGAACAGGTTCACCCATACGTTGGAGCCCATCTGCACCACGCCGAACGGCCCCAACACCGCCGTAACCAACAACCCCAACCCCGTAAAGAGCACAATAATGCCCAGGCAGAAGATCACGGCTTGCATGACGCTGCCCTTTTCCTGGCGCAGGAAGAACGACATCGTGATCGGGATCATCGGAAAAACGCACGGTGTAAACACCGACGCCAGCCCAAAACCGAAGGCCACCAGCAGAAACTGGCCCAGGCCCTCTTCGCTTCCTGAGCCCTTCTGAACCGGTGCCGGAGTCGCGACCGCCTGCGGCGGAGCGCTCGTCCCCATCGCCCCCGGCACGTAGTTCGCGGGAATCGCCAACACCGCCGCCGGCGCACCTTGGGTCACGACGAGCTTCGCCGTAGCTTCTTTCCTCACCGGACGCAGGCACGTCGTGTCGCTGCATGCCTGGTAGCGGGCGTGCGCGACAATCTCGACGGGACCGGCCTTCGCATCCGCCGGCAGCTCCGCCTCAATCAGGAAGGTAACCTCGCCGTCATAGAACTCGGAGTCGGCGTTGAAATTAGGGTCAAACTTCCTGACCGGCGGCGGCTGGTGCAGCTTCACGGCCTTCGCCGCGCCATTCTCGCTCAGCCCCATCCGGGTCGGAATCGGCCCTGGGGGAGTCGTGGTCGAATAAAGATGCCAGCCGGGCTGCACTTTCGCAGTCAGCTTGGCCAGAAATTTCCCACCAGGCGCCACCTTTCCGGGCTCCACGGTCAAAGACCACTGCACCGGATCCATCCGCTGGGCCGTCAAAACGGCGCAGAACAAGGCAAAAACAAAGGCTAATCGTCGCACTAATACCTACTCTAGCCAAATAAGACGCAATTCATTCCCAAACGATTCTTCCGCCGTAGTGCGCTAGCCTTGGTGTCATGGTGAAGAGCCTCGTCATCTGCTTCTCCCTCGCGATCTTGTTGTCGTCCGTCGGCGCCGCCCAAAGTGGCAGCCAGGAAGTGGTGACGCCGGCCGGCGTGAAGCCCGGAAGTATCACCTGCGAGGAGTGTCCTTATCCCTATCCAAGCTCTTACCTGCCCCTTGCGCTCTTCGGACAGGATGTCCGTATGGCGTACATGGACGTGGCGCCCCAGGGCCAGCCCAACGGTCATACGGTCGTGCTGCTCCACGGGAACAACTTCGCTGGCTTCTACTTCGGCGTCGTCATCGACGCCCTGCGCAAGGAAGGCTTCCGAGTCATCGTCCCCGACCAGATCGGATACGGACGCTCCTCCAAACCGATCATCCCCTACCATCTCGCCGACATGGCCCGGAACACGCGCGCGATCCTGCAAAGCCTGAACATTAATCGAGCGATGATTGTGGGCCACTCGATGGGTGGGATGCTCGCCGCGCGATTCGCTACCCAGTATCCCGGCGTCACCGAACGGCTCGTCTTGTTCAATCCCATTGGGCTCACAGATACCCGCTTCAACAACCCGGTAGGCGATCCCGATGAAGCGTATAAGCTTACGCTGGCCTCCACCTATCAGACGATCCGTGCCAGCATCATGCGTTACGTCGCGCACAAACCTTCCGCGTGGAATTCCGAGTTTGAATCCTACGTCCGCATTCGCTACGCGTGGACCTTAAGCGCCGGTTGGCCCCGCCTGGCACGCGTACAGGCGCTCCTCAACAGGGTGATTTATCTTGACCCTGTAGTGTACGACTGGCCGCACATCCAGGCGCCGACCCTGGTCTACGGCGGCGCCGAAGACATGCTGGCCGGCACGCCTTCCGCCTTTCAGGAGGGGATGAAGCGCATCGCAGCCACCATTCCCAACGGCAAGGCGCGCCTGGAACTGCTGCCGGGCCTCGGACACGTGCCATTTGTCGAGGCTCCAGAGCGCTCCTTGCCGCCGCTGATTGCGTTTCTAAAAGAGGGACTCACAAGGTCTGGTTTAAACTAGTTTAAAAAGGCATTTCATGGAGACGATCGGCGCATTTGAAGCGAAAACCCATCTCGCCAGCTTGCTGGACCGCGTGGCAAAGGGCGAGAAGATCACCATTACGCGACACGGGGTGCCGGCGGCGCTGCTCGTCCCAGTCGGCTCCAGCCAACAGAAGCTGTCTCATAAAGAAATCGTGCAAGGCATGCGGGATCTGCGCAAGCGCGTCAAGCCCGACAAGATGAACGTTCGGGACATGGTGAACGAGGGCAGGCGACATTGACCAAGGTTGTAATCGATGCGTCTACGGCGCGTGACCGGGTGTCAGCGTAGTGTCCACGAACTAACTCCGGCAGAGGAAGCCTGCGCGTTCTGTCGAATCGGCGTTGATCCGCGTTAATCGGCGGCTGATCAAAAGCTTGCGGGGTCTGGGCTCTCCAGAAGTCGCGCTCGTCTCCAACCAGGAGGTGTAGCTGGCTTTGCCGTCCGCCTGTCATGGGGCCCGTCCCTGCGGCACTTGGGCCAAAACGCTGCCCCTCATGCTCAACAGTGAGGATAACCACAACACTTCCCGCGGCAAGTCTTGCCCGAAAACTCCCCTGCTTCCCGCAACCTTCCCCTCGCGTTCCCGAATCCGCCAGATCCTCAACAGAATCCCGCTAGCCAGCCGAAGCCAACCCGCCAAGTTTTCCGGAAAACTGCCGATGTGACGGGTCCCGAGCCTGTCGGGGGAGACCTGGGGACAGCCCCAGCCAATCGATTGAAACAAAGCCTTTTGAATACAGTACGAATTCGGAGTCGCACCCTTGGGCGTCCCTTGTGAATCCTTTGCAGCCGGATACGTGAGACCCAAGCAGACGCCACGGGGTACACTGGGGTCGCGGCCGGCAGTTCTTCGAGCTGGTCCATACCGGTTCTTCTTCTATTCGGCGGATCGAGACGAGCCTCCGCACGTCCATGTGGTGGAGCGAGGGGACTCCGATGCCAGGTTCTGGCTCGACACGGTCCGTCTTGAGTGGAGTTCTGGACTTGGACGCACGGAGCTTAGGCGGATTGAGGCGGTCATTCACGAGAACCAGGGATCTCTACTGAAGGCATGGCATGAGTATTTCGGAAATTGAACTCAGGCAGGCGGTTGCCCTATCGGTCACAGCGACCGACGACGATCTTGTGGTCGACCTGTTGGATGGCAGAACCATCACCGTGCCGTTGGCGTGGTTCCTCCGGCCGACGCACGCCACGCCCGCCGAACGCGCCAATTGGCGGTTGATCGCCCGCGGGGAAGGGATTCATTGGCCCGACTTGGACGAGGACATTAGCGTCGCCAGCCTTCTGGCCGGCCGCCGGTCCGGTGAATCGCCGCAATCCCTCGAGCGCTGGCTTCAGGCCCGCAAGCGATAATCGCGCCGTCACACCAAGGCAGCCAAGCGAACCGGAAGGACCTAGCGCCATGTCTGTCTGGATTGCCTAGACATGGCTTGAAACAGTCCGAAGCCGCCGAAATCCTGATGGCTTCGCGCCCGCGTGTGTCCGACGTGGTGAACAAGAAGACGGCCAAGTTCACCATCGTTACCCGAGGAGGTCCTGGATGATACGTATAAACATTGTTGACACAGCAAAGAACGGCGGCCAATACTGTTCCTAGCCGCGAAACCAGGAGGTGAGTGTGAAGGGTGTCGTGAGGAAGTGGGGAAACAGTGCAGCGGTGAGGATTCCTGCGGTGATGATGAAGGCGATCGGCCTGGATTTGGACGATGTTGTCGAGATTCGGGAGGAAGAGGGCCGGATCGTCATTGAACCGGCGGTGGGACCAACGTATGCCCTGGAAGAATTGGTCAAGGGCATCAGCGAGGAAAACCGCCACGAGGCGGCCGAGTTTGGCGGCCCCGTGGGCGGCGAGGTTTGGTGATGGGAAGCGGGTATGTACCCGAGGCCGGCGATATTGTCTGGGTCAATTTCACTCCGCAGGCGGGGCGTGAACAGGCGGGGCAGGGTCCGGCGGTGGTTCTGAGCGCTCGTTCCTACAATGAGAAGACCAACCTGATGATTTGTTGTCCGATGACGATGCAGATCAAGGGATACCCGTTTGAAGTGGTGGTTGCCGTGATGCCACCGAGCGGGGTGCTGGCCGATCAAGTGAAGAGCCTGGACTGGCGCATGCGTAACGCCGTGTGCAAGGGGCAGGTGCCAGCCGCGGTACTGGCGGAGGTACGAGCCAAGGTCCGGGCGTTAATCGGGTAGACCGCCGCCGGGGCGTTAAGGTGAGAATCGCGGATATACGTGCCAAGCCACGGCACCGTCGCCCATGATCGTGTCTTCGCGCGCCCTTCATCCAAGAAATCACATCTTTTTCTCTTGACATCTGATATCCCGTCATGATTCGCTCCTGAGCAGACAGGACTAGTGTGTCTGTTCTCCCAGCCCAATGGGAGAGGCACCCTGGTCCTTTTTTATTTCCGCGGGAAGGATTTCTCCGATGCCAAATCGACGTGGACCACAAACCGAGCCAGGCGAAGCTTCGTCGTCGCGCCCGCACGCCGGGTCGCAAATCCCACTTCGACAGATTTCGACACCTTGTCACAGATCGAGGCCACTCTGCGAAACGAAATGCTCCTGGACCGATTCGACACATTTCGACACGCCGAACCCAATGAAATCAATGCTGTGCGAAACGAAATCGCCCCCGCGCCCACCAACCCCTTCGACACATTTCGACACTTTCTCAAAGATCGAGGCCGCTCTGCGATACGAAATGGCTCCCGGACCGATTCGACATATCTCGACACCCAGCTTCCAACACAATCAACGTCTTGCAAAACGAAATCCCCCGCGCCCACCAAGCCCTTCGACACTTTTCGACACCCCGCACCCAATGAAATCAACGCTGTGCGAAACGAAATCGCCCTGGACCCCGGCGACCGGCTCGACACTTTTCGACATCCCTACACTCGCCAAGATCAACGCCCCGCGAAACGAAATCTCCGCGCCCCAGAAGGTCCCGGAACCGCCGCACGGCCCGCAACCCCCATCAGATCAATACGGTGCGAAACGAAATGACCTCAGCATTGGTTGCACGACAGCCGGAGATGGTGATCGCGATCCGTTAAAGCGGTGCTACCGGCTCGATGAAATCGCGGTTCCGATGATGTCCCCGGACACCACGATTTCCACGCGCCGGTTCCGTTGCCGCCCTTCGTTGGTGGCATTGGAGGCCACCGGAAGCTCTTTGCCGAAGCCTTCCGCGGTGACGCCGTCTTCCTTCAGCCCCTGGCTGACCAGATAGTCTCGAACCGCATTGGCGCGCTGTTCGGACAGCTTCTGGTTGAACTCTTCGCTTCCGATCGAGTCCGTGTGGCCTTCCACAGCCAGTTTCAACCCGGAGTGGGCCAGCACGATACCCGACAGCTTCGCGAGCTTTTCCCGGGCGGCCGGCCGTAACGCGAACTTGCCGAAATCGAACAATACGTCGGACATGTTGACGATCAAGCCCCGAGCGCTGTCGCGCGTCTCCAGGATGATATTCAATTGATCGAGCAACTGTTGCCGCAACCGCTGGCGTTCCCGTTCGGCTTCCTCGCGCAGACGTTGCGCCTCGGCCACCGCCTGGCGCGCCGTCGCGGCCTGTGCTTCGGCTTCATCAGCGCGTTGTTTGGCGAGTTGGGTCTCCTTCTCCGCCTGCAAACGCCTCGCCTGTTCTTCGGCCTGGAGGCGCGCGGCCTCGGCCTGCTGCCTTGCCGCACGTTCGGCTTCCGCGAGCGCCTTTTGCCGGTCCGCTTCCGCTCGCAGGCGCGCTTCTTCTTCCGATTTGCGCCGGCTTTCGGCTGCGATGCGAGCGGCGTCAGCCTCGGCGCGCTGTTGCGCCTCTTTCTCGGCCCGCGCCCGGGCCGCTGCCTCGCGCGCGGCTGCGTCCGCACGCTCCCGCGCCAGACGCTCCTCGTCGGCCCGCATCACGGCGATCGCGCGCGCATCCTCGGCGCGCTGCACCGCCTCGCGCGCCATCATCGCCACCGGTTTCTTCGGGGCGTTCTTCCGGGATAGATATTCCTCCGCCCGATTCAGCGCTTCCCGCGCTTTCTGGTAGCTGTCGGCGGCGTACTTCTCGGCCTGCACCGACTCGGCGATCATGAGCGCGTTGCGCGCTTCCAGCAACTCCAGCGGAGTCCGCGAGTCCGCCCGCAACGCCGACAGGCGGGCTACGTCGGTGTACTTGGCGTACTGCCCGCGCTGCAGCAGTTCGTACTTCGCTTCAATCTCGTCCACCTTGCCCAAGGTGTCTTTCCGGATCTCGTTCTCCATGACGACCAGATCGCTGGGGATACCGACCGCGAAGTAGGGCTCGGCCGTTACGATGAGCGCAAACTGCTGGAGTTTGGTGGTCACGTTCAGCTTCGACCGGGTGCCGTTCAGCAACACCTCACCCAGGTTGGCAGGACGTCCGTCCGGCGTGATTGCCCAGAGAACGTAGGTCAGATACTCGGCGCCATACTTGCGCGCCGGTTCGAGGTTCTCGAACTCGACCTCGATTTCGATGTATCCCTGCTTGCTCTCGACTTTCGCCTGCCCCTTTGCCTGGGGCAATAGCGCCGTACCCGCAAAGTCGATCTTGGTTGCACCACCACGATGGCGGTAATTCACGGCCTTGGCGGTCCGGCTGACAACATCGACACGGAATACTGTGTCGGACGCGTGGACGGTGGGGTTGGTTTGCTGTGTGGTCGCCGCTTCCTGGGCGGCTCCGAACGATGTCACAAGCAACGCAATGAGCGTCAGGCGCATGGATGTCCCTCCGGTTAATGATTTCTTAACTCAGTGTAAAGCAGTCGGTATTCCATCCCTGTAAGTGCTTTAGTTTGTTGGCCGCTATTCATTTCTCCACCACCCAGGCGGGCAAAATTTTCCTGGTCGCCCGTGTTACGGTGGTTCCACTATGGAAAAAATAGCACTGGTCACCGGAGCCTCCCGGGGCATTGGCCGCGCCGTTGCCCTTCGACTGGCTGCCGATGGTTGCGCTGTCGTTGTGAACTATCGTGAGCGCGCCCAAGACGCGGCCAACGTCGTCGCCGCGATCGAGCAGTCGGGCGGTTCCGCCATCGCGGTTCAAGCCGATGTCGGCAATCCCGCCGACGTGAACCGGATGGTCCAGGAGGCGGTCTCAAGCCTTGGCCCCGTCGATATCCTGGTCAACAACGCCGGTGTCTTCGCTCGCGGCGACCTCGCGGACTTCGATTATTCTCAGATGGAAGGCATGCGGCGCATCAATGTCGACGGGCTGGTTTCAGTGACTCGCGCCGTCGCCCCGGGCATGCGGGAACGGGGTTGGGGCCGTATTGTGAACCTCACGTCGATCGCCGCTCTCGGGACCGCCATGGCCGGTACTACGTTCTATGCCGCTACCAAGGCCGCCGTCATCGTCTTGACCAAGCGCTTCGCCATGGAGCTTGGGCCTTCGGGCATTACGGTAAACGCAATCGCGCCTGGATTTATCGTGACCGACATGGTGGCGGCGGGGGCCAATCTGGATGCCGTCGCCGCCAAGGCCATGGTGCGGCGAGTCGGCAAGCCGGAGGACATCGCCCATGCGGCAGCCTTCCTGGTGAGCGAAGGCGCAGGGTTTGTCACCTCCCAGGTACTCACTGTAGACGGTGGACGCATGGATTACCTCGGCTGAAACGGGTCGAGGTGAGTCACTAGAGTTACATTTGGGTTAAAATCCGGTGCGCTCTGGGGACTGTAACCCAATCGGCAAGTGGCGACGAGATATTGCCGTTGCCAATTTCCTGACAGATTTCCGATCGAACCCGAGGTAGTGCGAAGTCAGTTCCAGGGCGCTCAGGTTTGAGCGCACCAAGCCTTCTTCGGCGTGGGATGCGGTCTCGGCCAGTACGTGGAACATCTCATGAGCCAGCACACGTCCCAATGCCCGTCCAAGAATCAAAGCCGGCTCCCGCACTTCGTTTGTCCGCCGGTACATTGTCAGGGCTCTCACCCGGTCGCAGAGCACCTCCACAAAGGGCAGCAAGTGACCGTCGACCGAATGAGTGAAGCCGAGGGCGCTTTCCGACTCGAGATTCTCCATCCCGAATAAACCGTTCGTCCGGCAGTCGCCCCGCATGCGCACGACGATGGCGCGCATCATGACGGGCGTGGTTTCACCCGTGCGATAGGGGCGCCACTCGAGGTTGACGGCGGTTCCTTCATAGATTTGATCAACCTCCAGCCGCATCGCGTCATAGACTGGCGCGGAGTGCGACTCATCAAACTGAACCAATACAGTGACCGTAACAAGGGGAGGTGGGACATCATGCCGAGCCATGAGTCCCGCGCCGGCGCCGGCAAACATCAAGCCAGTCCAAAGAGCAAAACGCATTTGGAACTCCGAAAAGCAACTAGGGGGCCATGTCAGACAAATGCGGAACAACTCTTTGCGAATCAGCACGAAAGATCGTGCCGGGTACTTGCTGTACTACGACGTTTATTACTCTGATGGAGGGCGAGGCGCGGCGAACGGCGACAAAAGCGCTGACCGGACAGTCAGCGTATGTCCTGTGCATGCAACAATTCCGAAGTTGATAAGAAAAAAGAGAGATACACAACAGATTAGTAGAACTTCAGACTAGCGGACAGGCATCGGATGGCATACAATAGTTTTGGAATTCGTATGATCAGCGACACGATGGATATGCAGATCGCCAAGCCCGACCTCCACATGGAGACGGTTTCCCGTTTGGCTCAACTGGTTGCGGCGGCAGCGCCGGGTTCACGCCTGCCGACGGAACGTGAACTATGCGAGCAACTGGGCGTTGGCCGGTCCACCTTACGCGAAGCCGTCCGGGCACTGGCTTTCATCGGCGCCGTTGAGCCGCGTCAGGGCTCCGGGACGTTCGTTGGCGGCGACCCTGCGGCCGTCGACCGGCTGATCGGGCTGGGCCTCGTTCTGAATC
>Ga0138256_10009854_pt1 | contig 10028 bp, 5 predicted proteins | sample KNB2016incub_MG_FD_105486 | JGI IMG/M metagenome (GOLD analysis project Ga0138256, IMG submission 105486) | Active sludge microbial communities from wastewater in Klosterneuburg, Austria - KNB2014incub_MG | ecosystem: Engineered > WWTP > Activated sludge > Unclassified | place: Austria...
CTCCTACCAATCCTGCGGGGATTCACGGCGAAGTTGTAGGAGCGCGCTTGCGCGCGATGCTCTTCAACCAACAACCAACAACCAACAACCAACCTCACCCCCGCTGCCGATTCCACGCCTCGGCCGCCTGGCGCAGCGCCGGTCCGAGGTGGATGCGGTAGCGCGGCGACAGCATGTCGATCGGCATTTGCCGGGCGTCGTCGGTCACGCGCGGATCGGCGCCGAGTTCGAGCAGGGTGCCGCCGCACTGGACCAGGCCGTGGCGGCAGGCCCAGTGCAGCGGGGTGCGGCCGCTGCGGTCGGGTGCGTTCGGATTGGCGCCGCCCTGCAGCAGGGTCAACACGATCGGTTGCAGCCGTGTCTCATCGCGCATCGATGGTTCGACGCGACCGCTGCCCAGCAAGCGCAGCAGCGGTGTGCGGCCGTCGGCGTCGGGCCGATCCGGGTTGGCGCGCGCTTCCAGCAAACGGCTGAGCACGGCCTGGATTGCCGCGATCGGGCGCGTCGGATCGTCCACCAGGGCCAGTGTGGCCTGCAGCGGAGAATCGGCGGCGGCGCGTCCCTCGGGATCGGCGCGCTGCAGCAGGCTTTCGACCAGCGGCAGGCGCAGACAGGCCGCTGCCAGGGCCAATGCGGTCATGCGCCCGAGCAGCACGCTTTCGATGTCGACGCCGCGCGCCAGCAACCAGTCGACCACCGGGCTGCGCCCGGCCAGGATGGCGGCGGCGAGTGGCGAAACGCCGCGTGTGGAAACGTGGTCGAGATCGGCGCCGCGCTCGTGCAGGGCCTTGCACAGGTCGAGCTGACCGGTGCCGACCGCATGCAGCAGCGCCGTTGCGCCCTGTTCGTCGACGCCATCGACATCCAGTCCCAGGCTGAGCAGGCGATCCAGCGTGGCGAGGTCACCGCGTTTGCCGGCCGCAGCCACGCTGCGGCCATCGAGTGCATGGCCAGGATGGGCACCCGCGGGCCAGTCGAGCAGGGTTGCCAGTTCGACTTGCCCGGTCAGCCGGGCGATACCCGCAGCGGTGGTGCCATCACGCGCCTTCTGCGCCGGATCGGCGCCGGCGCGGATCAGCAATGGCGCGATTTCGCGCGCGTCCGCGCGGCGCGACCACGCCAGCGCGGACAAGGCGCTGCGTCCGTCCGGGTCCTGTGCATTGGCGTCGGCGCCGATGGCCAGCAGGCGCTCGATCCAGTCCAGCGGCAGATGCGGGATCGCCAGCAGCAGCGGCGGCTTGCCCTGGGCGTCGCATGCGCGGGGATCGGCGAGGGCCAGCGCGCGCTCGCGCAAGGCAGCGAACTGCTCGGCGCGCGCGGGCTCGATTTCGAGCTGGCACAGTCCCGGCAACAGACTGGCCGCTGTGTTCGTGTTGCGTTCTGCGCCTTCGAGCAGCGACTCCAGCGCGTACAGCGGCGCCGGGCGCTCGGCGCACAGGCGTTCCCACACCGACAATCCGGATGCATCGCGAGCGAAAGCGTCGTAGCCGTGACCGAGCACCGCATCGACATAGCGGCGGTCCTGATGCGCCGCCGCCACGCGCAGGGCTTCGGCGAGGTCGACGGCGCTGATGCCGGGAATCTGCAGCAGTTCCTGGTACAGCGGGAAGCGCCCCTGCATCGCCGCCCGCACCAGCAATCGACCGGGCAGGTCCGGTTCGATGCGTTCGACGGGTGCGCTTGCTGCCTCGTGCTCATCGCTGACGTGCGAGCTCGGCAACGGGTAATTCGGATCGAGGATGCGCACCATCGGCCAGCGACCGGCAGCGGCCGCCAGATCCGCGGCGCTGGCGCCGCCCTGGTCTGCGGCGTCTGCCGGGCATCCCAGTGCCAGCAGCAGGTTCAATGTCTCGACCCCGGCATTGCCCGACTGCGCCGCCAGATGCAGGGCGCCGCGGCCGCGCTGGTCGGTCGCCAGTGCATCGGGCTTGTGGAAGACCAGGCGCTGCAATACGCGGTTGGCGCCTGCGCGTGCCGCCTCCAGCAGCGCGCTGTGGCCGGCGTCGTCGCGCGCCTCGACCTCGGCGCCAGCGGCCAACAGGGCATCGGCGATTTCGGCATTGTCGGCCAGCGCGGCGACCATCAGCGCGCTGCGCCCCTGCGGTCCGCGCGCGTTGATCCTGGCCTTGGCCTTCAGCAGCAGTTTGACGCCGCGTGGATCGTCGCCGTCGACCGCCGCCGCGAACAAGAGCGCGGGTGTTGCGCCTTCGACATCCGAGCGTGCGCCGTGCTTGACCAGGAATTCGACCACCACCCAGTTCGCTGCTTCGCAGGCCAGCCCCAGCGGCGTCATGTCCTCGCGGTTGATCGCATCCAGTTGGGCGCCGGCATCCAGCAGGCTCTGGGCGACCCCGGCATCGCGTGTCAGCGCCGCCAGATGCAACGGCGTATTGCCACCGTCGTCCGCCAGATTGGGATCGGCGCCATTGGCCAGCAGGGTCATCACCGCGTCGATGCGACCGGCATAGCTGTCGCGGGTTGCTGCCAGCAACGCGGTCAGGCCGGCGCACAGGCGATTGACCTGAGCGCCGGCGCCGATCAGGGCACGCAGGCTGCCAAGATCGGCGGCGGTCGCTGCGGCGATCAAAGCGCTGCGCTGATCGGCGGCTTCGGCCGGCGGTGTGGCATTGGCATCGGCGCCGCGACTGAGTGCCAGTTTGACCGCCGCAGCGTCGCCGCGGCGTGCCGCCAGCAACAGATCATGGTCCGGGCCGGACGCTGGTTCGGGGGTCGACGGCAACACCTCCGGGTTGGTGATCTCCTCGTCGGCGTTGTTGCTGCCGTCGAGCAGGAACGATGGCAGCTCGCTGACCGGTTGCGGTCGCCTGCGCGCGTGGCCGGTGCGCCGGAGGATCACCTCGACAGCCGCCAGCAGCACCAGCGCCAGCACCAGGGCCAGCCCCAGATGCGGCCAGGAGACTGGCCACCAGGGCACCAGCAGCGGCGCGACGAGCACCGCCAGCACGGCGCAGCTGACCGGCAGCCCATCGGTGAAGAAGGCGTCCGGCGCCGCATTCAAGTCGCGCCCGCGCTCGCGCAGGCGTTGCCAGACGCTGAGTTCGGGGCTGGCCGCAGGCAGTCGCGACAGGAACAACAATCCGAACCATGGCCAGGAGCGCCATTGCGCCACCACCAGGCCGACGATCAACGCGGCAAAGCCCAGCAGCGGATAGAGCCGGTCGGGCGTGCGCAGTGCCTGCAGCAAGGGACTCAGCAGCACGTCGCAGGCAAGGCCGCCGGCCAGCGGCAGCGCCAGCGCCAACAGCGCGCGCCAGCGACCTTCGGCGCCGCGCCAGCGCTGCGCGTGTTCGACATCGCGCTGGATCCGGGCGTAACTGAGCAAGGGCAGTGCCAGCCACAGCAGCCAGGGCGCCGGCGGCGCCAGATAGGCAGCCGCAAGCACGCAGGCCAGTGCCAGGAGCACGGCAACGGCGCCCGCGGTGGCACGCTGGGAGGGTGAAGGGAGCATGCGACGAGTATAGGACCCGCGCGTGACTTGTTCGCAGAGCCTGCAGCGTTCGCTGTGACACAGACATTTGCGCGCAGTCGTCTATAAAGGTGCCAAACGCAGCCACCGCGTCGGGCGCTTCAGGATCGGCCATCGGCCTCACCCTGTGGTATCGACGCCGCGGCGGCGCTAACCTCTGGTTTTGCTGGCATTGGAGCGGCTCATGCGATTTTCATTGGTGGCACTGATGTGCGTGGCCGGCAGCGCGTTCGCCGCGCAGCCGCCCAGCGTAGCGCTTGATGCACCGTCGGCAGCGTCGACCCTGCAATATGACGCACTCGACCTGGCCAAACTTCAGGCGGAGGACACGCGCGCTGCGCTTGCCGGGCAACCGCGGCGCTATGCCGTCACGCATCGAATCAAGTCAATCGAAGTCAGCGCCGATACGAGCAGTGGTGGCGAATGGACCACTCTTGTCGATGGTCGCCTGATATGGCGATTGCCGATCCATGCCGACGGCGCGGTCAGCATCGACGTTGGCTTCTCGCGTCTGCGCCTGCCGCAGGGCGCCGAGCTCTGGCTGAGCGATACCCAGCGCAGTGTCGTCCGCGGTCCCTACACCGATGCCGACAATCCGCGCAGCGGCATCCTGGCGCTGCCGATGGTGCCGGGCAGTGAAGCCGTGCTCGAGTTGATCGTGCCGGCTGACAAGCGCGAGCTGGTCGATCTGCAACTGGGCTTTGTCAATCACGGCTACCGCAGCAGCAGCGCCGCCGATGCGGTCAAATCCGGAACCTGCAATGTCGATACCGGTTGCGCGCAGGGCGATGCCTGGCGCCAGCAGATCCGTTCGGCGGCGCACTTCACTTTCACTGCCGATGCGGGCTTGTCCTGCACCGGGCAACTGGTCAACCGCAGCAATGGCGACCGCGCCCCGTTGTTCCTGACCGCCAACCATTGCCTGAAAGATGCGCCGATCGCGGCGACAGTCGTGGTCTACTGGAAATACGAGAGCCCGACCTGTCGCGAAGTCAATTCCGGCGCCAATGGCAACCCGCTTCCGCTGACGATTGCGGCGGCGACCCAAAGCGGCGCCGCGCTACTGGCGACCTACGCGCCATCCGACATGACGCTGCTGCGCCTGTCGCAGGCGCCGCCGGCACTGGCCGACGCCTACTGGTCCGGCTGGGACCGGCGCAATCTTGCGCCAGCGTCGGCAGTCACCATTCACCACCCGCAAGGCCACGAGAAGCGCATCAGCTTCGAAAATGACGCGCTGGCGATCAGCGACTACGAACCGACCCCGGCTGGCGATGCCACCACCCATTTGAAGGTCTTCGACTGGGATGTCGGCACCACCGAAAGCCGCTCGTCGGGTGCCGCACTGTGGAACGCCGACAAGCGCATCGTCGGCACGCTGCACGGTGGCTTTGCCGCCTGCGGCAACAACGATGCCGACTATTACGGCCGGCTGTTCACCTCCTGGACTGGCGGCGGCACTGATACGACGCGGCTGTCCAACCATCTCGATCCGATCGCCAGCGGCGCCGAAACCGTGAATGGCACCGGCACCTGCAACGCGCCGACGTTGACCCTGACCACCAACGCCGATCCGGTGATCGCCGGCAGCGACGTGCTGTTCACCGCCACCGCCAGCGGCGGAGCCGGCGGCTACAGCTATTCCTGGGACATCGACGGCGACGGCGTCATCGACAAGAAATCCAGCAGCAACACGCTGTCCGCACGTTTCAATCGCGAGGTTCAGTTCAACGCCAGCGTGATCGTCGCCGACAGTCTGGGCTGCGAGTCCACTGCGCAACGCGCGGTCAGCGTGGTCGGTCACCGGGTCCGCCTGCAGGCGGCGCTGGGCCAGCCGACCCAGGTCTGCGGCGACAACGACGCCACCATCGAGCCCGGCGAGCGCTGGCGCCTGGATACGCAGCTGGTCAATGCCGGCCAGCGCGCGACCAGCGCCGAGGCCCTCAGCCTGTTCGCCAAGAGCGGCGTCGACAGCGTTGCCGGCGCGCTCCGCGATCAATACGGTTATGCCGTGACCGACAGTACCCAGGGTGGCCAGTGCGACTATCAGTACATCGACATCACCAACCAGGTGCCGGCCTTGCAGCTGACCGCGTCCGGCAGCTTCCCGGCCAATGACGATGGCCGCACCGGCGTGATCGACCTGGCCGCCGTCAACGGCGCCTTCAATTTCTATGGCCAGACGGTGTCGCAGGTGGTGATGAGCACCAACGGCTACATCGGCACCTCGGCAGCGACCACCGGTGGCGACTTCACCAATCTCTGCGGCGCCACGCCGAGCGCCGACAACAATGGCGGCCGGCTGCAGGTGATGCATGACGATCTGGTCGCCGGCAGCCTGCGCTGGGCCTCGTTCGCGCAGTGCCCGCGACCGTCGACGGTCGCGCCCTTCGCCCAGCGTTGCCTGGTGTTCCAGTGGAACAACGCGGGTGTGTACGCCGGCAGCACGGCGACCGGCGACTTCGACTTCCAGGCGGTGGTCTACCCGCAGACCTGGCAGATCATCTACCAGTACCGCAATTCGATTCCGGGCAATGGCGAAACCGCCACCGTCGGTATCCTGAATCCGGCGGTCGCCGGTCAGCAGCTGACATCGAGCTGCAACCAGCCGCAGGTCACGCCGCTGCGCGCCGTGTGTTTCTATCATCCGCAACATCTGCCGGCGTCTGCCGACATCACCAAGCTGCGGATGGAGAATCCGCTGGTCGACGTCGGCTCGCTGCAGCCTGCTGCGACCAAAGCGGTGTCGACCTTCTTCGCGGTCGACCCGGCCGCCACCTGCGGCAGCCGCTACCGCATCGGTCTGGCCGGCACGGCCGACGACAACTCGGGCAATTTCTCCACCAGCACCTTCGAGTTCCTGGTCGGTGACGACGGTAACTGCAACGTCAGCAACAGCTGCGCGGTCAGCCTGCCGCCGGTCGTCAACCTGCGCCCCGGCGTTTTCTTCAATCCACGGCGCGCCGGCAACGGGCTGGTCTCGCACGTGGTACCGGTCCCCGGTCAGTTGCCGATCTTCTTTGCCGCCTGGTACACCGGCAATGCTGATCGAACGCCGACCTGGTACATCGTGCAGGGCCAGGTGCAGGACAATCAGGTGGTGGCGCCGATCCTGCGGGTGACGCGCGATGTTGCCGCCGGGACCTTCAGCGTCGACCGCCAGACCGTCGGCAGTGCGCGCGTGCACTTCGTCAGCGCCGAGAAGATCCTGTTCAACTATTTCATCGACGCCACGTCCGAAGGCGGCAGCGAGATCCTGTCGCACGGCTTCCAGGGGCTGGCCAGTGGCACGCCGAACCGCACCGGCACCTGGTTCTACGGGCAGGAAGATGGCTGGGGCCAGACCTACGACAGCTATGTCGCCAACACGGTCGCCCGCGAGTTCATCACCACCTACCTGTACGACAGCACCGGCCAGCCGCGCTGGGTGCTCACCGATGCCGCCGCGGCGGACACCGGCGATCTGCCCACCAATGCCTATCAGGTGCATTGCCCGAGTTGTGGCTGGATCGACTTCTTCGACTCGGTCAAGCCGGCAGGCAGCATGCGCCGCAGCTTTGTCGCGCCGAATTCGGGCACCCTGAGCACCACCTTCACGCTGCCGCTGCCGATGCTCGGCACCTGGAACCGCAATCAGGTCCCGATTTCGATCCTGACGCCGGTGCTGCCGGAGCAGCAGTAGCAGCAGTGGTAGGTCACGGTGGCCGCGCAGCGGCCTACGTGACAGGAGCCAGAGTCAGGTTGGCCGCTGCGCGGCCAACCTGACCTACGACTGACCGATGTCGCGCGTCGATGCATCCCCTTGGGGCCCTCGCTGCCAGTTCTGCGTTTGGCGGAACTGCCAGCGAGGGCACCGGCGGGCTTGTTCCGCACCGACGCAGGCGCCAGACTCCGGTGGAAAGCGACAGGGGAAAGCAGATGGCTACTGAGGAGTTGATCCTGGTCCGACACGCGCATGCCGAGCGCGACGCGGCCAGTAATCGGGATATCGACCGCCCGTTGTCCACGCTGGGTTTCAAGCAGGCCGAGGCGGCCGCCGCGTGGCTGATGGAGCGCCAGATCCGCCCGGCACGAGTCCTGTGTTCCCCCGCGATGCGCGCGCAACAGACGCTCGCTGCGTGGCGTTCGCGGCTGCCGGACATGAACATCGTCGACGAGCCGGGCATCTATGAAGCAACCCCGGGCGAACTGCTGGCCCTGGTCGACCGTCACCGCCCGTCATCGCCGCTGGTGGTGGTCGGCCATAACCCCGGCCTGGAAACGCTGATGACGCTGCTCGCCGACGGTCGCAGCACCGATGGCCGTGGCATGCCGACCGGCTCGATCGCACGCCTGCGTCTGCCAGCCGGTGCTGCGCTGGAGCCGGGATGTGCCGAACTGGTCGAGTTCTGGTGGCCCTGAGAGCAGACCCGCCGGGCGGTCGCTGTCGTGAGCCTTGCCATCTGGCTGTGGCTGGCAACGGCGGCCGCAGAGATAGCGACGGTCGCCGCGCCCGAGTCGATTGAGCCGGAGCCGGCGGCGCAGACCCTGCGCATCGACGCGGCGCGCACGGCGGTCGACTTTCAGATTGCCGCACTCTGGATCCTGCGTCGCAGCGGCCGTTTCGATGGCATCGACGGCACCCTCGAGATCGCCGCCGGTGGCGAAAGCGCGCAGATTCGTGTGCGTATCCAGGTCGACAGCGTGCACATGAAGGACCCCGATCACGTCGAACTGCTGTTGTCGCCCGCTTTTTTCGACGCCGCGCGTTATCCCCTGATCGAGTTCGAGTCCGAGCCCTTTGCGCTGTCGGACGCATCGCCGCTGGCTTTGCCCGGACGCCTGACGGTGCGTGGCATCAGCCGCCAGGTGAGGTTCAACCTGGATTTGCGCCAGTGCCGCCCCGGGCCGCCAGCGCCGTGCAAGGTCATCGTCGATGGCGTGCTGCGGCGCTCGCAGTTTGGCATGACCGAATACCGGCGCACCCTTGCCGAAGACGTGCATCTGCGGATTGCGGCGCTGGTCGCCGAGTAGGGACCCTCTGAACAGGTTCCGCGGCCGCAGAACTTGTTCAGAGGGTCCCTGGTTTGCCGCGCTCAGCCCACACCCTCGAACGGATTCGCGCGTATCGGCGTCGACAGCGGCGCGCGCTGTGGGCGCGAACTGATGTCGGTGACCGGACGCACGGCTTCGCGGAACTTGCCCGGCGCCACCATCAGGTCGATGCCGCATTCCAGATGTCGGATCCAGTCGATGAAGCGATCCACCGCGGCCTTGCCCTGGATCGGGCGCCCGTGTTGCGGCACGATCATGTCGATATCCAGGTTCTGCACCATGTCGGCCCAGACCACGCAGGCGCGGTTGCCGGCCATGTAGCGTCGATGGAAGCCAAGCATGGAAGGGATGTGAGCCGCGAAGTCCTTGTCCGTCACTGGCGTGAATTCGTCGACCATCGACTCGCCCAGATCGCCGGTGAACAGGATCTTGCTGACCGGGTCGTAGAACTGGAAGTTGCCGACCGAGTGCAAGAAGTGCGCCGGCAAGGCCTTGAGCACGCTGTCGCCCAGGGCGATGTCGGCGCCCTCGTCGGGGATCAGCAGGTAGCGATCCTGGCCACCGGTATCGACATAGTGCGGCACGCTGTGCGGCACGAAACGGCCCCACAACTTCGAACAGGCGATAGTCGCGCCGGTGTACATCAGCCAGCGATCGGCCGAACCGATGACATCCGGGTCCTGATGCGAGGCGAGAATCAAGCTCAGGCTCTTCAGCGGCACATAGCGCCCGACAGCCAGCGAAACCGGGGTGTACAGCAATGCACCGCCCGGATCGATCAGCGCCGAGTACTCGTCGTGCAGGACCAGGAACTGGTTGGCCTGGACACCATCCTCGCCGCGCACCAGATCATTGAACGCTATGCAGCGATGGCGGCTCGATTTGAATAAATCAACGGGCATGACGGCGATCTCGATCAGAAATATGCATCGAGCCTATTCAGTGGCAATAGCCCCGGGTTTGACCGCCGTCAAAGCTGCGACCAAGGTCGAGGCTGGGGTTCAGCTTCGCGCCTCAGTTGCCTTCAAAGCCGCTGGCATGGATCAGCTGGGTGCCGGCGTGGGCGACGTAGACGCCGGTGCCCCATTCGATCTGATTGTTGCCAAATGGCGTCAAGGTCGGCGAAAAAGCGATATCGCCAGACGCATTGATGGCCACGCCGCCGGAAAATGCCGGCGAACCCGGTGTTTCCTGGTCGATCTGACCAGGGCCGAGATCAGTGTCGATGGGATCGCCGCGGCCGATCACGCGGCGCAGGGTGCTGTCGTCGCCGACAAAGATCGCCTGCTTGCCGTTGCTGTCGACACCGCGAAACGCGACCAGTCCGTCATCGTTGATCGCCGGGCCGAAGGACTCGATCGATCCCAGGCCCTGCGTGCCGGTGCGCGCGATCTCGACGATATTGCCCGGCGAATCGTAGCGATAGACGCCGCGCACACCGGCGGCGAGAGTGGCGATGAAGGCCACGCGACCGGTCGTCGGTGAGATCGCCGGGCTGTTGTCGAAG
>Ga0138256_10009856_pt1 | contig 10027 bp, 11 predicted proteins | sample KNB2016incub_MG_FD_105486 | JGI IMG/M metagenome (GOLD analysis project Ga0138256, IMG submission 105486) | Active sludge microbial communities from wastewater in Klosterneuburg, Austria - KNB2014incub_MG | ecosystem: Engineered > WWTP > Activated sludge > Unclassified | place: Austria...
GATCGGGTAACGGATGAAGTAGAGCTTCGATGGCATCTCCACGTAATCGACTTCAAGGTCGCTCAAGGCGGTCTCGCAGCGGGGACACCAGTTGATCATGCGCAGGCCGCGATAGATGAGGCCCTGCCGGTAGAGGTTGACGAAGGTTGTGCGCACCGCCTTCACGATGCCGGGGTCGAGGGTGAACGTATTGCGCGACCAGTCGGCACTCGCCCCGAGCTTGCGATGCTGGTCGGCGATCCGGCTGCGGTACTTCCGCACCCACATCCAGGTGCGTTCCACAAAGGCCTCGCGGCCGATCTCGTGGCGGGAGAGGCCTTCCTTGGCGAGTTCGCGCTCGATCACGTTCTGGGTCGCGATCCCGGCATGGTCTTCGCCGGGCAACCAGAGCGTCGGGTCTCCCTGCATCCGGTGCCAGCGGACGAGGGCATCGGTGATGGTGTCTTCGAGACCGTGCCCGAGATGGAGTTCGCCGGTGACGTTCGGCGGCGGCATGACGATCGTGTACGGCTCGCGGCCGAAGTCGATCTTCGGCTGGAAGTGTCCCGCGTCCTCCCACATCTGGTAGATGCGACCCTCTACGCTGGCCGGCTCGTAGGCTGTCGAAAGGTTCGAGCCAGGCGTTTGCGTCGTCATTTCGGTCCCTCGGGCGGATGGTTCAGCCGAGAAAGGCTGGCCTTCCAGTGTACCAAGCGAAGGTGGACAGGCGATCCGGGCGGGCGACCTGCTCGCGCCCCGGGGAGATCGGGCTCAGCATCCCGCCCCGCTACCCAGAGAACTCCAGGTAGCTCTCGGTAATCCACTCCCGGACCTGCTGGTCGATGTCCTCCGGGCCACGGATCCTGATGGTGTGGTAGGTCCTGCCCGAAGTGGACGCGAACGTCCGCGTGATCCTGGGGTCCTCGACGCGGCGAGCGAGCCCGAAACTCAGCGCAAGCCACCTGGTCTTCGGGCGCAACTCCAGGAAGTTCCGCTTCCGCTTGAAGAAGATGCCCACGTTTACCGGCTCAATGATGCACGGCCCCAGGGATTCAACCTGGCCGCGGATGATGTCGAAGATCTCCCGCTCGGGTGCCGGGCGGCCGCCGAAGTACGTTTCGACCGAAAGGGCGGGCACGCAAACGTGAGAACGGCGCTGGCCGAATTCCCGGCCGCAGGCGGGGCATGCCCAGATCATTTCCGAATGCTACAGCCTGCCCGATGCTCCGCTTCACAGGATTCGGGACGAACGGCCCGCCGATCCGATCCCTGGCAGCCAGTCAATCCCCGGCGCCCAGGGATCACAATGGGCCGGGGAGGTCTCCAATGCGTATCTCACTCACGATGGCGGTGGTCTTCGCTGCTCTTTCACTGGGATTCGCCGCGGTCGCCTGCGGCGAGGACGACAACGAAGCGCCGGACGAGGTGCAGCTGACTCAGGCCGACAATGGAAAAACGGTGCAGGTGGCGAATGGCGGCGCCCTCGTGGTGGCGCTAACGTCGAATCCGAGCACCGGCTATGGATGGGTCATCGTCGGTCCCGAGCCGGCAATCCTCGAACTCGATGGCGAACCGAAGTTCGTCCCGGCAGGCTCAACCACGCAGGTCGTCGGAGCCCCCGGCACGGAGGTGTTCACCTTTAGAGCCGTCGAGAAGGGCGAGTCCACCCTGAAAATGGAATACCGGCGTTCGTTCGAACCCAATCAGGCGCCTGCGGACAGCTTCAGCATCGAGGTCAAGGTCGACTGACGCCTGGCGAATAGGAGGCTACCGCCCGTCGGAGCGCTTCACCGTGGCTGGCGGAGCCACCAGACTGTGCCAGCCGTGCCCAACCTTCTCGTCCTCGGTACAAGCGACTCCGACGGTTCCCAGCTTGCCCGCCGCGAACTCGCGTGGCCGTGGCTCGTCGCGCAGTCGCTCGAAACGGCCGGGTCCGCCTGGGCGTTGACGCACACGCGCTACTACGCCACGGCTCCCGGCGCCTTGGGCTACCTCGAACGTCAGCTTGGAGCTTCGGCGCCCGACGTCGTCATTCTGTCCGTCACCCTCTATGCGTATTCGATGAGGACCGTCGCCAACCGCATCAGGCACGTCGCAGGAAAGAGAGCCGGAGACTGGGCGGAGGCCCGCTTTCGCTGGTTCGACGCGCAGACCGGCAGCGGGCAAGCCGCCGACGCGACAGACAGAGCGTCCAGGTTGAATCGCTCGGCCCACTGGTTCGCACGGCGCGTCCTCGGGACAGCTCCCGAGGCTTCTACCCGGGAGGTCTGGGACGCCTACCGGGCAACGGTCGAACGGCTCGCCCGTGAAGAGAACGCTCGCGTCATCGTGATCGGGTCGTTTCCCTTTACGGGCGCCATCGAACGAGAGAACGCGAAGGCACGGTCGTTCCAACTCACCTTCAACGCCCGGATGCGCGGCCTGTGCCGCGAACGGCGGATCGGCTGGGTGGACCCTGAGTTCATGCGCGATTCGGATGTCGATGCGCTCTACTCAGATGCGCTGCATTTCACTGCCGCCGCCCACCAGCGCGTGGCCGATGCTGTCCACAGCGCACTGGAAGACCGCGGCTAGCGAGACTGCGCACGCTCAGCTTGCGCGCAGAAGCCGCCGTTGCACCGGCACCGCCGGAGCGGCCAACTGGTGCATGGTGGCCACTGCCGCCCGCCAGGGCGCAACGCTTACCGACGGTCCGGGCTGTTCCAACGTCACACGCAGGGCGGTCACGCCATCGAGGGCGCCGCCTTCGATGCGCCCTCGCAGCAGGTCGAGCACCTCAGCGATGCGATGGATGGGCTGGGAGGTACGAGCGATGAAGGCGCTCCGGCAGGCTCCCCGTTCGACCTCGACACGGACAGTCCGGAACGACTGCTCGTAGGCATCGAGCGCCGGCTGGAGCGATGCGAGGGCGTTCCAGAGCCGCAAACGGGCCGCTTCGGCCATTGCGGGGGTCTCCCAGGTGACCGAAACCGTTACCGGCTCACGTCGCGGAAGCATCGTGCCGGCGGCGGGGCGCTCCGCGCGAATTACGGGGAAGCGGCGGGCCGTCCGCGCGGCGCACTCCGCCTCTTCCACTGTCGACGCGACTGCGGCGCGCACATCCAACCCGGACCAGGAGCGCGCGAGCACGAGGAGGGCTTGGGCGGCCGCGGCCTCATCGGCGAAGCGCCCTTCCAATCCCTCCAGGGAAACAGCCACGCTGTTTCGCGACACAATCGCGACATTAGGTGTCGCGCGGGTGCGGAGAATGCTGGCAACGGCCTCAAGCCGTCCCAGGCACTCACTGGCGTTGTCACGTTCAAACGAGATGCCGGGACAACGCTGACGGGCCTGTAGCGCGGTCATCCCGGGTTCGACACCATCGGCCGTCGCCTCGACGGAGGCAGCGGCCAGGAGTGCGCCGTCGCCTTCCCCGGCGAGCAGCCCGACCGGGTGCCCGGCAAGTTCGGGCCGCGTGGCGCGGAGTATCTGGACTCCGAGGCGCGGGAAGAAGAGCGAGAGGATGCGCATGGAAGTATTCCTGTTCGGGATGTGAATAGATTAGAACGCATGTTCTAGAAAGTCCATGGCGAATGGAGTCAGCGGCGCGACAAGTAGTGACGAGTTGGGGACGACGAAGGGGTCTCCCCGCGGGAGGGAGACCCCTTCTGTCTGGCGCCCGGCCGGAGGAGGGAGTTACTGGGCCGGGGCTGCTGTACCGGCGCCTTCGGAATGAGCACCATGCTCACCCTTCGCACCCGGCGTGTGGACTTCGTTGATTTCCTCGTCGATCCGCGCCTGGAAATCGGCGAGCTTCTGGTCGGCTTCGGACTGAGTCAGGTCGCCCGAAGCGACCTTCTCTGCGAGGTCGGCCTGCTTCTCGCCCACAAGGAAGGCCTCGAGCTGGTCGGCTGTCTTTCCGTGCTCGCCGGCGATGGTTGCGAGCGACTTGGTCTGGAGTTCGGTGCGGAGCGTGGCCGCATCGAGACCGAGGAAGCTCGCGACTTCAGCGCTGGCGGTAGACATGCCACGGGAGCCTCGCTCCATGCCACCATGGCCGCCTGGTCCACCCTTGCCGCCCATGAAGAAGGAATCGCCGCTGGCCAGCTTCTCGCGCATCGCATCGGCCCGCTCCTGGGACATAGACCCGGCAGCGACCTTCTCATCGAGGGTGGAGACGTTGGCCTTACCGATGGCGTCCTTGAGCTTCGCGAGGTCTACGCCGAGGTTGTCCGCGATCTTCTGGAGGTATGCGTCGCGGTCGGCCTCGGCGGTGTTGGCGACGTTCAGGGCAATCTGTTCGACCTGGCTGTCGCTCAGGCCCAGTGCCGATGCGGTCGAGTCGCTGCCATCGGAGAACACGAGGCTCCCGGCGGCAATCGAGGCAACGGCGACGGCGGCGACGCCGAGCGAAAGCAGTTTCTGGCTCTTCATCTTGTTTGGTATCTCTTTCCTGGCCGGCGTGAGTAGGGGGGTTGTGCACCGGACAGACATCACCGTAGGAGCGCTAGATAAGGAGAAGATGTGAAACTCGGGAGAAAGCGCCGTACGCCTTACCCGGCCTTTCCACGCGCCCCAGGACAGCGAAAACGGGAGGCACTTGCGTGCCTCCCGTCTGATTGGTCCCGTGGCGGAGCTTGCCCGCCGCTGCTACTGGACCGAGATCAACTCCACTTCGAAGAGCAGTGTGGAGTTGCCCGGGATCGGACCGTAATCGCGGGAGCCGTACCCGAGCGCCGGCGGGATCTCCAGGTTGCGCTTGCCGCCGACCTTCATGGTCATCACGCCCTCGTCCCAGCCCTTGATCACGTTCCCGTTGCCGATGACGAAGGTGAACGGTTGGCCGCGGTCGCGCGAACTGTCGAACTTCGTGCCGTTGGTGAACGTGCCAGTGTAGTGCACCGTCACCCGTTGGCCCGTCTGCGGACTCTTGCCAGTGCCGACAGCGACGTCTTCAAACTTGAGTCCGCTGGCCGTAGTGGTGGGATTGGTCAAGGTGATGGCTCCTGTGGTGGTGGTCTTCGATGGCGACGAAGTGGGAGTTCGTCCTGTCACGACGGTGTTGGTCGCAGAAGGCGAATCGTCGTCATCGTCGCTGCCGCAGGCGCCCGCGATGAGCAACATCGCGGGGAGCGCAGCCACGAGGGCGAGGCGAGTGAGCTTGTTTCGCGTCATGCTCCGAGCGTAAGCGGCGAAATGGAAACGGGGAACCGTGTGTAGTGGTCCACGGCCGCGCTACATCCCACCCAGCCGCCGCGCTGCCTCCAGCAGCGTCTCTTCCGACTTCGAAAACGTGAAGCGGATCATCGTGCTGCCCGCCGTGCCCTTGTAGAAACTCGAGCCCGGGACCGGAGCGACCCCCACCTTCTCGATGAGGTGATGCGCGAATGCCGTATCGTCGCCGCGGAACCCGAGGTCCGAGAAGTCGGCCATGATGTAGTAGGCGCCCTGGGGCTGGTGGCAGTGGAAGCCTGCTTCGCGCAACGCGTTCAGGAGCAGGCCGCGCTTGTGGCCGTACATCGCGCGCAGTTCCGGGTAGTACGAATCCGCCTGTTCGATGGCTATCGCCGCCGCCTCCTGGAGCGGAGCCGGTGCTCCGACAGTGAGGAAGTCGTGCACCTTGCGGAGGGCGTTGCTCAGGTGCGCCGGGGCGATCATGTAGCCGAGCCGCCAACCGGTCACACTGAAGGTCTTCGAAAGTCCGCTGATGGTGATCGTGCGTTCGTACATCCCGGGCAGCGTCGCTATCGAAACGTGCTCGTGGTGGTCGTAGAGGATGTGTTCGTAGATCTCATCGGTGATACAGAGCGTGTCGAACTCCTGGCAGAGCGCGGCGATCTGCTGGAGTTCGTCGTGGGTGAACACCTTGCCGCTCGGGTTGTTCGGCGTATTGACGATGATTGCCTTCGTCTTCGCAGAGAACGCGCGGCGCAGTTCCACAGGGTCGAATAGGAAGTCCTCGCCGCGGAGCGTAACGAACACGAGCTCTGCCCCGCTCATCGCCGCATCCGGGACATAGTTTTCGTAGAACGGCTCGAAGACGATGACCTCGTCGCCAGGCTCGATGATGGCGAGCATCGCGCACATCATCGCCTCGGTCGCTCCGCAGGTGACCGTGATCTCGCGGTCTGGGTCCAGGTCGAGCCCCGAGATGCGCCTGTTCTTATCGGCGATCGCCCGGCGCAGCCGGGGCGACCCCCAGGTGATGGCGTACTGGTTGATGTCCGCATTGATGCAGTCGATCGCAGCCTGCTTGATGAAATCGGGCGCAGGGAAGTCCGGGTAGCCCTGGGCGAGGTTCATGGCGCCATGCAACAGCGCAAGACGGGTCATCTCGCGGATGACCGATTCGTTGAAGACGCTGGTACGGGAGGCGAGGTGCTCTCTGGGCATGGGCGAATTGTCGATTGGCAAACAGCGATTGTCGATTCAGGGGCCGCGGCGGACGTTCCGGAAGAACTCTCCGAGCAAGTCGCTGGCGCGGATTTCGTGGCTCGTCGGTCCTATTCCACCGGTGTCGTCCTCGGCTCCCGGCCAGGTGTGGCCGCCGCCTTCGAGCGTGTAGAACACGACCGGCGCGCCCTCGCAGCCGAAGTACGATTCGCGCACCACGAATTCCCCGGTGCGCTCGGTCTCAGGGGTCTCCGGGCAGCGATTGTAACGTGCCCACTCGCGCACCGCCTCGGGCGCTGACTCATAGGGCACGTTGTAGTCCTCAGTCCCGTGGAAGGCGATCACCGCCACCGGCGGCCCGTCACAACCCTGGTAGACGATGCCCGCGACCGGTGCGATCCCCGCGAACTGGTACGGCAGCAAGCACCCGACCTGCGCCGCCATCTGCCCTCCGTTCGAAATGCCGGTGGCGAAGACGCGGCCGGGATCAATACAGAACTGGCTCTTCAGATAGTCGAGGATCTCCGAAACCGCGCCGACATCGTCGTTCCCCTCGTCGGCATAGACCCCGAGGATGTCCCACTGGTGATAAGCGCCTTCAGGGCTGACCAGGATGAAGCCCTCGGTGTCTGCAACCGGGATGAGTCCACTGTAGTTGTCCTGGTCCTCGGCGGACCGACCCTGCCCATGGAAGTTGAACACCACAGGCACGCCGTGGCTCCCGTCATAGCCCGTGGGGATGTGCAGGCGAAAACTGCGCGCTCCCTCGAGGCGCTCGATGGCATCGATGTAATCGCCCGGACCGCGGGTGTAGCAACCGCCGATCCGCGCAGCACGGTCGGGGAGCCACGCGACCGGCGCCGGGGACCACGGAGCGTCGCCGGGACTCTTCGTCGCGGTCGATTGAGGAGTGGACGGGCCGTCGCCTCCAGAACAAGCGCCAGCCACCAGCAGCAGGGCGAGGATGAAAGCAACACGCACGATCCGATTATCCACGGTCGCCTCACGCTATATCGGAATGTCGTTCGACTCCAAATACGAGTCGTCCGGTATACTCCGTTCACTTTCGAGTCAACCGCAGTGATGTTCGAAAGAGAACTCCCCGGATGCCGTATTCGGCCGATGAGGTATGACAGCGTGGTAGCAACCGCACCCGGCCGGCTCGAGCGCCGGAAAGCCAGGACGCGCGCCTCGATCATCACGGCGGCGAGCAAGCTCTTTCACGAACGCGGGTACGAAGAAACCTCTATCCAGCATATCGCGGAGCTGGCCGACACCGGTGTCGGCACGCTGTACGGCTACTTCAGTTCGAAAGACGAGATCCTCCGCGAGGTGCTCCAAACCGAGCGGGACGAAGCGCTGGACCGCTATTTCGCCAGCATCGACCGGACCACGCCGTACATGGAACGCGCATGCATGGCCGTGCTCGCGCTCGCCGCTTACCTGAGGAACAACCGGACGATCCTGACGGCGGCGTTCCAGGTGAGCGCCCGCAACCGGCAGATCGACGAGTCGCAAGCCGAGTGGCTCCACGCCGGGTTCCGCGACATGGTCCAGGCGGGCGTCGCGGCCGGGGAGTTCCGCGACCTGCCGCTCGACGCGACTGTGCGGATGCTGGTCGGCACGATCATGCTGGCGATGCTCGGAATCGGGAATTGGGCAGGCGAAGACGAAAAGCCCGAACTCCCGGAGACGCTGGTTACCCTGACGCGCGCGATCCTCGCCCGCTAAGATCGGCGGGACGCCAATGGCAACCCAGGATGACGTCCGCCGTTTAGCCCTCTCGTTGCCGGGCGTCGCGGAAGACCCCGGACGGTTCGCATTCTCGGTGACAAACGGGGGCCGCAAGAGAGCGTTCGCCTGGGTTTGGATGGAGCGCCAAACGGCAAAGGGCCCGCGCGCGCCACGGCCCGATGTGCTCGCAATTCGCGTGGCGAGCGTCGAAGCCAGCCATGCACTCATCGGCTCGGCCCCGGACACGTTCTTTACCGAGCCGCACTACCACAGCTTCCCGGCAGTCCTCGCCTGGCTCGACATGATCCCGATTGAACAGCTTGAGGAACTGCTCCTGGCAGGATGGATGTTGCAGGCGCCGAAGGCCCTTGCCACCGCATTCGCACCCAACGGAACCCGGGCCCAATCGCCACGCCCATGACGCGCGACTGATACGATCGACCGACCGCCGCCTGGAGACCGCACTTGAAGACACCGAACGGCCCTGACCTGGCCCGAATGCAATCCGCAGTGATCGAGATGTTGTCGGCCATTGGCGACGACCCGGCGCGGGAAGGCCTCCAGGACACGCCGCGCCGCATCTCGGAGATGTACGCGGAGATCTTCGAGGGGCTGTGGAACGATCCGCGGGATTACCTGAAAGTCGTCTTTCAGGTCGCCCATGATGAGATGGTGATCCTCCGCAACATCCCGTTCTATTCGATGTGCGAGCACCACTTCCTCCCCTTCCACGGAGAAGCCCACGTGGGCTACATCCCAGATGGCAAGGTCGTCGGGATAAGCAAGCTGGCGCGCGTGGTGGAAGGGTTCGCCCGCCGCCCGCAAATCCAGGAGCAACTCACCAGCCAGATCGCCGAGGCGATCATGGAAGTCCTCACGCCGGATGGCGTCGCCATCGTCATCGAAGCGGAACACCTGTGCATGACGATGCGGGGCGTCAAGAAACCCGGAAGCCGGATGGTCACGAGCGCGATGCGCGGCAACTTCAAGCAATCAGCCGTGACGCGCGCGGAATTCCTCAGCCTGGTCCACGGCCACCACTAGGCAGCCCCCGCGTGTGAGCCGGAGCCGGCCACGGCCGACCTTGGGTTCAGATCCCTGCGCCCCGAAGTCGCGGGTCGGCGGCGTTGTCGGCAATCTCCAGGGCGAACTTCATGAGGTTCTCGGTGCGCTCGCCGTAACCTTCGAATCCTTCGCCTACCGTCTCGCCCGCGAGGAAGCGCGCGTGGATGCCTTCGGTGATCACGCCGAGTTTGTAGTAAGCCAGCACCTGGTAGTACTCGATCGCCGAGACATCCCGCCCGCTCAACCGCCCGTATTCGTCGACGAGCTGGCGGCGCGTGGCGAACCCGGGCCGGGCCGTGACTGAACTGGTTGGCCGGGCGTTGATCTGGCTCTCCGAATCTCCCTCTTCGCCCCAGTAGCCGAGCGTGTAGCCGAGGTCTGAAAGCGGGTCGCCTAGCGTGCACATCTCCCAATCGAGCACCGCGACCACGCGCCCAGGTTCGTCGCTGCCGAGCATCATGTTCCCCAGGCGATAGTCGCCGTGGACGATTGTTGGGGCGGGCGAGACGGGGACCGCGGCCTTCAGGCGCTTGATGAGTTCATTCACTTCCGCGAGCGGACGCGTTTCGGAGCGCCCCCACTGTTCGGCCCAGCGCCGCACCTGGCGTTCGATGTACCCGTCGGGCCGGCCGAAGTCGCCCAACCCCACCGCTTCGTAATCGATGGCGTGCAGCTGCACGAGTGTGGCTACGAGCGCCCGGCTGATGGCCTGCCGTTGGTCCTCCGTCTCGGCGTATCCGGGCGGGAGCTCTTCCGCGATGATGACGCCCTCGCGGTATTCCATGACGTAGAAGGGATAGTCGTTGGCGGCGGCGTCCTCGCAGAGGGCGATGGGCTTCGGCGCCGGATACCCCACCTTCGCTACCCCCGTGAGCAC
>Ga0138256_10009857_pt1 | contig 10027 bp, 14 predicted proteins | sample KNB2016incub_MG_FD_105486 | JGI IMG/M metagenome (GOLD analysis project Ga0138256, IMG submission 105486) | Active sludge microbial communities from wastewater in Klosterneuburg, Austria - KNB2014incub_MG | ecosystem: Engineered > WWTP > Activated sludge > Unclassified | place: Austria...
ACAATAAATAAAATGCTATATTTACCTAAACAACTGGAATATTTAAGACAGCTCATCGGCCTTTTCCCAGGAATAGGCAAAAAATCTGCTCATAAAATCTCTCTAGAATTAGCAACATGGCCTCAAGAAAGACTAAAGGCCTTTGCGGATGTTCTTTCTCAGTGCTCTCCTCTACCAACTTGCTCTCTATGCGGCTTATTCTCAAAAGAAGATCATAGCTGTGATCTATGCGATAACCCCTTTAGACAACACTCTTCTCAACTTTGTATTGTGGAAAGTTACAGTGATGCAGAAGCACTGGAACGAACAGGTCTTTTTACAGGGCTATATCATGTTTTGGGCGGAGTCTTAAATCCCTTAAAAGGAATAGGGCCAGATTCTCTTCGATTACCCCAACTTCTTGATCGTTTATCAAATTCTCAATTCAAAGAAATAGTGTTTGCTCTTGGCCCTACAATGGAAGGAGAGTCAACCTGTTCTTATTTATCTGATCTTTTTCCAAAAAATATTATTTTGAAAAAATTAGGAATAGGGATTCCTGTTGGTAGCTCTCCTGAGTACGTTGACACACTGACTCTTTCAAGGGCCTTAGAAAATCGCCAATCTCTTTTTCCTTCAGTACCATAAAATTATTATGTCGTTCATTAATCATCATGCCCAAGAAATTACAAGTAAAATTTTGTATTATGGCCCTGGAATGGGAGGAAAAACTACCAACATTCAGTATCTTTATTATAAAAGTTCAGGGCAACTTAATCATGATCTTGTTGCCATGGAAATGGATAATGAACGAACTTTATTTTTTGATTTTGTCCCTTTTCATGCAGGAGAATTAGGAGCGTTTAAACTAAAATTTCACCTCTATAGCGTTCCAGGCCAGGCCTTTTATGAGGCAAGTCGCCGCCTTATATTGAGAGGCTCAGATGGTATTATTTTTGTAGTAGATTCTCAAATAAATAGAATGGATGCGAACAAAGAAAGTTGGAAAGAACTTTTAACAGATCTAGATGCTGTTGGAATGGATATTTCACAAATCCCTCTCATTTTTCAATGGAATAAAAGGGATTGTCCTAATATTGTTGCTACTAGTATTTTAGAAGAAACGTTTAACCCTAATAGATTTTCTAGTTTTGAATCAGTTGCCAGACAAGGAATAGGAGTCCTAGAAACTATTGATTGCCTTATTGAAAAAATACTTAAAAATTTACAAAAAAATTTTTCTTCTCAAACAAATCAACCTTCTCTCAAAATCTAGAAATTACTATTGACGATTTTATTTGCTATAAACAATACTCAAAGGTGTGATCCTTTTTCAGGAGATGAAATAGAATGAAAAAAAATATTGTTTTTATAATAGGACTACTTTTTATTTTTTCAAGTTGTGCCTCTTATAACTACGCACAAAAAGTAAAAACAATTTCTTTTGACAATGATGTTACGACAGGAAAGGCAATTGGCCCTATAAGAGGAGAGGATTGTACTTGGGTAATACTGGGAATGCAATTTGGAGACAACCCAACAATTGAGAAAGCGGTGACCAATGCAAGGAAGCAAGGAGGGGGTCTTGAATCGTTAAGATATATTAATAACGCTACGACATCAAACGATGGTTTTAATGCTGTCTTATTTGAAAAACGATGTTTAGTTTTAACTGGAGTGGGGTATAAATAAGTGAAAAATATAGTTAACTTAATTTTTTCTCTATCTTTTATTTTTATTTTCTTTAGTTGCTCTCATCGAGTAAAAATTTTGGATGCAAGTGCTGTTTCAATGACTCACTACTCCATTGAACCAACTGAAATGTTAGTTGATGCAGGAGAGGTCGAAGGACAGTTTTGTAGAAGCATTTCAGATATCGGTCAAATTGGTTTTTTAGATAAAGCCATCTTAGATGCTCAGAAAAAAGTTGGCGCAGATTGGCTAATAAACGCTTCCTTTTGGACAGATTCTAAAGATTGTATTTTTGTCTCTGGATCTGGTAAAAAAGTGGCCCCTAAAAAAATTAATCAAAAGTAATCTATCCCTCAGATAAAAAATATTCAAAATTTTTCTTTCTTAACTGACAATCTGTAAAATTTCCGATAGAACTTAGGACACAATTTTTCAGATTAACACTTGAATGACAATTGTTTCGTTCTAGTATTTCCAGTATCCCTGTTAGGAGTAAGCTAAGTTAGGAGTAAGCTAATCTATGAATGCGAAAGAAAAAGAAGAAGTTCAAAGAAAAATTTATCAAGATCTTTATCAATTACAATTAAAAAATACAAAACCTAAACCAATTTCAGAGCTTAATCTCTCAAGTGGAGATGAGGCCGATGTAGCAATGGCCGCTCTTTTTTATAATGAAGAATTAGTACTCTCCAATAGAGAGAAGGCCACACTGCGTGATTTACAGAACGCTTTAAAGCGTTTAGAAGAAAAGGACTTTGACAGTTGCATTGAGTGCGGACAGCAAATTTCTGTTAAACGATTACTTGCCAACCCTATCACACAGTTTTGTTTGCAGTGCAAAGAAGAGTTGGAAAAAACAAAGGAAGACCTTTATGGACAAGCAAACAATGAAAAAATCAACGATTCCCTCTACCAATAATATCTCTAGCTCCAACAATACCTCGAATACTCCTTCTTTTCCAAGGCCAATCATTGGGATTATTGGAGGAAGCGGTGTTTATAACTTAGAAGGAGTTATTACAAGAAATAAGCATTTTATTTCGACTCCCTATGGAGAGCCTAGTGGGCCTATTTTAGAAGGAGAAATCCAAGGAATTCCTTTTTTATTTCTCCCTCGGCACGGATATAACCATACAATTTCTCCCTCAGAAATAAACTACTGTGCTAATATTTATGCTTTAAAGGCCCTTGGCGTTCATTATTTACTTTCGTTTTCTGCAGTTGGTTCCCTCTCAGAATCTCTTCCTCCTGGAACGTTTGTAGCAATAGATCAGTTTTTTGATGCTACAAAAGGCCTTCGTCGTCGTTCTTTTTTTGGAGAAGGAATTGTCGGACATGTTTCTTGTGCTTACCCAATAGATTCAGAATTACAAAAAATATTATTTGAAGAGTGTCAAAAACATCAAATACCTTCCGCTCTAGGGGGTACTTATGTTTGTATTGAAGGGCCAACTTTTTCTACAAGGGCCGAATCTTTTTTTTATCGCTCTCTTTCCTCTTCTTCTTCCTCCTCTTTAGCTTTTTCATCTAAAACCAACGCAAGTGTTATTGGAATGACAAATGTACCTGAAGCCTTTCTCGCAAAAGAGGCCGGTATTTCTTACGCTACAATGGCGATGGTAACAGATTTTGACTGCTGGACAGATCATCATTGTACCGTAGAAGAAATAGTCGCCTTTGCTCAAAAAAATACTCAAACGGCCCAACGCTTAATTCCCTCATTATTGGAGGAAATTCATAAAAATCCCCCTATGCGAAAATTAGAAAACCAAAATGCTGTTATGACTCATAAAGCAGCAATTTCTGAAGAAAAACAAAAAATCTTAGATGTTCTGTTAACTTAAAAAAATTTACTCAATTTCAATAAGGACACTCACTTATGACAACAAAAAGAAAATTTGATACAATAAGATCCTCTTTATTAGAACAGTTGGAAGAATCAAAACAAAGAGCACTTCGACTTGAAAAGGACAAAAGATCACTTAATTTAATCCCTATTCAAGATGAAAGTGATGCGGCCATTGTGCATGAAAATGATTCTGTCATTGATAGAATCGATGAAATTGATCGAATGAAAATTACACAAATAGAAGAGGCCTTAGACCGTATTGAAAAAGGTGAGTATGGCGAATGCCAAGAATGTGGTGGACCTATTTCAGAAAAACGTTTAGAGGCAATTCCTTTTGCTCTGGAATGTATCCGTTGTGCTAATTTATCAGAAAAAACAAAGGAGTAAGCTCATGAAATTAACAGTAACCATTTCTGCTCGAGACTTTGAACTCACACCGGCCATAAGTGAAATGATTGAAAAAAAAGTAGAAAAATTAGATAAATTTGTAGGAGAGTCTGCAACAGTCACATGGATTTGTAAAAAAGAAGGACAAGAGTTCCAAAGTGATGTTCATTTGCTAAATCGTGGGCATAACTACCACGCTCATGCCCTTGACCATAATCTTTATCATACCTTTGACTTGGTTATTGATAAATTAAAAGAACAACTTCAACGACATCATTTCTAAAAAAGTGGCAATCCACGCAAGAAAAAAAACTCCAGCAAATGGGGCCTTTGAAATTTTGTAAAATTTAATGGCCTCTTCCCATGGTAAATTAAAAAAATGTTTTAACGTATTCTTGTTTTCTGTAAAGAGGGATAAGACGGTCATACTTAAACAAAAAATTCCGGTAGCAATAACACAAAAAGAAAGAAAATGTCCTACTAAAGTAGGAGGGATTAAAAGAATAATCCCTGAAAAAAGTTTCACATCTCCTGCTCCAACCCATTTTACCCAATAAAAACCGAGTCCTAAGATGAGAAGTAAAATGAAATAAGAAATATTGCTTAAAAAAGAAAGATCAAAAAAACATAAAACAATAAAAGTTCCTATATTAAATAAGAAAAATTTATTTGAAATCTTTTTAGTTTTTAAATCTAAAATTGTGATAATAAAAAGCTCTAAGAGAATTAGAGAAGAAATTATTATAGTAAAATTTGACAAAATCATTTTAGTTGATTTATTTAGGCCCTGAAACCACTGAGTCCATTGAAGCAAATGTTTTTTCTATCAAACCTGAAATTCTTCTTTCTAGTTCTGTTCTAAAACGCATAATAATCATAACCACAATGGCCACCATTAAAATGTACTCCGTAGAGGTTTGCCCTTCCTCATCTTTCCAGAACTCCTTCAATGCCTTGATGATTTGCCTTTTCATCTCAGGGCCCTTTTTTTCCTTTATTTTTTCTAGTTTAAGATTTTTTTTATTCACTTAATTTTCCTATCGGTCAATTTTAAAAAGGCCTTATAGCTTTTTTGGCCTATACTATAAAAAAGGAGCAAAAAAGAATTATGGGGGTCAACAACAATTTTTTAGAAGTAGATACAAATTTTAAAACAATCAAAAAAGTTCTTTTATTTTCTTTGTATCTTTCTTCTTTTATTTTAATTTTTGATTTTTTTTTATTGAATTTACGGCCTTGGACGGCCCTATTTCTTCTTCTTTATGGGAGCTTTTTAATTTTTTTTTACCAAATGTTTTTGAATTTACAATATACCTTTTGGACATTTTCCGTATTTTTCGCAGCTTTTTGGGGGTATAAAATTTTATTTTACACAACCAAATTCCATTTTAATTTTTTAGGGGCCAGTATTTTTATGAGCGTCATTTTTTTGACAGCTTGTTATCTTTTATATTCTCCCATCTATTATCCAAAAGTTCGCTGGTGGGAATATGATTTTCGTTTCAGAGAAGATGTTAAGGCCTTTTTTTCCCTTCACAATCGCCCTTTACGTTTAATTGAATGCAGAGTCACAGATTTTAGGCGTAATTCTGGTTGTGTTGTCTCCTTTGAAGATCTTAATTCAGGAGAAATTATTGAATTTAAAATTCCTTATCAAGAAAAAATTCTTTCTCCTAAGGCAAAAATTATTACCAAAAGAGAATATCTCTTGGGAAGAGGAAAAACTTATGGTATTTCCTTTATTTTTAAGGACGAGGCCGACAAAATTACCTATAAAGATTTCTCTCAATTTTGGTCAAATCGAAAAAAAACCCTTATCCAAAAGAAATTTGTGGCGTATACCAATTATGACGAAAACTCCAATCCAACCTCCCTCTTATAGTAATAATTCTAATCAGAATCAGTACAGCTACAGTTCTCTCATTTGGCCGATGGAAAAGGCCTTAGAGATGGCCGAAAAAAGTATTTCCTTTGGGGAGGTTCCTGTTGGATGCTTAATTCTAGATGAAAATCTTAAAGTTTTATCTAGTGCTCATAACGAAAAAGAACAAACTTTTGACCCTACAGCACACGCAGAAATTATGGCCCTTAGAAAAGCTGGACAACAATTAAAAAGTTGGCGCTTAGAAGGTTGTAGTGTTTATGTTACCTTAGAACCCTGCCCTTTATGTTTTTACGCTCTTATTCAAGCACGAATAAAACGAGTTATTTTTGGTGCCTATGACCCAAAAGGAGGGGCCTTTTCTCTTGGACATAGATTTGATCTTAATCATTCATTTGAAGTTCTGGGTGGGATTTTAGATTGGCGTTGCTCCTCTTTCCTTTCTTGTTTTTTTAAACAGAAAAGAAAATAAATGCGATAATTGGATTCATAGTATTATGACACAAAAAACGTTAGATTCTGCCAATATTAAGGAGCTACTTCAACATTGGCCTGAAATAGAACCAAAATCTCGTCAAAAATTTTTTTGGGAATTACCTCGGCCTGAAGCAGAAGAGCTTTTTTTAGGACTTTCTCCTTTGCAACAACTCGAACTAATTGAACACCTTTCCCCTTTTGATCAACGTTCTTGGATCGGTCTCTTGGCCCTTGATGATATGGCCGACTATGTTCAACTTCTTTCAAAAAATAAAAAAGAAGAGTTATTAAATCTTTTAGGCCCTAGCACAAAAAAAGAATTATTGGCCCTTTTGGCCTATGCAGAAGATCATGCAGGAGGGCTTATGAACCCTCGCTATATCTATCTTCGGCCAGAAATGACAGTAGAACAAGCCATCCGTTATGTCAGAGCACAAGCCAAAACATCCATTGAAACAATTTACTACACCTATGTCTTAGATTCTCAACAACGACTGGTAGGTGTTGCTTCCTTTAGAGATCTTCTTTTGGCCGTTTCGAATTCACTTGTCGAAGAAATTATGGCCACAGATCTAGTTTTTGCAAAAGATGATAGCGATCAAGAAGAACTTTCTAGACTTTTTACTCAACATAATTTACTGGCCATCCCAATTGTCGATGCAGATTTAAAAATGAAAGGAATTGTAACCTATGACGATATTGTCGAAGTCGTTCAAGAAGAAGCGACAGAGGATATTCAAAAACTAGGAGGAATGGAGGCCTTAGATGCCCCTTATCTTCAAAATAATTTTACTTCCATGATTAAAAAAAGAGCGGGCTGGCTTATGGTTCTTTTTGTCGGACAAATGTTTACCGCTTCCGTTATGGGGTATTACGAAGCAGAAATTGGAGCGGCAGTTATTTTGGCCTTTTTTATTCCCCTTATTATTAGCTCTGGAGGCAATGCCGGTTCTCAAACCTCTACGCTTGTAATCAGATCTTTAGCAATGAGAGAAATAGGCCCTCGCGATTGGAAAAAGATTGTTTTCAGAGAATTTTCTTCTGGTCTTGTCCTAGGGGCAATTCTAGGATTATTGGGGTTAGCAAGAATTGTCTTATGGCAACAATTTTCTCCCATCTATGGTGACTCTTATAAACTAATTGCCCTTACTGTTGGTCTTAGTGTCTTATGTGTTGTTCTTTGGGGAACAATTATGGGGGCCACTCTTCCTTTAATTTTAAAAAAAATGAATTTTGATCCAGCTGCGGCAAGTGCCCCTTTTGTGGCCACCATTGTAGATATTACAGGGTTAATTTTATATTTTTCTGTGGCCAATATCCTCCTTAAAGGAGTTCTGTTGTAATTATAGTTATCGTTATGAAAATAGCCTTTTTTACAATTACCTATCCAATGCCTTCCTTTTTTCTTAGGTCATTTTTACAATCAATTGCCAGTCAATCTTGTAATAATTTTGATTTAATTATTGGAAATGATGGCAATCTTGAAATTGATCTTTTATGCAAAGAATACTCTTTTTCATGCTATACAATTGTAAATTTATCTGGAATGGGAAATTTTATCAAAATAAGAGAACTTCTTCTTCGAAAAATTATAAATGATTACGATATTATTATTTTTGGGGATTCTGATGATTTTTTTTCTTTTAATCGGGTAAAAATAATTACAAATTTAATTAAAATTTATCCAATTATTGTAAATGACTTTAGTATGGTAGGAGAATCTAATAAAATTATTTGTTCTAAATATCTCTCTAAAAGAATTTCCCCTGGACAAAAAATTCATTTGAATTTTATTAAAAGAAAAAACATCTTCGGTCTTAGTAATACAGCCGTTCAAAGTTATTTACTAAAAAATCTTGACTTCAACACACAATCACCAGCTCTTGATTGGTACCTTTTTTATCAAATTCTTTTTAAAAATAAAAATTATGCCTATTTTACAAATCAATGTTTAACTTTTTATAGACAACATAATAACGGTATCTCTTCTTTTGCAAATAACTTAAACAGCTTAAAAGATAAGTTAAACTACACGTTATCAGTTAAAAAAAAACATTATCAATCCCTTATAAAATTACATATCCCTGTAAAAAAAGAATATTCCACTCTTCAAAATGAAACCCTTTCTAAATCTAAGTTTCCTTTTTGGTGGGAATAAATTTTTTGACAACATTCTGTTGTAATTCTTCTCTCAATAAAACTAAAAAGAGTAACATCATTAAGGCCAAAACATGATAGTAGTTGCAGTATGCTTGTTTTCCTAAAAAAAATACAACGAAATAAAGAATAATATTGATGGCCCAAAGAAAGCTCTGTCCCTTGTAAGCATTTTTATAAACCAAAAAACAACCTAAAAAAGTAACAAGCACATATACTAACGATACCATTTTTCCTGACAAAGCAATTTGATGAAATTTCAAAAAATAAGCAATCCATGAAAGTGAATATTCTTGTGGAGGAGTCCTTAAAAGACCCAATACTGTCTTTTCAAAAAAAATTGTCTTATCCCACCAAAGAAAGGGTGCCACAATAACAAATGATGTTGCGGCCGTAATAAAAAAATATTTTATTGCCTGTTTTTTACCTGCTAGAGAATAAACATAACAAAAAGACAAAACACACAAAAAAATCATATATTGTTTCGTCATCAAAATATTTCCAAGCATTATGCCCGCAAAATTCCATCGTTGCTGTTTTAAACACCACGCAAACCCCACCAAAAAAGGAAACGTAAGGGCCTCTACCCAAGCTTGCTCCAAGGAAAAAAAAGTAATCGGATAAGAAATCCATAAAAGGATAATTCCTAGGGAAAAGAGTGGTTTTGTGCCCTCAGTGAGTTTTTTTAATCCAAGGGCCACGATGAACTGAGCAGCAATTAAAAAAACTCTCACCTCTCCAAAGAAGGCCCTACCTAGCGCATAAAAATATGTTGAAATTGGCCAATAAATCAAATCAAATTTAGCTTCAAAATTACCTGAGTAAACATCTGGATAAGCATGAAGATAAGGGTTTTTTCCTTGAAGTAACAGATCTGAAGCAATGGTTGCAAAATACCAAACATCAATATGAGGAGAAGGGGAGGCCAAAGGAATCAAGATTAAAGAAACTCCAAGAGATAAAAGCCCAACACTCATAAACGCTTTAAAGGGCCAAGGATATTTAAAAAATTTTCCTAAACTTAAAAGAGACGTTATAAAATTTATGCCCAATAAAATTTTAATAACCAAAATCCAAATAGAGTTATGGGCATAAAACATTCCATGCTTAATAAAAAGGGCCAAGGAAAAAAGAAACCAAAGCACTTTTACCCATTCTTCAGATTTTTCCCAATTTATTCTAAGTTGTTGTGCTTCTACTTCTAGTCGTTTAGGAAAATAAAAAACGTAAGACCAATAGACAAAAATACCAAGAAAAACCGTTAATAAAATTAAATAAATAAGATTAAAACGCCCCCTTGATTCTCTTAAGGATTCTGTTAACAACAAATAAAAAAACCAAGGGAAATAGGACCAAATTGATGTTAAAAACATTTCATCTTTTCCTTTTTTAAATTAAAGCAAGAATTTTTAAGAATTAATTCTTTGTTTTATTCCCTTTGTTACGCAAATCTAGTCCTAAATGAAAATGACCTCTTTTGTTCTTTTTTCTCTTTTTGGGGAGGCCATCTCTCTTTCATTTAATAATCCTTTTTATGGCCCATTACCAAAATCTATCTTAGAAAGGATAGAACAAAGGAAAAATAAAAAATCTATTTTTTCTCC
>Ga0138256_10009858_pt1 | contig 10026 bp, 9 predicted proteins | sample KNB2016incub_MG_FD_105486 | JGI IMG/M metagenome (GOLD analysis project Ga0138256, IMG submission 105486) | Active sludge microbial communities from wastewater in Klosterneuburg, Austria - KNB2014incub_MG | ecosystem: Engineered > WWTP > Activated sludge > Unclassified | place: Austria...
AACAAAATAGAATATAAAAAACGAAACTGAGGCTAACATAAAAGCATTCTTTTTATGCTTTAGCCAATTCGCTTAAATTTGCCCACAAAATTTAATGGTCATGAAAAAAATATTCCTTTTTACTGCCGTTGTTTTTTCTTTTGCAGCTTGTCAGTCAAAAGATAAAAAAGTATCCGGATCCATTTCCGAATCTACTAATTCAAATAATGAGGCAAATGGCCAGGCCATTGCAGATGACCCTGCTACACTGACGACTATTCAATGGATTGATTCTATCAATACCAATTTAGGAAGTCTGGTAAAAGAACAGTCAATAGAAGTATCCTTTCGTTTTAAAAATACTGGCAACAAAAATCTGGTTATCAAAGATGTTTCTGCATCCTGCGGTTGTACAATACCTGAGAAGCCACAAAAACCTTTTGCACCCGGAGAAGAAGGGGTCATAAGAGCTAAGTTTAACGGAAGTGGCAGCGGTCATATTTCAAAACATATTTTTGTAAAAGCCAATACTAAACCACAAACTGATTACACCCTCACATTTGAAGGTGATATGAAGGAATAACTTATTCGTTTTTAATTTTTAAACCAAGTATAATGAAATCAATTTTAAATCGTGTTTCACTGTTTGTAGTTACTACTTTAGTTTTTGTATCCTGTATGCCACCACAAGGAGGCGAACAGGGCAAAGGCGGGAGCTCATCGAACATCATGTCGTTGATTTTTCTACCGCTGATGATTCTGGTGTTCTGGTTATTTTTCATTCGCCCTCAATCAAAAAGAGCAAAAAATCAAAAAAAGTTTATTGAAGATATAGGCAAAGGAGATAAAATTGTAACTATTGCAGGTATACATGGCACCATCAACAAAGTAAATGAAGATGGCACATTGCAAATAGAAGTGAGTCCGGGCAGCTATCTTAAAATCGAAAAAAGCGCCATCAGTATGGACTGGACGGCAGCACTGAATAAACCTGCTGCAACAACAGACAAAAAATAATTTCTATAACTTATATTCATAAACCCGGAGGACTACTTCCGGGTTTTGTTTTATCTTGGACTTAAAGAATGAGATTTTTCTCACAAAAAAATATCATGTTAAAAATCGGACTTACAGGAGGCATTGGCAGTGGCAAATCAACAGTTGCAAAAATTTTTGAGACATTGGGTATTCCTGTTTATTATGCTGATGATGCTGCTAAAGAACTAATGAACACCGATCCGGATTTAAAAGAATTGATCATCAAAAATTTTGGTGCAAATGTTTATACCGATAATAAGCTGAACCGATCTTATCTCGCCTCAATCGTATTTGCTGATAAACTAAAATTAGAAATTTTAAATTCGCTGACACACCCTGCCACTATCAATGCTGCCAATGAATGGATAGCTTTACAAAAAGGTCCTTATATCATTAAAGAAGCGGCTTTACTTTTTGAAAGCGATGCTCATAAGCATCTTGATGCCATCATAGGCGTATCATCACCTATAGCATTGCGAATGAAGAGAGTGATGCAAAGAGATAACCTCACTGAAGAAGATGTACAAAAAAGAATAAACCGGCAAATGGATGAAGCTGAAAAAATGCGTCGTTGTGATTACATCATCCATAACGATGAATCAACTTTACTCATACCTCAGGTATTAGCTCTTGATAAAAAATTTAGAGCAATGGCTACTGCTGCTATTTAAGCGCCGCCAAAGCGGTTTTAATACGCTTCCAACCCTCCTCAATATTTTTCATACTATTGGCAAATGAAAAACGTACACAGGCCGGCTCACCAAATGCATCACCCATAACCGATGTTACATGAGCTTTGCTTAATAAATACATACTCAGATCACTTGCATTTTGAATTTTTGTTTCTCCGTCTGATTTTCCGAAATAATAACTCACATCCGGGAATACATAAAAAGCTCCATCCGGCGCACTACATGGCAGCCCAGGAATATCTTTCAACAACTCCAGCACCCGGCTTCTGCGGCGAGCAAACTCTTCTTTCATTTCCATTGAAGGACGCAGGTCGGCAGTAAGTGCGGTTACTGCTGCTTTTTGAGTTATGGAATTGGCACCGCTGGTAAACTGCCCTTGTACTTTTTCACAACCTTTTGCGACAGTAGCATTTGCAGCAATATAACCAAGCCGCCAACCCGTCATTGCAAATCCTTTACTCAATCCGTTTACAATTATTACCCGCTCTTTTATTTCGGGTATTTGTGCTATGCTGTAATGACCGTCTTTGTAGTTGATGTATTCATAAATTTCATCGGACAAAATAAAAATATCGGGGTACTTTTTAAAAACCTCGGCCAGTGCTTCAAGTTCCTGTTTACTATATACCGTACCACTAGGATTGCAAGGTGATGAGAACATAAATAGTTTGGAAGCAGGGGTAATGGCAGCTTCCAACATTTCGGCCGTCATTTTAAAATGATGCTCAAGTGATGTTTTTATTTCAACTACTTTGCCTTTTGCAATTTTTACTAACTCGCTATACGTTACCCAGTAAGGTGTAGGGATAATCACTTCATCGCCTTCATCTACAATTGCAAGGATAGCATTGGCAAGGCTTTGCTTGGCACCAGTAGAAACAACAATGTTTTCTGGTCGATATTCAAGATTATTGTCTCTTTTCAATTTGTTGCATACTGCTTCTCTTAAATCCAGAAAACCGGCAACTGGTGTATAATGTGTCCAGTTATCGTGAATAGCCTGAATAGCAGCCGCCTTAATATGTTGTGGCGTATCAAAATCTGGCTCACCCAAACTCATATCTATTACGTCTATGCCCTGAGTGCGAAGTTCTCTGCCCAATTTTGCCATTTTCAAAGTTTCCGGCTCATTGAAACGGGAAAGGAAAGAAGATAACTGCATAAAAATGGATTAAAAAAATGAACAGATTTTGAAAATTGCAAACCTAAAACAAATAGGTCTAAATCAAGCGATAATAAAGTTTTTATCTCTTTAATATCATTAATTAACCAGAATAAAAATCCAACTTCCTTTGTTTGAACCATTTCTCATTAATGGCTTCAAAATCAAGCCCTGTTTTCTTTATGAAACCCCTATCTTTGCCGTCCTTAAAAAATTTATATTGCCCCCATACCGCTTTGCCGTACAGGGGCATTACCCAACAATGTAAACCGCTTATAGTATGCAACTCAAAGGACTGGTTCGTTTTTTTACAATCCTCCTGATTATCTATTCGCTTTATCAATTATCTTTTACTTGGTTTGTTCGCAACCACGAGAAGAAACTGGAGGCTAAAGCCAGAAAAGAACTGAACGCTAAATTTCCCGATGCTATTAAAATTAAGAATCTGGATCAGTTGCCTGATTCATTGAAGAAATTTTATGATGCACGTCTCCGTCATTTTGAAGACAGTACCAAAGACAAAACGCTTACCTATGGTATCAATGGTAAGATGAGCTATCAAAGAGCCAAGTCGGAGGAGTTAAATCTGGGATTGGATCTTCAAGGTGGTATGAGTGTAACACTTGAGGTGGAAATGACGGGACTCTTAAAGTCGCTGGCCAATAATTCCAAGGACCCCAATTTTCAAAAGGCGCTTGTAAATGCTGATAACAGAAAAGCAAATAGTGATGCCGATTTTATCACTTTGTTTATTGAAGAATATCGCAAACTGGAACCTACCCGTCCTTTGGCAACTTTATTTGCAGCAGCAAGTGCTGGTAAAATTGACATCAAGTCAGGTGATGATGCAGTAAAAAAATATATTCGCAGTCAGGCAAGCGAGGCATTTGAAACAACCTTTGATCGACTTACCAAGCGTATTGACCAGTTTGGTGTAGCACAACCTAACATCAATAAGAATCCTGAAAAGGAAATCATCAATATTGACCTGCCCGGTGTAAAAGATAAAGAAAGGGTAAGAGCTAATTTGCAAAGCACTGCAGATTTAGAGTTCTGGGAACTCTATACAGCCGGCGATGCTAATTATGCAGAAGCATGGAATAAAACCTTTGAAGCTTTTAATAAAAAATATGGTGGTGTTGTAGATTCAACAAAGAAAGCCGACTCTACTGTAAAGCCTGATTCAACTGCTCCTAAACAAGTAAATGATTCGGGCACTGCACAAAATTTAGATAATGATACTACCACGGCACAAGCACAAACTGTTCCTGCCGGAGAGAAAGTAACTCTGGATAAATTTTTAGAGCCTTCTGGTTTTGCATCTTATGGCAAATCAAAAAGAAGTAAAGATCTTTTTCCTGCTGCCGTAGGTACGGTGGCTTTGAAAGACACTTCCCGTATGAATGCCATTTTGAATGAATACAGAAGTTTCTTCCCTGGCGATGCTGTATTTGCTTATGGCACTCCTGAAAAGTCAGTAACTGGTAAAGGAGGTAATCGCCTGGCGTTATATGCATTAAAAACTAAAGGCCTGTCTGCTCCAAAATTAGATGGAGGGGTGATAACTGAGTCATTTGGTCGTTACGATCAATACAATAAGGTTGAGATTGTAATGGAAATGAACAGAGCTGGTAAAGATTTGTGGGGCAAAATGACTACAGAGAACTTAGACCGACCTGTTGCTGTGGTATTGGATGGAATTGTACAAACTGCACCCAATGTTAATGATGCCATCATGGATGGTACATCAGTTATCAGTGGTAGCTATACTATAGAGCAGGCAAAAGACCTTGCCAAAATTTTAAAAATTGGTAAACTACCAGCGCCTGCAAAAATTGTTCAGGAAACTGAGGTAGGACCTACACTGGGCCAAAAAGCCATTCGTGGAGGGACAACCGCATTTCTAATTTCATTTATTGTCATCTTCCTGCTCATGTTGTTGTACTACAACACCAGCGGCTGGGTTGCCAACATTGCCCTGATTTTAAACCTGCTATTTACGGTAGGTGTATTGTCAGGATTAGGGGCTTCATTAACAGCTCCCGGTATAGCAGGTTTGGTACTTACCATCGGTATGGCAGTTGATACCAATGTAATTATATATGAAAGGATTAAAGAAGAGTTGACGAAAGGCAAGGGATATATAGCTGCGATAAATGAAGGTTATAAACGTTCATTGCCACCTGTACTAGATGCTCACATCACTACTTTATTAACGGCAATTATCCTCTTTTACTTTGGACTAGGCCCGGTAAAAGGATTTGCAACTACGCAAATACTAGGTATCCTGCTTTCTTTATTTTGTGGAATATTAGTAAGCCGCTGGATTACAGAATGGTTTACCAATAAGAAAAAGCATCTTATTTATTTTACCAGTGTTTCCAGAAAAATATTCAGACATGCCAGCTTTAAGTTTATTGAATACAGAAAAGTAGCTTATATCATCTCTGTGTTTGTAATGATTGGTGGTGTTGCTTCATTATTTAATGGTTTTGATGAAGGAGTAGAATTTAAAGGAGGTCGTAGTTATCGTATCGCATTTGAAAAGCCGGTCGATAACATTGATAATGTGAGGGATGATCTTCGCGAAGCTTTTGAAGGAGAAAATCCTGTTGTAAAAACAGTAGGTGGAAACTCTACGCTTGATATTACCACATCTTATCAGATCAACAACACCAGCAAGACGGCTGACTCTACAGTACAGCATACATTGATGAATGGTTTAAAAAATTATCTGCCTCAGGGAATTACTTACGCAGATTTTAATACAAAATACAAGCAATCGTCAGACAAGGTGTTACCCACCATTTCCGATGACCTAAGGAAAGGCGCAGTGAAGGCAACCGTATTTGCCTTGATTGTTATTTTCCTCTATATCTTCATTCGCTTCCGCGACTGGCGTTATTCAATGGGTACCATCTTTTCACTTTTACACGACGTATTTGTTACATTAATTGTGTTCTCTTTTGCAAAAGCAATTGTTCCTTTCCCATTAGAAATAGACCAACATTTTATAGCAGCGATTTTGACGGTAATTGGATTCTCTATGAACGATACGGTGATCGTATATGACCGTATTCGTGAAGACAGAAGATTATATCCAAATGCGCCCTTAGCTGAAACGATTAACAGAGCGATTAATGAAACGCTGAGCCGTACCATTATGACATCGCTTACTGTATTCCTTACCATATTGATTCTGTTTATTTTTGGAGGTGAGGTTACACGAGGTTTCTCATTTGCAATGTTGATAGGTGTTATCACAGGTTCTTATTCTTCCATTTTTGTGGCGGCACCTATATTGGTTGACCTCTCCGGAAAAAAAGGATTGGGAGATAAGAAATCAAAAGAGAAGAAAAGCTAAAGTGATTAAAATCTTACAAATAAAAAAAACCTCCGACATGGAGGTTTTTTTATGCATTCAAAAAAAAATTATACTGCAAAAGAAGTACCGCAGCCGCAGGTCGTGCTTGCATTAGGATTTTTAAAAGTAAATCCCCTGCTGTTCAACCCATCCTGCCAATCAATCTGCATACCCAATAAATAAAGTTCATGCGCTTTTTCCATAATACAATCTATACCAGACGCCTGAAAATATTGATCGTTTTCTTTGGGTTGATCAAACCCTAAAAGATAGGTCATGCCCGAACAGCCCCCACCCTTCACACCTACCCGTAATTTTTGAGTAGTGTCAAATCCTTCGGCTTGCATCAAACGTTTTATTTCTTCAATAGCACCTTCGGTAAAAGTTACCGGTGTGATGATTGTTGTTTCCATACCTCAAAAATAATTCAAGTTTATGGCAGCGCACAATCTTTATTTTTCGCAAAAAGGAAAAAAATTATTTGTCTTTTTCTGTAAGTTTTTAGCCTGACTATGATTGCAGATGAACTTTAAAACAAAATAGTGAAGCAAGGAGCTTTCAGGTTAATTTTGTAAACAATCAACTCAAAAAACCAATATGGAAACCGCTACTATCAGTTTAATTGTATCTGCTATGGCCGTCATCATTGCAGTAATCAGTCTGTTGCGCCGTCCACAGCAAAATACCATTCAGCCTGAAAAAGATAATACCACCCCACTGCGGCTTCAGGCTTACGAAAGATTAGTATTACTTACTGAAAGAATGGCGCTGCCCAATTTGATAAGCCGGCTCAATCAACCCGGCATGTCTGCCGTTGAAATGAAAATTATTTTGACCGAAAATATCAAACACGAATTTGAATACAACAGTACACAACAATTGTATGTAAATCAAAGTAGTTGGGATGCAGTAAGAAATTTAAAAGAGCAAAACATCATGTTGATAAACAGAGTAGCTTCCTCATTACCAATAGATGCATCTGCTGCTGATCTCAACAAAAAAATACTTGAACTTGTATTATCACAACCCGATGGAGCCCTGCATAATTTAGTACTTAAGGAACTAAATCATGAAGCAAAAAAACTGATGTTATGAGTGAAGAAAAAAAATATACCGACAGCAGCATTGAGATAAACAAAGTGTATGATGCACACTCACCAGCTTATTCAGCAATGAATGAAAAACCGGGTGAAGCACCTTTTACACGAGGCATACAGGCCGATATGTATAGAGGCAAACTGTGGACTATGCGCCAGTATGCAGGCTTTAGTACAGCAGAAGAAAGTAATAAACGATACCATTATTTATTATCTCAAGGTGTTAGCGGGTTGAGTGTAGCATTTGATCTGCCTACACAAATTGGGTACGACAGCGATCACCCCCTTTCTGAAGGTGAAGTAGGCAAAGTAGGAGTTGCCATTGACAGTATAGAAGATATGCAAGCATTGTTTAAGGGAATAAAACTGGAAACGGTGTCCACCTCCATGACGATCAATGCCACAGGGTTTATTTTATTGGCATTTTATGTAGCCCTTGCCAAACAACAGGGAGCTGATTTAAATAAAATAACCGGCACTATTCAAAATGATATATTAAAAGAATATGCTGCAAGAGGAACATACATTTATCCACCAAAACCTTCCATGCGCATCATCACCGATATTTTTGAATGGTGTAGCCATGAGTTGCCCAAATGGAATACCATTTCCATTTCCGGTTATCATATCAGAGAAGCAGGCAGTACAGCAGTTCAGGAAATTGCTTTTACGCTAAGCAACGGAAAGGCCTATGTTAACGCCGCACTGGAAAAAGGACTTGACATTAATGTATTTGGCAAAAGACTTTCATTTTTCTTTAATGCACATAATAATCTTTTTGAAGAGGTAGCTAAGTTTAGGGCAGCCAGAAGAATGTGGTACCGCATGATGAAAGAACTTGGAGCTACAGATCCAAAAGCAATGATGTTGCGTTTTCATACTCAAACCGGTGGCAGTACACTTACAGCACAACAACCGCTTAACAACATCTCAAGAGTAACCATTCAAACTCTTGCGGCAGTTTTAGGAGGTACACAGTCGCTGCATACCAATGGTTATGACGAAGCACTTAGCCTGCCAACAGAGGATGCTGCCCGTATTGCACTACGCACCCAGCAAATTGTGGCCTTCGAAAGTGGCGCACCTGATACGGCAGATCCATTAGCGGGTAGTTATTATGTTGAATCTCTTACCAATGAAGTGGAAGCCGCCGCATGGAAACTCATTGAAAAAATTGATGCGATGGGTGGCAGCGTAACTGCAATAGAACAGGGTTTTATTCAAAATGAAATTGCCCGTAGCGCTTATGATTATCAAAAAGAAATTGAGAAAAAAAGTAAAATAATTGTAGGCGTAAATAAATTTCAGACAGATGATAAAGAAAAGATTTCTGTATTAAAAGTAGATGACTCCATTCGCAATATTCAAATAGAAAAACTGAATGCTTTAAAACTGCAAAGAGACCCTGCCAAAACAGATCAGTTATTACAAACACTAATTGACAGAGCTGGTTCCGGCGAAAACCTGATGCCAGCTGTAATAGAAGCAGTGGAACACAAATGCACTTTGGGTGAAATAGCAGGAACGTTGAGAGAAGTTTATGGCGAATACAAGTAGGAAAAAATAAAATACATCGGCATTATTCGTAGCTTCTATGCTTCCCGATTCCTCTAAAAAAGACATATAGGGTAAAGAAGAAAAAAGCAATGCCTGCTTTAATCAATACAGCTCCGGTTTCTTTTTGCTGCTCAATGTTGAAAGCGCTGCACAAAAGAAGATTGAACGAAATAAGTGCAATACCTGTTGCAATGATCATGACAGCAACCATCCCCAAAAACAAAATACGAATTTCAAAAATGATATTTCTTAAAACAGGAAACGTCAAAAGTCCGGCGACAAACATATTTATCAACATCAACAGGTTAAATCTATTATCAATCACGGCAGCATCTATAGAATGAGGCAACATCCAGAAAATTAATGAGGCCATTACGAAAATCAAAAGCGAAATTCCCCAATGCATTTCCAACTTGAGTTTTTTTAGAAACTGCCAGCCAGTAAAAAAGCCTAAAAACAACATAGCCGGAAGTTGCAAAAGCTGATGACGAGGCATAGTGGCACAAAACCAATCATTAAAAGAAAATGAAATCAGCCAGCATGAAACGACAATAATCAGAATAAAAATGGTATTGGTTAATTTTTGACGCACGATTTGATTTGTGAAGTTATGGCTTGACTGTTTTCTCTTGCGGGGTCAAATATCTTCACTATTTTATTCTTTGGATTAATTAATAATAAATAGACGGAATGATTAATAACACCATTTGCAGGAATTTGATATTTCCAGATGCCTGCTTGTATTAAAAACCTGTTGAAGGTTTTCTGATCGGACTGATATGGCAAAGCAAAACTCCAACCATTAATATCCGTTCCAAATCTTTCACGGTATCTTTTAATTTTAACTAAGTCATCATTTTTCAAATCAAAACTTATCGTTAGAAACTCCAATTGAGATGGCACCATAGTGCTGTCAAACAAATGATAAATCTCTTCAATTTGATTATTCACTTTATGGCAAACATAGGGGCAATTGAGATATACAAAATTGACCAACACATACTTTTTCTTTTCTTTGAGTTCAAAGATTTTTTCATCCTGTGATATAAATTTCATTTCAGGAAAATCTCTTGGAGTAGAACCGGCCGATTTAAGTGTATATGAAAATATTGTAAATGCAGAAAATCCATAAGTCCA
>Ga0138256_10009859_pt1 | contig 10026 bp, 7 predicted proteins | sample KNB2016incub_MG_FD_105486 | JGI IMG/M metagenome (GOLD analysis project Ga0138256, IMG submission 105486) | Active sludge microbial communities from wastewater in Klosterneuburg, Austria - KNB2014incub_MG | ecosystem: Engineered > WWTP > Activated sludge > Unclassified | place: Austria...
CTTGCCAGCAAATGGGGTCGTCATTAGCATTACACAATCCCGAACCGCATTCGTGATGGAGATTAGGATGAAAATTCTGGTGGTTTTTTGGAAAACGCCCTTTTCGGGCTAAGTAATCTGTCTCGGATTGGTCGGTCGCCGGCGTTTCGTAGCAAGTATAGCGGAAATTTTTCCAGGTGTCGGTGCAGTTTACTCCCGGTGCAGCCGGATCCTGCCCGCCTCCACCGGTGTCGCTGCCTGCTCCGATCACGTGGTTCGGTACAATATCCTGGATCACTTCGATGCCGTTGGCGTGCAATACGGCCACCATGCGCAGCAGATCGTCTTTGGTGCCCACCCGGGTGGTGGCGTCTTTTTTCTGAAATTTGTCGCCCAGGTCGTAATGGTCATACGGCGCGTAGCCCACGCCTTTTTGTCCAAAATCCTGGTTTTTGACCGTAGGCGGTATCCAGACGGCGTCTACGCCCATTCCTTTCATCCGGGGCGCGAGTTCGGTGAGGTAATTGGCCCAGCCGTTGGGGAAGTTGTCGTTTTTGTAATCCCACCAAAAACCTTGTAAAACGACCTTTTTAATCCTGGTTGTTTGAGATATTAGTTGAAAAGAGGGTAGAAGAAATAGTAAAAATAAAATGAATAAACGATTCATAGACAACGGTTTGCGATGCGGATAAGGAAGATTGCAGGACTTGGGATGGGGACAAAAATACTTTATTTGAGCATTTTACCAACTCAAGGCGGTTAAAACGACGGCAAATAGCAGAGTGCGCTGCCTGTTGACGGGGTGACTTGAAGTCTAATGTCGTCAACTTAGCGCTAGTGAAGAGGTGTCATCTGCGAGGTACGAGCAGGTGACATCTCGAAACGGTAATATTTTGATGAGATGACGTCGTTTCGAGATGTCACCTGCTCGTACCTCGCAGATGACACCTCTTCACTAGTCGTAAGGCCCACGCACGGCGGTAACGATTGGCTTATCAACAAACAAAAGCCATTAGTTATCACGAATCTCTGGGCCTGGGTTACTGCCGTGCGCGGGTCTTACGACCCCGCACATTTTTATTTCCACTTTCTCCCACTACATTCTTCAATTGTATCCATTTTGAAATTTCCTTGAACAAAAACAAACATAAATTTACCTTTACAGCAACAATTGGCTGTTTGACTTTCTGTAAACCGGATATTTTTACTCCTTTATTGTTTTCTTTTCAAGAAAAACAAAATTTTGACATATTTGTTAAAATATTGATTATCAGTGTTTTAAAAATAAAACAAATAAAATTGTTTAAAAAAATGATAAAAAAATGTCAATTTGTGGGAAAATATGGGAAAAGAGGTTACGTTTGTGGCGGTGAATTGGTGATCTGTCCCACACGGTATCCCGGTTTGCTTAGCAGAAATAGTTAGTTCCACACGAAAGAATGCAACTCATTGGCGAATATCCAGTCGCCCTTGATGACAAGGGCCGTATGCGCCTTCCAACCGCGCTACTGCGTCAATTATCCGCCCAGGTGGCAGATGTCGGCGAAGGAACGGTCTATGAGTTTGTAGTCAATCGGGGTTTTGAAAAGTGTCTCACACTTTACCCCAAACCGGTCTGGGATGGCATCTCTTCTAAGTTGAGCCGTCTCAATCGTTTTAACGACCGGAATCGCGCCTTTGTACGCTCTTTTTATCTCGGAGCGTACCCTGTTATTACCGATAGCGCGGATCGGATTCTTTTACAAAAACCTTTGTTGGATTACGCGGGTATCACCAAAGAAGCCATTCTTCTTGCGATGGATGATCGGATTGAAATCTGGTCGCCGGAGCAACACAACTCGATGGCAACGTTCGACCCCAACGCATTTGCCGATCTGGCGAATGATGTTATGGGCGGCGGCGCCGAGGGTGTGGGAGATATTGAATTGTAGTGTTTGGTGTATGGTGTGTAGTGTTTAGGGCAGCTTCGCTTGAGGCAACAGTGTGCAGTTCAGGCAATGCACCCCCAAACACCAAACACCAGGCACCATAAACCGAAAAAAATGTACCACGCGTCCGTATTACTACACGAATCCGTTGATTATCTGGGTGTTACACCCGGCGGCGTTTACGTGGATGCCACGTTCGGCGGCGGCGGACATACGCGGTTAATCCTGGAAAAATTAGCCGGCAAAGGCAGGTTGTTCGCCTTCGATCAGGACATGGATGCGCAGGAAAATGCGGCGGCGCAGGAATTTGCAGGCGATCCCGCCTTTGCATTTGTACACTCCAATTTCAGGTTTCTGAAACGCCAGTTGCGCGCTGAAGGACTTCGGGCGGGTTCGGTGCAGGGTATTCTGGCCGACCTGGGCGTGAGTAGCCACCAGTTGGACACGGCGGATCGGGGCTTTTCCTATCGCTTTCAGGCTGACCTGGATATGCGTATGAATCAGCAGGAAGGCGCTACGGCGGCAGATATACTCAATACCTATAATGCAACGGAACTGCAACGGGTATTCAGTGAACTAGGGGAGGTGCGCAATTCCAAAACACTGGCGCAGGCGGTGCTGCGGTTCCGGGAACAAAAACCTTTTAAGGGTACCGGCGATCTGGTCGAACTCTGCGGCAACAACCTGATGGGCGAGCGCATGCGATACCTCTCGCAAGTGTTCCAGGCCCTGCGGATGGAAGTCAACGACGAACTGGGCGCTTTACACGATTTTTTGAAAGACGCATACGAAATGCTCGCGCCGGGCGGACGATTGGCCATCATTACTTTCCATTCGCTGGAAGACCGCATGGTGAAGAATTTTATCAAAGCCGGCAACATAGAAGGGGTGCAGCAAAAGGATTTTTACGGAAATATCACCCGGCCCTGGGAATTGGTGACCAAAAAACCGGTGGAACCCTCCGAGGAAGAATTGAAAATCAATAACCGGGCGAGGAGCTCCAAACTGAGGGTTGCTGAAAAAAGAAGTGAGAAGTGAGAGGTGAGAAGTGAGAGGGAACCAGCCCTTGGGATTTGATCCTGGATGTTTGGGTAATGTTTCTCCAAAACACTAAAACACTAAAATACAAAAACACACAGAAAAATGGCAAATAAAATGCTTGCAGCCTTCAACGTCAGTCAGAAAACGACAGACCTTGTTTTCGGCAACTTTTCGTACCTGCTGTTTCTGGGTTTTTTGGGGATTGTGTACATCGCCAATTCGCATTTTGCTGAAAAAAACGTGCGGGGTATTCAGCAGGTTCAAAAGGAAATAAAAGAGTTGAAATGGGAATATACCTCCATCAAAAGCGAAACCATGTACAAATCCATGCAAAGCCAGATGGACGCCAGCCTGGAACCGGTGGGACTGGATTTGGAGAATAAAGGCCCGAAGGTGATACTGGTAAAATAGTGTTTGGTGTTTGGTTTTTCGTGTTTGGGGCACATTGCCTTTGGCAGTGTTTGGTGTTTGGTTTTTCGTGTTTGGAGCACGTTGCCTGAACTACCCACAGTTGCCAAAATCGAAGCACCCCGAAACACTAAACACTAAACACGAAACACTAAAATCGAAGCACCCCAAAACACTAAACACTAAACACCAAAAACGAAGCACCCCGAAACACCATACACCAAACACGAAACACCATAAAAAATGTTGAATATCAAAAACGAAGTCTTGGTCAGGGTGTACGCAGTAGCGGCACTGATCCTGCTTGTGGCTGTTGCGATATTCATGCAATTGTTCCGGCTGACCGTTACCGATGCCCCCAAATGGGAGGCAAAAGCGGACAGCCTGTATGTAAAATGGGTGGATGCGCCGTCGCAGCGCGGCAATATCCTGGCCGACGACGGAAGTCTGCTGGCTACTTCGCTGCCGTTCTTTGACATACATTTTGATGCGAAAGCAGAAGGTCTGACGGATGATATTTTTAACGCACAGTCGGTCGACAGCCTCGCATGGCTCCTGTCTACTTATGTAGATCAGCAATACACGCCCGGCGCTTACCGCGACTGGCTGGTGCAGTTGCGCGCCGCGCCACCGGAAACGAGGGGCATTCGCTACGTGCCGATCGCCAAAGACCTGCCGTACAATAAAGCCTTAATGGTCAAGAGTTTCCCCATTTTCAGGGATGGCCGTTTCAAAGGCGGATTTATTATGGAACAAAAAAACCGCCGCGAACGCCCGTTCAAAATTCTGGCGCAACGCACCATCGGATACACCCGCGACGGTGCACTCCCGGTGGGGTTGGAAGGCAGTTTTAACAATATTCTGGAAGGTAAAGAAGGCAAACAACTGATGATCCGGGTGCCCGGCGATGTTTATATCCCGGTGAATGACCTGGCGGAAATAGAACCCGAAGCCGGCGACGATGTGATAACAACCCTCGATATTAATATCCAGGATGTAGCCGAAACCGCCCTGCTCAATGCCTGCAAAACACACAACGCAGACCACGGCTGCGCCATTGTGATGGAAGTAAAAACCGGAAAAATCCGGGCCATCGCCAATATAGGCCGAACACCCGAAGGCTGGTGGGAAACCTACAATTATGCCGTCGGGGAGCGGGTAGAGCCGGGTTCGATGTTCAAACTGGCATCCTTCATGGCCATGATGGAAGCGGGTAAACTGAACGATCTGGATGAGAAAATACCCGTCTATGGGGGGAAGGTAAAGATATACGATGAAGAATTGCAGGACGCAGAGCCGCACGGGCTGGATTCCATGACGATCCGGGAGGTATTTGCACGTTCATCCAACGTAGGTACCGCCACCCTGGCCCAGCAGTTTTTTAAAACGAACCCTTCCGCTTTCGTTCAGCATATCCGCGATTTCGGCCTCGATTTGCCGACCGGTATTGAAGTGGGTGGGGAAGAAGCGCCGATTGTAAAAAATCCGAAAGACCCCAAAAGTGAGTGGTCGGGTACATCACTGCCCTGGATGAGTATTGGGTACGAGTTGTTGATGACGCCGCTGCAATTGCTCACTTTTTATAATGCGGTAGCCAACGACGGACGTATGATGAAACCTTATATCGTGCAGCGCACCGAGCGATATGGAGAAATCGTAAAAGAATTCCGCCCGACGGTGGTGCAGCGGAGCATTGCTTCCAAAAGCACCCTGACCCGTGCCAAAGATTTGTTACAAACGGTAGTCACCAAAGGTACGGCCCGCAATATCGAGTCGGCGAATTATACCATTGCCGGGAAAACGGGTACGGCGCAATTGAATTACCACAAATTCCGCGCTTCCAAAGGTATTCGCCACCAGGCAGGTTTTTGCGGGTTTTTCCCCGCCGAAAACCCTGTTTATTCCTGCATCGTCGTGATCAGCGAGCCGGAACGCGGCGGTTATCACGGCGCAGAAGTGGCGGCGCCTGTTTTTCGGGCCATCGCGGATAAGTGTTTTGCCATGAAAGCCGAATTGCACGTGCCCGTGAATGCAAAGCCGAAAGAAAAATTAGCCACCGCCAGATTGCCAACATATGATGCAGGCGCCACGGAGGATATCAGGAGTAGCCTGAAATGGCTGGACATCGATTATTTCAGAGAAAACGACCTGCCGGAATGGGCGGTCATCACTGCCGAACGGGGCGACTCCCTGCTGGTGCAGCACCGCACCGTACCGGATAAGACGATTCCGTCGGTCATTGGAATGGGGTTGAAAGATGCGATTTACCTGCTGGAAAACAGGGGCTGCCGGGTGAAAGTACAGGGCGTGGGAAAGGTGCGCAGGCAGAGCCTGGCGCCGGGAACGAAGGCGGGCGGGGGACAGGTGTGTGTGTTGTTTCTGGAATGAATAGCGTGTTTCGTGTTTGGTGTTTGGGGCGTATTGCCTGAACTACTCACGGTTGCCAAAAGCGAAGCAACACGAAACACCAAAAACTAAAAACTAAAAACGAAAATGAGATTAGATACGCTGCTCCAAAACGTCCCTACACAGGACATCCACGGCAACACTGCCATCGAAGTCGGCGCAATCCGCTTCGATTCGCGCACGGTGCAGCCGGGCGATGTGTTTGTGGCGGTTCGGGGCGCGGCGGCAGACGGGCATGAGTTCATTGACAAAGCGATTGAAAAAGGGGCGAAGGCGATTGTAGCGGAAACCGAATTTACCGATCCCGGATCGGTTGTACGGGTGCTTGTGAAAGATTCTTCGGAAGCGCTCGGACTGATGGCTTCCAATTTTTACCGGCATCCTTCGGACGATCTGGAATTGGTGGGCATTACCGGTACGAATGGCAAAACAACGACGGTCACTTTGCTGTGGCAACTTTTTACCCGGCTGGGTTACAAATGCGGCCTCATCGGCACGGTGGAAAACAGGATAGGGGAGGAGGTGCTGCCGAGTACGCATACCACGCCCGATGCCGTGCGCTTGCAGGAATGGTTGCGCATGATGGCGGATGCGGGTTGCAACTATGTGTTTATGGAAGTAAGTAGCCATGCCGTTCACCAGCGCCGGATTGCCGGCGCCCGGTTTGCCGGCGGGGTGTTTTCCAACCTTACGCACGACCACCTCGATTACCATAAAACCTTCGCGGAATACCGCGATGCCAAAAAGAAGTTCTTTGACGATTTGCCTAAAACGGCCTTCGCGCTCATCAATAACGACGACCGAAACGGCGCCGTAATGCTGCAAAATACCAAAGCGTCCGCGTACACCTACGGACTCAAAAAACCGGCAGATTTTAAGGCAAAAATTATTGAAAACAGCCTTTCCGGGCTGCATCTGCACATCGACGGCGAACAATTGGTCGCCCGAATGATCGGCGAATTCAATGCCTATAACCTGACGGCAGCTTATGCAGTGGCGCAGTTGCTGCAAACCGGATTGAGTAAAGCGGAAATCCTCACAGTGCTCAGCGATCTGCGCGGTGCGGAAGGGCGGTTCGATTATATCAACCATCCGGGAAAACCGGGTTGTATTGCCATTGTCGACTACGCCCATACGCCCGATGCCCTGGAAAAGGTGCTGGAAACGGTATTGAAATTGAAAAAGAAAAACGCCGGAATCATTACGGTGACCGGCGCAGGCGGCGACCGCGATAAAACCAAACGCCCACTGATGGCACAAATCTGCGCCCGCTTCAGCGATCAACTGATCCTGACCAGCGACAACCCGCGCACGGAAGACCCGGCGGCTATTCTGCGCGATATGGAAGCGGGACTGGACGCCGAAGGATTAAAAAAAACGCTGGTGATCCAGGACAGGGAGCAGGCCATCAAAACGGCGGTGCGCCTCGCAGGCCCGCAGGATGTGATTGTGGTGGCGGGCAAAGGACACGAAAAATACCAGGATATCAACGGGGTGAAATATCCTTTTGATGACAAAGAAGTGCTAGTGAAATGGATGCGTGAATCGTGAGTAGTGAATAGTGAGTGGTGAATAGTGAGTGGTCAAAAGGGAATGGTGGAATCTAAATCGGCTCTCACCCTCTCACCTCTCACCTCTCACTTCTAAAATATAATAGTGGAGGGACTATTTTTTGAGCAGGTTGCGGGCGCTGTAAGAGCGCCCTGCAGCCAATTCAAAAAGCCCTGATCCACAACCCTTTAAAACGAAAAACTCAACTTGTTCAGGTGGGTAAAATAATTGACAATCAATTAGTTAGTTGCCTTTATCCGTCTTTTATCATTCAAAAAAATGCTGTACTATCTTTTTGAATATCTGAAAAAAACGTACGACCTGCCCGGGGCCGGCTTGTTCCAGTATATCTCGTTCAGGGCGGGAGTGGCTATGATTTTGTCGCTGGTGATCTCTATGATTATCGGCAAATGGATCATCAAGTGGTTGCGCTCGATGCAGATTGGTGAGACGGTGCGCGACCTGGGTCTGGCAGGCCAGATTTCCAAGGCCGGCACACCTACGATGGGCGGCATCATCATCGTTGCGGCAACCCTGGTGCCCTGCCTGCTGATGGCTCGGCTCGATAATGTCTATATCCTGCTGATGCTTTTTAGCACGGTCTGGATGTTCGGAATCGGGTTTGTGGACGATTACATCAAGGTATTTAAAAAGGATAAAAAAGGACTGAAGGGGATTTTCAAGATTATGGGGCAGGTGGGCCTGGGCCTGATTGTGGGGATCACGATGCTGGTAAACGACGAAGTGGTGGTGCGTATGGAACCTCAGGCAGCGGAACAATTCGGTTACCGGGTGACGGAAACCTTGTTTGTCAAAGACAACACCGCCCCGAATACGTACAAGGAAATGGTGTATGTGAAGGCGCCGATCACCAATGTCCCGTTTTTCAAAAACAACGAACTGGACTACTCGCGGCTGATGTGGTTTTTGGGTGACAATGCGCGGGGCCTGAGTTCGATCCTGTTTGTGATTATGGCAATTTTAGTCATCACGGCAGTGAGCAACGGCGCCAATCTGACGGACGGACTCGACGGGCAGGCAGCCGGCGTTTCAGCCATTGTTATAACGGCGCTGGGCATCCTGGCTTACCTGAGCGGCAACTCCGTGGCGGCAGATTTTTTGAAAATATTGTACATCCCGTACAGCGGCGAACTGGTGATTTTCGCGGCTTGTCTGCTGGGTGGGTGTTTTGGTTTTTTGTGGTACAATGTGTTTCCGGCCCGGGTTTTTATGGGCGATACAGGTAGTCTGACGCTGGGTGGAATTATAGCGGCAATGGCCATCATACTGCGCAAAGAGCTGCTGATTCCGTTGCTCTGCGGCGTATTCCTGGTCGAAAGCCTGTCGGTGATTATCCAGGTATGGTATTTCAAATATACGAAACGCAAGTACGGGGAAGGCCGCCGGGTGTTTCTGATGGCGCCGCTGCACCACCACTACCAGAAACAGGGTTACCACGAGGTGACGATTTCTGTGCGGTTCTGGATTGTGCAGGTGATGCTGGCGGTGATAACGATTGTGACGCTGAAGATCCGGTGAGATTTTGCCCCTGCTTGCGCAGGGGATGGGTCCCTGGATTTTGCGGATTAGGCGGATTTTATTGATTTTTTCTATTCATAATCAAACATCTTCATTTATGGAACTCAAACACAGGGAGATCACCGAACAGGTGATTGGAGCTTATTACGATGTGTACAACGACCTGGGATATGGTTTTTTGGAAAGGGTTTATCAGAATGCCCTGTATTTTGAATTACTCGAAAGAGGCTTGAAAGTCGAAGCGCAGAAAAGCATCAAGGTGTATCGGAACGGAAGACTAATTGGTAATTATTACGCAGATCTTCTAATCAACGGAGCAGTGATAGTAGAACTGAAAGCCGTAGCCACATTAACGGAAGCGCATGAAAAACAATTAGTCAATTACCTGAAAGCAACAAATATGGAAGTGGGCCTTCTGATCAATTTCGGACTGGAACCAAAATTTGAACGAAAAACCTGGAGCAACGAACGAAAAAAAAATCTTCAACGCAATCAAAAATAAAATCCGCAAAAATCCGCCTAATCCGCAAAATCCAGGGACCCATCCCTGCGCAAGCAGGGCAAAATCCAACCCTGCGCAAGCAGGGAAAAAAATCTAAGTCAAATCTAAATATGAATCAACGAATAGTCATACTCGGCTCCGGTGAATCCGGCACAGGCGCGGCCCTTCTGGGCAAAGCGAAGGGGTTCGACGTGTTCGTATCCGATAAAGGACCCATCAAAGACGTTTACAAACAGGAATTAGACGCGCATGGTATCGCCTGGGAAGAAAACGGACACAGCTTAGATAACATCCTGAATGCCGATGAGATCATCAAAAGCCCGGGCATACCGGAAAAAACGGAACTCATGCAGGCCGTTCGTGCCAAAGGCATCAACGTGATCGGTGAAATAGAATTCGGGTATCGCTATGCCGGCAAATGCAGCATCATAGCGATCACCGGTTCCAATGGCAAAACGACGACAACAGAATTGACATACCACCTGCTGAAAACAGCCGGACTAAACGTGTACAAAGGCGGCAACGTAGGCAACTCCTTTGCCCGCCTGGTTCTGGAACATTCATCCCCCATCCCTCATCCCTCATCCCCCAATCCCCATCCCCCAATCCTCATCCTTCACCCTTCACCCCTCATCCCTCAATCCCCATCCCTCATCCCTAACCCCTCATCCC
>Ga0138256_10009860_pt1 | contig 10025 bp, 8 predicted proteins | sample KNB2016incub_MG_FD_105486 | JGI IMG/M metagenome (GOLD analysis project Ga0138256, IMG submission 105486) | Active sludge microbial communities from wastewater in Klosterneuburg, Austria - KNB2014incub_MG | ecosystem: Engineered > WWTP > Activated sludge > Unclassified | place: Austria...
AATCTGTGAGTGTCTTCCATCCGTCCCAATCATCCTCGTCCAACCCATCTTCCAGAGAAACAATTGGATATTTTTTTACCCAATCAGCCCAAAAGCCTGCCATCTCTTTTGGTGTCAATTTCTCCCCGGTAGATTTTTTAAAGATATAATTTCCTGACTTCTTATCAAAGAACTCAGATGCTGCCGCGTCAATCGCTATATAAATATCCTTTCCGGGCGTATAACCTGCTTCGGAAATTGCATCCATTACAGAGATAATTGCCTCTTCATTAGATTTCATATCCGGAGCAAATCCCCCTTCATCACCTACATTCGTTGATAAACCCTTTTTCTTCAACACCGCCTTGAGATGATGAAAGACTTCGGTGCCCATACGGAGTGATTCAGAGAAGGATTCAGCACCCAAAGGCATGATCATAAACTCCTGAAAATCCATGCGATTATCCGCATGTGCACCCCCGTTGAGGATGTTCATCATAGGTACAGGCAAAATATTAGCACTAATGCCACCCAGATAACGATACAAGCTTTGATTGGTCTCTTGCGCTGCAGCTTTAGCACATGCTAATGATACACCCAGAATAGCATTTGCCCCAAGGTTTGATTTGTTCTCTGTACCATCCAGCTTAATCATGGCCTCATCGATCATAGCCTGCTCCGTTACAGGCAGACCTTTCAATTCCTCATTTAAAGCATTGTTTACATTGTAGACTGCCTTTAGAACACCTTTGCCAAGGTACTTCTTCTTGTCCCCGTCCCTCAGTTCCACTGCCTCGTGAACACCCGTCGAGGCTCCACTTGGTACGGCTGCACGGCCAACTGCCCCATTCTCAGAAAAAACATCTACTTCAATAGTCGGGTTGCCTCTGGAATCAAGTATTTGACGGGCATGTATTGCAACGATTGCGCTCATAAATGGAGTACGATTTTGACAAAAGTATAAAATAACGAGATATTTTAGGGGAAATTGAGCCTCATCTTAAAATTTTATCTTCGCAGGATGGATAAGTTACATTCCGTCTCCAGGTATTTGCGGCACAGGCTATTAGGACTTAGCCCTCATGGAATTCATTCCCCATTTGTCTTCGATTTGTTCAACAAAGTAATCCTGGATGAGACCCCCTATTATTTCTATGAAGATATTGAGTCGCTAAGGGCGAAGCTCAGCTTGGATGAGTCGGTCGTTTCAGTGACCGATTTTGGTACAGGCGGGCAAAATCACGCATCAAGAAAATTAAAAGTATCTTTTATTGCGAAAAACTTTTTGCAGGGAAGAAAAAATGCTCAGTTGATATCGCGACTGGTAAATCATTTCAAACCATCTCACATCCTCGAACTGGGGACTTCCCTTGGGATAACGACCGCCTACATGGCTTTACCTCATAAAAATGCTGAGGTCATCACGCTGGAAGGCTGTCCTGAAACTGCAAAGATTGCTCAGCAAAACTTTAAATCACTCGGATTAAAAAATATTGAACTGATTTGTGGAGAATTCGAAAAGAGTATTCCAGTAGCACTAAGCAGAACCAACACACTCGACTTTGTGTATTTCGACGGGAATCACCAGAGAGAAGCAACCATGAAATATTTCAATGACTGTCTGGTTCAACGTACTGAATCATCCGTGTTTGTTTTTGATGATATCCATTGGAGTCGTGAGATGTCTGAAGCGTGGAATGAAATAAAGGAACATCATGATGTCAACTTAAGTCTGGATCTTTTCCATGTCGGACTAATATTTTTCAGGAAAGGATTACCCAAACAACATTTCATTTTAAAATATTAACCATTTCGAATCCAACTGCAAGAATTAATCGTCTACCTTTGCAGGCTCAAAACAAGTAATATGGCATTACTCGAACTCATGAATATTTCCCGGCATTATACATTGGGAACTGAAGTGGTGAAAGCCCTTCAATCAATCACCCTCTCCATTGAAAAAGGAGAATACATTGCATTGATGGGACCTTCCGGTTCAGGAAAATCAACCCTAATGAATGTGATCGGCTGCCTTGACACGCCCACTGAAGGGAGTTATGTCCTGAATAAAAAGGAAGTCAGCAAGATGACTGAGAACGAGCTGGCTGACATCCGAAATAAAGAAATCGGATTTATTTTTCAGACTTTCAATTTGATTCCAAGGAGCACGGCACTGGACAATGTTGCTTTGCCTTTGGTATACGCAGGTTATGCGAAGGAAGAACGCACAAAACTTGCAAGCAAGGCATTGGAGAATGTGGGTTTGGCAGATCGAGTTAAGCATAAGCCTAATGAATTGAGTGGCGGACAAAGACAACGTGTGGCAGTTGCCAGAGCCTTGGTTAACAATCCATCAATTATTCTTGCTGATGAACCTACAGGAAACCTTGACTCAAAAACCTCAGAGGAGATTATGTTTTTGTTTGACGAAATTCACAAACAAGGAAACACAATTATTCTTGTCACACATGAAGAAGATATCGCACGTCATGCGCATCGCATTGTGCGACTGAAGGATGGATTAGTGGAATCAGATATGAAAAATGACTCTATCCGTCAGGTTGTTTCAGCTGCCTTTTAAGGTTCTATCAGATTGTGAATAGTTATTTACTGAACTGAAAAAAATAATCCATGAAAATATATACGAAAAAGGGTGACGAGGGAAAGACTTCACTTATTGGAGGTACTCGTGTCTCCAAAAACAACATTCGTATTGATGCATACGGAACTATAGATGAACTCAACAGCTGGATCGGACTTTTGCGCGATCAACCTGAGTATCTTGAACAAAAGAAATTATTATTAGAAGTACAGGATCGGCTTTTCACAATCGGTTCCCAACTTGCAGCTGATCCGGAAAAATCAAGGATGAATCTCCCAAAACTGTTTGAAGCGGACATCGTTCATTTAGAGGATGCAATCGATGAAATGGAGAAAGGTTTACCTGAGATGAAATCTTTCGTTTTACCCGGTGGACATACTCTCATTTCTTACTGTCACATTACGCGTTGTGTTTGTCGCAGAGCTGAAAGAATGATTGTTGAATTAAACGAACAAAGCGCTGTAGATACTTTGATTTTAAAATATTGTAATCGCCTTTCCGATTACCTTTTCGTTTTATCACGTTGGATTGCCAAAAAATGTCAGGCTGCAGAAAGCCCCTGGATTCCAAAACTCTGATTTTTATTGAAACAAGGCTCTGAAATTCCGTCTGGTGGCTCCTTATGGCCATTTTGAGGAAATTATCAAATATTAGTATATCTGAAAAAAAAATTTATACTTTTGCCACCCTTAAAAATTGTATTCCATTTTATACCATTATAAACTATGTATTGGACACTAGAACTCGCACAGCATCTCGAAGACGCTCCCTGGCCTGCCACAAAAGACGAGTTAATCGACTATGGAATTCGTTCCGGTGCACCTCTTGAAGTAATTGAAAACCTTCAGGAACTGGAAGATGAAGGAGAAGCGTATGAGTCGATTGAAGAAATCTGGCCGGACTATCCAACAAAAGATGATTTCTTCTTCAATGAAGATGAATATTAACAGGAATTATAATTCGCTGTTTATCTTTCAGAAGCATCCTTGAGAATAATATTTCAGGAAAATACTTGTAAAAAGGGCTATTCAGCCCTTTTTTTATTTACGATTTTCTATAGATTATTTTACCTTTGAATTTCTAAAAAAAATAAATCTCTATGAAAAAACTGGTACTTCTGACCTCCATACTTTTTATTTCAGTAATCGCTTCGGCACAAATCATGTTCCAAAAGAGCTATGGTGAATTTGCCGTTGATTATGGCACAGCGATGGTTCGGACAAATGACGGTGGTTATTGCATCGTTGGCGGTACAGGCCCTGATTTGATTGACAGTACTGATATTTTAGTAATCCGCACTGATATAGACGGAAACCAAGTTTGGTCTGCGAGACTTGCAGGAACAAAAGATGATTTCATTACAGGAATTACGACAACGGATGACGGCGGTTTTATTCTCGTTGGAAATACCTACAGTTCACCACTGGACACTGCATACAGCGATATTCTTGTGATGAAAATTGATGATGGAGGATTTGTTTATTGGTCTAAAACTTTTGGCAGCACAGATTATGACGAAGCTCAGGCTGTAATCAGATCAGGTGACGGTGGATATATAGTATTAGGCAGTACAATGAGTTACACGACTGTCACAAAATCTGCATTGGCAATGAAGATTGACGATGCCGGAAATCAGGTTTGGACAAATACCAGCGACAGCTACTCCTCGAATTATTTTTATGCAGGTGACCGATGTGCTGATGGCAATTATATTGCTGTTGGCGGAACTTTCAATGGAACAGGCGGGACAGGTTTTGACAATTATATCAGTAAAATAGATACTGCAGGAAACATTCTTTGGTCCAAAGCAATTGGCACTTCGGGATCAGAATTCCTCTACGATGTAAAGGCTACAACTGATGATGGATATCTTGTTTGTGGCGTTGCTTCAACGAACACGGCAGGGGATGCAGATATGAGTGTTATTAAGCTCAACACAACAGGTGATGTGGTATGGACCTTTAACTATGGCACATCTGCTTATGACCGTGCAGCTTCTATTCTGCAAAGAGCAAACGGAGAAATCATGGTTGCCGGATACACAAACATTGGAATTGCACCTGACGTAATCAATCAAATGACTTTAGTGAAGCTTGACTCAACAGGTACAATCATGTGGACTCAGAGTTATGGCGATATAAGCTTTACCAGTGAAGCTTACAAAGTATTGGAAACATCCGATGGTTATGCGCTTTGTGGTTATTCAATTGCGTTCGATCCTCTCGGAGATGCGATTCTTGTAAAAACTGACGGTGCCGGAGCAAGTGGATGTTTCGAGGCACCGATGAATTATTCTAGAACTGCAACAACTTTGAGCAGTGCATCAGGTTTCAGCGAAAGCGTTGGCATCATCGATGAACTTTCTTTGGTTTTCAACCCTGTTACTTTTACCAATCAATTTTCACAGATTTGTTATTCTGTCGGAATTGCTGATGGACTGGAAAGTCTTCGATTTGAAATTTATCCAAACCCTGCAGGTTCTATTCTGAACATAAAATCAATTCAAGGAGAAACAAATGCAAAACTGAGTATCAGTGATCTGAGCGGTCGTGTGCTCTTGAGTCAGGATTTTTCTATTCTGGTTGAGTCAAAATTATCTTTGGAAAAACTTTTAGCCGGCATGTACCTTATCAGTATTGAAACAGATAAGGGTCTGGCTACCAAAACATTTATCAAACAATAAAATATACTATTAATAAAAAAAGGGAGCCTGAAAATCTCAGTGCTCCCTTTTTTATTGGAATAAATTCATTCGAAATTAATCTCTAGCGGATTCAACCTTTTTTCATAATGCCTTTGAATTCAGAATTCTGAGTCTATTCTGGGTCTTGGGTAAGATGCATAAGCAGACTTAAATCACACTTCGGGATTCGCTAAATAAACAGTAATTTGTGCCCTCAATTCCGTTGGAATTATATTATGCTAGGAATCATTAACAAAACCATTACCAAGATCTTCGGGAGCAAAGCTGACCGAGATCTGAAAGAATTGAATCCGCAGGTAGGAATCATAAATGCGGAGTACGCAAAACTCCCGGCAGTCAGCAATGACGAATTGCGGCATAAGACAGTTGAATTCAAGGAGCGGATAAAAGAACACCTGAAAGAGATAAACGAGGAGATAAGCGAGCTTGAGGTAAAAGCTGAAGCTGATCCCGACATGGATCTTCAGGAAAAGGAAGATTTATACCGACAAGTCGATGACCTGAAAAAGGACCGGAATAAAAAGATTGAAGAGATTTTAAATGAAATCTTACCTGAAGCCTTTGCAGTGGTCCGTGAAACAGCACGTCGTTTCAGCACTAACGAGAACATGGTTGCTACAGCGACCGATCTCGACAGATTATTTGCCACTAAAAAAGATCACGTAACAATATCCGGAGATCAGGTTACCTATAAAAATTCCTGGCTTGCTGCGGGAAATATGATCACCTGGAATATGGTGCATTATGATGTTCAGCTAATCGGCGGAGTCGTTTTACATCAGGGAAAAATTGCTGAGATGGCAACAGGAGAAGGAAAAACTCTTGTAGCTACTTTGCCAATATATTTGAATGCACTACCGGGACTTGGCGTACATGTCGTAACAGTGAACGATTATCTCGCTAAAAGGGATGCTGAATGGAATGCACCGATATTTGAATTCCTTGGACTTACTGTAGATTGTATTGATAAGCATGAGCCAAACTCACCTGAAAGAAGAGCGGCCTACGCTTGCGACATTTCATACGGAACTAATAATGAATTTGGATTTGATTACCTGCGCGACAACATGGCCAGGAATCCCGAAGACATGGTTCAAAGAGGACATCATTATGCTATAGTGGATGAGGTAGATTCGGTGTTAGTCGATGATGCCCGAACTCCATTGATCATCTCAGGCCCTACTCCCCGCGGCGACCACCACGAATTTGAAGCCTACAAACCAAAAATAGAATTACTGGTAAAGACTCAGCGGGATTACGTTACAACATTAGTTTCTGACGCAAGAAAATTACTGGCAGATAAAAAGGAAGATCAGGCAGGGTTGAATTTATTCAGAGCTTATCGCGGACTTCCAAAAACAAAGGCTCTTATTAAACTTCTCGGTGAACCCGGAGTGAAGGCAATCATGCAGAAATCCGAAAATTATCATCTGCAGGATCAACAGAAGGAAATGCACAAAGCAGATGCCCCACTCTATTTTGTGATTGATGAAAAAAATAACAACATCGAACTTTCAGAAAAAGGAATTGAGTTGATGTCATCATCCGCAGAAGACAAAAATTTCTTTATCCTCCCTGATGTTGGAAGCATCATAGCAGAAATTGAAAAAAGCGATCTTTCTGATGAGGAAAAAATTACAAAGAAAGATGACCTGATGCGTGATTATGCAATCAAGTCTGAGCGTATACACACGGTTAACCAATTATTAAAAGCCTATACCCTATTCGAACGAGATGTAGAGTATATTCTCGCAGACGGTAAAGTTAAAATTGTTGATGAACAAACAGGACGCGTGCTTGACGGGCGTCGTTACTCAGACGGATTACACCAGGCCATCGAAGCAAAAGAAAATGTAAAGATTGAAGCTGCCACGCAAACCTATGCAACCATAACCCTTCAGAATTATTTCCGAATGTTCCACAAGCTAAGTGGAATGACAGGAACTGCTGAAACGGAAGCTCAGGAACTCTGGACAATTTATAAATTGGATGTAGTTGTGATACCAACCAACAGGCCAATTGTCAGAAATGATTTCGAAGACAAAGTTTATAAAACCAAGAGGGAAAAATACAATGCGCTCATCGAAGAGATTGAACTACTCGTAAAAGCAGGCCGGCCTGTCTTAGTGGGAACTACTTCCGTTGAAACCTCTGAATTGCTGAGCAGAATGTTGAAGCTCAGAAATATCAAACATAATGTGCTGAATGCGAAATTGCATCAGCGTGAAGCACAAATTGTAGCTGAGGCCGGATTAGCAGGTACAGTGACTATAGCAACCAACATGGCAGGTCGTGGTACCGATATTAAACTCGGACCAGGCGTACTTGAAGCCGGTGGATTGGCAATAGTAGGAACAGAAAAACATGATTCGCGCCGTGTCGACAGACAGCTCCGTGGTCGTGCCGGACGACAGGGAGATCCGGGATCTTCTCAGTTTTATGTTTCCCTGGAAGATGATTTGATGCGTTTGTTTGGATCCGACCGTATTGTGAAACTCATGGATCGCATGGGAATCGAAGAAGGTGAAGTTATCCAGCATAGCATGATTACTTCTTCAATCGAACGCGCCCAACGAAAGGTAGAAGAAAACAATTTTGGTACGCGTAAAAAACTCATTGAATACGATGACGTGATGAACTCACAACGTGAGGTTATTTATCGCAAACGTCGTCATGCTATTTTTGGAGAGCGCCTGAACATCGACATCAGTAATATGATGTATGAAACCTCAGAATCCATTACCCGACAATACCAAAGTGAAGGCGATTATGAAAACTTCCGTATTGAATTATTGAGAGTTCTAGCTATTGAATGTCCGGTTACTGAGAAGGAGTTCACGAATGAAAAGCCTGAAGTAATTGTAGACAAAATATTTCATGAAGCCAGAAGATACTACAAACATAAATCACAGCTTTTAATTGAAAGAACATTTCCATTCTTTAAGGATGTATATGAAAAGCAAAGTGGCAACATTACCAATATTGTAGTTCCATTTACAGATGGAATAAAAAGCATTCAGGTTGTCGCTAATTTAAAAAAGGCATTTGAGAGCGGAGGCAAAGAAATGGTAGCTGCGTTTGAGCGTTTGATAACCGCAGCATTTATTGATGACGCCTGGAAAGAGCACTTACGTGAAATGGATGACCTGAAACAAAGTGTGCAAGGTGCCGTCTACGAACAAAAAGACCCATTGCTGATTTATAAGTTTGAGTCTTTCGAATTGTTCAGACAGATGATGGATAGGGTAAACAAAGAAATTATTTCTTTCTTATTCAAAGGTGTCATCCAACAGCAAGATCCAAATCAAGTAAGGGAAGCACAAGCTCCATCCAGGCAAGATCTGAGAAATGTCAGCGCAAGTAAAGCGGATGCTAATGCAGGACAAAGCAGTAGCGGTTTACCTTCAGGCCCTCCACAGCCTGCAAGAGTTCAGCCGGTTCGGGTTGAACCTAAGATCGGACGTAATGATCCTTGCCCATGCGGAAGCGGAAAAAAGTATAAGAATTGTCACGGAACAGGAGCCTGATCTTGATCAAGCCCAACATAAATAAATTATAACTCTTTCAAAAAACAAATACTGGTTTTAACATTTTTGTATTGTCCATAGTTTGGAATGATATGATAGCCATTCTTTTTGTAGAGTGCCATGGCTTCCGGTTGCTTCTCCCCGGTTTCCAAAATACATTTTTTATATTTCAACTCCGAAGCCCAATTCTCCAGCTCCTTTAAAATCATGGAGGCTATTCCCTTCAAACGTTGCTCGAGGGGGACAAACATTCTTTTAACTTCCATGCATTCTTCATCATACTTTTTAATGGCACCGCAACCAACTGCTACATTATTTTCAAACACAAGCACAACATGCCTGATTTGATCAAGCTTATTATATTGAGCATAAAAATCATGATCTTCTCCATCAAGGATTTTTAGTTCGATGTCAAGTTGCCGGACCAACTGCTGGAATTCCTGATTATCAGATGTTGTTCTTGTGAGAGTGCGCATTGCTCATTCTACATTAGTTAAGCTCCATTCATTTACAAATTTTGCCCGAAGGTCAACAAGTTTTTATCAGGATCAAGAATAGAAAACTCCCTTTGCCCCCAAGGTTTTTCTTCTAATTGCCCATTTGGATGTATGTAGACTTTATTATCCAACAAAGTTTGATAAAAGCTGTCAATATTATCTGATCTGATATAAACTTGACCATAATTTTCATTTGGATCAAGATCCCTGAATTCAAAAAAATGGATTTGGATATTATCCAATTGCATCATAAGGTATCCTTGGAAATCTTCGTTTCCGAACTCTTTAAATCCTAACTTATTAGTATAAAAATCCTTAGTAGATTTTTTATCGCGCATAGGTAATTTTGGATGAATGGCTTTAAGCATAATGACTAAATTATCCCACAGTCAAGTTCTAATAATTCTAATTTAATTTGGCTCCTGGATTATCCCAGTTTAATTCATATATAATCAATCCTGCTTAATGCACTTCATGCATCAATTTCTTCACCATCGGCGAAATCAGAATTAATACTACACCGGCAATCAAGGCATAAAGAGCCAGATCTTTGTAACCTGCGGTATAGGAAATCAGTTTATCTGTTAAGGATGCATTTTCAATCGGACTAGTCATTCCTGCACCAAGTATACCTGCCGCATATTGCCCGTATGCACTGGCAAGAAACCACATTCCCATCATCACCCCTTGCAATTTAAGGGGAGATAGTTTTGTCA
>Ga0138256_10009861_pt1 | contig 10025 bp, 4 predicted proteins | sample KNB2016incub_MG_FD_105486 | JGI IMG/M metagenome (GOLD analysis project Ga0138256, IMG submission 105486) | Active sludge microbial communities from wastewater in Klosterneuburg, Austria - KNB2014incub_MG | ecosystem: Engineered > WWTP > Activated sludge > Unclassified | place: Austria...
ATCGATGCGCCACATCACAAGCCCCGGCAACTGGGACGCAACCCGCCACGTCATCCCACTCGGCCAAAGCGGCGATCCCGCGTCAAAGTATTTCAAAGACCAATTTGAACTGTGGCGAACCGGGGAACCGGCGATATTTCCATTCTCGAAAGCGGCGGTCGAACGATCCGCGACCGTGACCTTGGTAATGACGCCAAAATAGACAAGATCAAAAAATAATTTCCGCGCCAGCTGTCTAAAATACGGTTGTGTTTGTGTGATAAAATATTCAATCAAACACAACAGGGCGTTTTAACATCCTTTGGTAGTCGCTCTCGCAATTAATCTGACAGCGGTTGCTCCGAAATCAATTGTAATAGTAACTGGCAAACGAAAATGAGTACCGACCTAACGTTTCTCACAAACGAAGCTGACCGAAAGTTTGCGGTAAGATTGCACAATCTTTTGCCGAGGTGCGACAGCTTCGATTGCTTGGTTGGATATTTTTACCTGAGCGGTTTTCACCTTATTCAGGAATCACTCGAACCGTGTGGAAAGATCCGAATTTTGATCGGCCTTGAAACCGAACAACAGGTCCACGACGCCTTATTGCAAGCCCAACAAACGCTCAATCTTCGCTCGACCTCAGATACGACCAATCACTTTAACAACGTGATGCTTCATCAACTCGAAACTGCAGAAGAGAGTCAGGCAGTCGAGTCGGGGATCGAGAAGCTAGTCCGTTGGTGTAGCGAAGGAAAAGTTGAGATTCGTGCTTACGACAAATCCAAGATACATGCGAAGCTCTATATCTTCTCCTTTGCGCAGGAGCAATTGGACAAAGGTCGCGTGATCACTGGATCAAGTAACCTTTCGCAATCCGGGCTCCAGGATAATCTAGAGTTTAACGTCGAGCTTAAGAATCGCTCCGATTATGATTTTGCTCTTCAGAAATTCGAAGAGCTATGGAAAGACTCGGTAGAGGTTTCACAGGACTTTGTTAGTGCCGTTGAAGAAAAGTCACATCTGGCTCAATTTTCACCGCGAGAACTTTATCTTAAGCTTTTATACGAATATTTCCAAAACGAACTGACTCAGATCCGCGAACTCGACGAGCTATATTACCCTGAAGAGTTCCTTCGGCTTCAATATCAGCACGACGCGGTTTTAACAGCGAAAAGAATCCTCGAAGAGCTCAACGGCGTCTTCATTGCCGATGTTGTCGGTCTGGGTAAAACCTACATGGCCGCGATGCTCGCGCGTGAGCTCGACGGAGGTATATTGGTTATTGCGCCGCCTGCCCTGATAGACGAAAAAAATCCCGGAGCATGGGGAAATGTTTTTCGCGATTTCGGAGTCAGGCGATTCAAAACATTTTCGGTTGGACGATTGGACGAGATCCTTAAACTTGACCTTCGAAAATTCCAGTATGTTTTTATAGATGAGGCACATCGGTTCCGGAACGAATTTAATGAAACCTACGCAAAGCTTCATCGGATCTGCCGGAATAAAAAGATCGTGCTCGTTACCGCGACGCCATTTAACAACCATCCGTCCGATCTGTTGAGCCAGTTGAAGCTTTTTCAAAATTCGAGGAACAGTACAATTCCTAATCTGCCGAACCTTGATAATTTTTTCCGGCGGCTCAATTCAAATATCAGCGGACTGCATCGGGTCACAAATCGCGAGGATTATCGGCGAGCGATGCGCGAAAATGCTCACGAAGTTCGTGAGCGAGTCTTGAAACACCTGATGGTTAGGCGCACCCGGACGGAGATATCTGCTTATTATGGGGATGACCTAGCAAAACAGGGATTAAAATTTCCCGAAGTCGAAACGCCGACGCCAGTTTTTTACGGCTTGTCGCCGATAGAAGACAGAATTTTTACTCAAACAATTCGCCGCGTTAGTAAAGAAATCAAATATGCCCGCTATCGCCCACTCGTCGATATCTATTTCAAAGGGCAGTTAGACGACGATACGACCACGGCTCAAAACAACCTTGCCGCCTTCATGAAGATTCTGCTCGTGAAGCGGCTTGAGAGCAGCTTTGCGGCATTTCGAAAGACGCTCGATCGATTTATCGATGTTTATGAAAGGTATATCCAGGCGTATGAATCTGGATACGTTTATGTCAGCAAGAAAAAAACAAACCTAATCTTCGAGCTGATCGACGCAGGAGATTTTGACGCGATCGAGAAACTGATCGCGGACGATGCGGCAACCCGTTACGAAGCCGAAGATTTCGAACCGGCTTTTCTCAGCGATCTGCAAGACGATCTCGCGGTGCTAAAAGAGATTCACAAAGACTGGCAGCAAATAGACCGCGACCCCAAGTGGGATGAATTTAAGGCGTTATTACAATCGGACCCGATCCTGAAAGAATCGAAGATACTACTTTTCACCGAGGCAAAAGACACGGCAGAATATCTTAGCGACCTGATCGAATCGAAACTGAATGAAAAGGTGATCTGTTATTCCGGCAGCTCTAAAAAAAGTACCCGCGAAGAAGTGATTCAAAACTTCGACGCGCGAGTTCGCAAGCCAAAAGATACTTATCGCATTCTCATCACAACCGATGCTCTTGCCGAAGGCGTTTCTCTTCATCGGTCAAATGTAGTTCTCAATTACGATATCCCATGGAACCCGACGCGGATGATGCAGCGTGTCGGGCGGGTCAATCGTGTCGATACCAAGTTTGAAAAGGTTTACACATATAATTTCTTCCCATCGACACAAGGCGAAGATGCTATTGGCCTCCAAGCTGCCGCCGAAGCGAAGATCGAGGCGTTTATCGAGATGCTAGGCAGCGATGCCGCACTTCTAACAGAAAATGAAGAGATCAAATCATTTAATCTCTTCGAACGTCTGACTTCCAAAGCAACGATCACGGGCGAGGACGAAGAGGAAACCGAGAGCGAACTTAAATACCTAACGCAAATTCGTCAGATTCAGGAAAACGATAAGGCACTCTTCGCTCATATCAAGGCTTTGCCTAAGAAAGCGCGTTCGGCGCAAAAAATCGAGGGATACAAAGACGCATTACTCACCTATTTCCGGATCGGTAAACTCGATAAGTTTTACCTTTCGTCTCGCGATAAGTCTCACTCCGCTGAGCTCAACTTTCTACAGACCGCAAAACTTCTCGAAAGCGAAAGCGATGAAAAGTGTCGTGTCGGTTCCGCCTTCTATGATCTGTTGCGCAAGAATCAAGTTGCTCTGGCGGACGCATTGAGAACGGACGAAGAGACAAAATATTCACCGGCTGCGAGCAGCGATGTTTATACAAAGCTCCGTCGCCGTCTCTTAGCGTTTAAGCCAGATCAGCGACAAGATTTTACTGATGCCGACGATGGATTGTGGCAGGATGCTCTTCTTGCGCTCGAACATGGTTCCATTGCCAAAAAAACAGTAAATCGCGTTTGGAAACTGGTCGAAAAGTCAGACGAGGCTAAGGTTGTGTTAGATATCCTTTGGAAAAGTTTTGACCGCGACACTTTGGCGGTTGATGCCGAAACCGAAGCCCGACTTCCCGCAAAACCGCGAGAGGTTATTTTGTCGGAGTATTTTCTTTAACCATTCCCGTCTGGACCTATGAATGAAGAACAAGCCCGTAGCCTTATAAAAGATGTCTTTCAAAGCAGGTTTGCGAAACCCGCTTTTGAGGAATTTCTAAGTGAGTTCTTGCCTAGCTTCGATCTAACGAAGGCCTTTGGCCCACTCAGCGGGAATGTAATTCGCGCCGCCTTTCGGGATCGAATAGCTAGTTATGAAAGGGTTGGTCAATATGCCGACCCGGATCAAAGGAAGATCGATGTTCTAATTATCAATCTCAATCGAGAGACAACACTACAGCACGGAAGAACTGGCCTTAGAAATTTTGCTGCGGACTATCTGCAGAGTGACCGAGGTCTTGGGAAGACAGCTGTCCTTCTCGCGTACGTCCCTAGCGACGGCGGCGACTGGCGGTTTTCCTTTGTAACCCTGGAAACAAGTCTAGCGGAGAACGAGAAAGGAAGATTCAAGGAGGTAGTCGATAAGATCACGCCAGCCCGCCGGAAGTCCTTTTTGGTAGGGGAATCCGAAAAGTCCCATACTGCACAATCTAGGTTTGTTAAATGGATAGGCAGCCGAAACGCTCCCACAGTTCAGGAGATCGAAGACTGCTTTGATGTCGAGGCCGTAACAAAGGAGTTTTTCAACAAATATAAAGTCCTTTTTGAACGAACGAGAGCTGCGATTCTCGATGTGTGTGAAAAAAACTCGCGGGTAAAGCAGGAGTTTCTTGATATTGGACTTTCCAAAAAAGCTGTCGATGGTTCCGACAATGAGACCCTTGTTCCTAATGCAGACGATTTTGCTAAAAAGCTACTTGGTCAGGTCGTTTTCCTTTACTTCCTCCAGAGGAAAGGTTGGTTCGGCGTACAGACGGAATGGGGCGATGGTGATAAGAAATTTTTGCGACATCTTTTCGAGAACAGGGAAGATTATTTAACCGGCGCCCGAACAGGAAAAAAGTGTAACTACTTCAATGATATTCTTGAACCTCTTTTCTATGAGGCGTTAGCTTATCCCCGCGACAGGGACTATTCGAAGCAATTTGACTGCAAGATTCCTTTTTTAAATGGCGGACTTTTTGAACCAATCTACGGTTACAATTGGCAGCAGTTCGACCTTTTACTTCCTGATGATCTTTTCTCCAACAATGAGAAAACCAAAGATGGCGACATCGGCGACGGTATTCTCGATATTTTTGACCGCTATAACTTTACAGTCAATGAATCTGAACCACTGGAAACAGAGGTTGCTGTTGATCCGGAAATGTTGGGTAAGGTCTTCGAGAATTTGCTCCCCGAACATGAGAAAAAAGGGAAGGGCGCGTATTACACCCCAAGACCGATCGTCGCGTATATGTGTCAGCAGAGCCTGATCAATTATTTGGACACACATTTCGCAAATATTGCACGGGACGACTTAGAAACATTCATTATTTATGGCGAACGTCACGCCGACTTCGAGGCAAGATCAAACAAAGCGAACGAGGATAAACTCCTGCCTGATGGTATTCGAGCAAATGCCCGAAAAATCGATAAAAGGCTTGCCAATATAAAGGTTTGTGATCCAGCAATAGGCTCAGGTGCATTTCCGGTTGGAATGATGCACGAAATTGTTCGTGCGAGGCAGACGCTGGCTTCGATCGGGTCAATGCCTGAAAAGTCCGCTTACGAATTGAAGCGCCATGCTATCGAGAATTCGCTATATGGTGTCGATATTGATTCGGGCGCTGTCGAGATCGCTAAACTCCGGCTTTGGCTTTCGCTCGTAGTAGATGAAGAGGATCGCAAAACGGTTCAACCCCTTCCAAACCTAGATTTCAAGATCATGCAGGGAGACTCATTGATAGACGAGTTTCGTGGCATCAGGCTTTTCGACGATGCCATGTTGGATCAAAAAGCCGCTCTGACTCACGATTCCGAACAGTTAATCAGTGATCTGAAAGAAAAGATCGCTAAAAAGACGCAAGAATTTTTCTTACTTCATCAAAAAGGCGATGCGGCGGCGATAAAGCTCCACGCCGTTGAGAAAGATATAGTGGCTCTTAAGGTCCAACTTGATGGGGCAACCGGTAAAGGGAAAGACCGAAAAGCTGCCGGAGAATCTCTGTACAACGGTAGCGAAGAACCAAGTAAGGTAAGTATTAGATTCGCGGAATTGCAGAAGATACACCAGGCAATCATTAAAGAGACGAACGGAGAGCGTAAACGCGACCTCAGAGCGGCGGCGGACCGTCTTGAACACGAATTCGTCAGTGAGAATCTTCGCGAGGTTGAGAAAGCCGTTAATCAGCAACTGAAAAAGCTTCGGCAGGATTTGGACGGTGAAGTGGCGAATGTTAAAGCGACCATGAAGTCTGAGATTGAGACTCCGAAAATCCAAAAGCTAAAAAAACAGATAGTCCAAAAGCAAAAAGAGCTTTCGGACCTCGGCGAAACACAAGAGCAGCTTGCCATGATGGATTTTTCGAAATTCAAACCGTTTTTCCTTTGGCATCTTCATTTTTTTGAGATCTTTCAAACGCAAGGCGGTTTTGATGTCGTTTTAGGAAATCCGCCTTACCTGAAAATTCAGAATATTAGCGACGAAATTGCGAAGATTCTAAAGTCGAAATATGTTACGGCGACTGGCAAATTTGATATTTACGTTACGTTTATAGAGAAATCATTTGCCTTGCTAAACCATTCTGGGGTTGTGTTATTTATCCATCCACACAGATTCTTAACGGCGGACTACGGCAATGGGCTAAAAAAGCTATTAGACGACATTCGGGGGCTAAGGTCAGCAATTCTTTTTGGCATTCAACAGATTTTTGAAACGGCCACAACATATACGGGAATCTTTGAGTATTCAAATAACAACGTTTCGATCCAGGTAAAGGAAGTTGGTTCTAAAGTTTTCCAGCATATTCCGTTCAGCACCAAGCAATACTCTAACGATGCAAGTCATTGGCGAACTCTAACGAGTAACGAAGAATCATCTAGTCTGGTTGGAAGACTTTCGTCCTTTCCAAATAGATTGACTGAAGTGTTTGAGGGCATATACCAGGGAATTGTGACGGTCGGAGATGAGATCTTTACTATGAGGGGTGAAATGTCAAAAAACACTACAAAGTGTTACTCGGAAGCTATTGGCGCTCAAATTGAAATTGAATCTTCGATGATGCGACATCTGTTGAAGGGCGAAGACATTCGAAGGTATGAGAAACCTGTCAGTGATCTGCTACTTTTCTACCCTCATTATATAGACTCCAGAGGCAAAACCGTGCCGCTTGAAGAATCGAAATTGAGGGCCGAATTTCCTCTTGCTTATCGGTACATTGCCCAATTTAAGAAGCAACTCATTGAGAAGAAAATCAAATATAAGACGAACCCAAAGTATTGGTATTCGCTTCACCGTTCGCGCGATCTCAAAATATTCGAGGGCGATAAAATAATCACACCTTATTTGCAGAATTCTCCAAATTTCGCGTTTGATCGCGCGGGTTGGCTTACAAATACGAAAGGCTATGTACTCGTCGTGAGCAACGAAATGGAATTCAATTATAAATACCTTCTCGGGGTTCTCAATAGCCCAGTACTCTGGTATTTCATCAAACAGACGAGCAGTCCCTTCAGCGGGGCTTTCTATGAATTTACGACCAATAACTTGGGTAGATTTACTGTGCCGAATTGCGAGATGGAAGCCCAAAAATTGATTGCGACAATAGTTGATTACGTTCTTTATCTTAAAGGCATCATGCTTGATGAAACTGACTCTGCCCGATCTTTAATGATCGCGTACTTTGAACAAGTCATCAATGGTCTCGTTTACGAGCTATATCTGGCAAAAGAAATACAGGAAGCGCAGAAATACTTTTTCAAACCTCTGAAAGACGAAAAGTTGCCGGCGGTGGATAAAATCCACGGGGATAAGCTCGCGGAGATTCGTCGAATATTCGAATGTCTTTTTGATCGCAATCACGTTATCAGGAAGAACATTTTTTTTCTCGACACACTAGAAATTGTTCGGATAATCGAGGGCAAAGCGTAATGTCTATTCGGATCATCAAGATCGAAGCGAAGAACTTCCGCGTATTCGGCAGCCGGCCGTTGAAGATCGATTTGACGGCAACAGGAAAGAATCTGCTCGTATATGGAGAAAATGGGAGCGGTAAGTCATCCGTGTTTCTCGCTCTCAAGGATTTTCTCGAATGCGCGGAACGTGATGCATCCAAACGGAACGTAACCGTATTCCCGTACAGAAATATCTTCGCGACAACAGATGACGGATTTGTAAAAATTGAACTCACCGGCTTACCGCGGCCCGCACAGCAATCAAAATCCCAAAAGAAACGTCCGATGACGCAGGCCTATGAGTGGTCAAATGCAACAGACAATACGAACGACCAACTCATTCTTGAGATTAACAAAACAAAGGGATTTATTGACTACAAAGCCCTTCTCGCGACGTATTTTCTCCATCAGGATCAGGACACAGTCAACATTTTCAAACTCCTGATGGGTAGCGTCCTTGAAAATGTTGAAAACGATATCACTAACCGAAAATTCGGCGAAGAATGGAACCGAGCCCTGTACGCCTTTGAAAACCTTAACTACCGAAGCAAAACGGCAAAAGACGGTTTAACGGGACTGCTCAAAGAATATAGTGACGGACTGATTGAAAAGCTGAAAGAACTCCAAGCTAAAGCCAAGGAAATACTCGACACTTTCGGCTATAATCTCGATCTTGAAATTGGGTGCGCGGGGATTTCGTTTGATGAAAAAGCGAAGGAGATAAGAAATCAGAAGGTCATCCTGAAAGTTAAGTCCTTCGGCCAGGACAGGGACGGACATCATCTATTCCTCAACGAGGCAAAACTCTCTGCCATTGCTATTTCCATCTTTTTTGCAGCCCTACTACTTCAGCCTGAAAGCCGATTGCGGATCTTAGCTCTGGATGACGTTCTAATCGGCTTAGACATGTCTAACAGACTTCCAGTTCTGGACATCCTGAAGCAGCACTTTAGCGAGTATCAAATCTTCTTTTTTACCTATGATCGGGCTTGGTATGAAATTGTAAAACTTCGCTTTACGGATTGGGCAACCGCAGAGTTTTTTGCAGGTAAAACTGATGAGCGTGATTTCTCGATCTATAACCACGTCAAATCGTATTTGGAGGTTTCGAAGCAGTATCTAGCCGATCATGACTATAAAGCCGCGATGGTGTATTTGAGGACGCATTTCGAGATGATCCTTAAGAAGTTCTGTGACAAGAAGAAATTGGCCGTTACGTATCACATTCTAGACCGCCGATATACTTCAGAGAACTTTTGGGAAGCTGCAAAACTTGCGAAGAAGACTGATAGTACCAACGTAATTAGTGCCCTAGTTGTCGCCGAAATTGAACTTTATCGGACGATCACGATAAACGAGCTTTGCCACGCAAGTTTCGTAGGAACGAACCAAGCTGAAGTGGCTGGAGCAATTGCGGCCGTGGAGGCGTTAGAAGTGGAATTGGTATCATTTTTATGACGAGGACTTCAGCGGGAACAATGGCGATATGAGCCAACCAACCTTCGCATTCATGGGGAACGTGGATATTGCAGATATTATTCTCGACGCCAGCGATTGAGTCATCTATGCTGCCCCGTGCTTTTCCGAGAGCATTGCCGACTTTGAATAAGAACCGCAGGCGGAAACGCTCACTGCTGAATGGGTTAGTCAAGCGTCAAAGCGTCGATATGCGGTTCTGCAAGATCGTGGCGGAACGATGAAATACAATTTAAAAAACCGTGGGACAGTGGGACAAGACGGCTAAGAGCATTATTTGGCGAGTTTAACTTGTCCCAGCTAAGGTAACGCGCGTGGAACAAATACGTAAGTTATTGACGGTGAAGACGTTATCGGTGTTTGAAAGGCTAATTCTTGTCCCAACGCGAGTAATTTGTACTACTTTGTACTAGAAATTGGCTCGTTGCTCGGCCTTGGCGGTAGTCGGTCGATCAGATCAGCGAGTATGATCGCGGCGGCGGCGGAATCGACCTTGGCACGGGTGTCGGCGGCGGCACCTTCGGACCAGAGGCGTGATTTCGCTTCGTATGAGGTGTTGCGTTCGTCCTGTAGCACGACCGGAATATCGAGCGAGAGGGCGAACTTGCGGGCCAAATCGCGGGCGTAGGTGCTCATTTCGCTTTCTGTGCCGTCGGATTCGAGCGGCAAACCAATTGCCAGTGCTTTAGCATCAAATTCCGCGATAATGGTTTTGACGGATAAAAGTAAACTTTTCCAATTGGTTCGCGTTATAACGTCGAGCGGCCGAGTCGTGACGCGGAGTTCGTCGCATATGGCAACTCCGATGCGTTTGGTGCCGGGATCGAGCGAGAGCAGGCGGCCGGCGGGCGGAACTTGGGAAATGTCTGCAATCGGGACGTTATTAACTGTATCTAATTCTTGCACGAATAATTTTGATGTCGGATAATTCCTAAACGACGCGGTTTTAGTTTTTGGTCA
>Ga0138256_10009862_pt1 | contig 10025 bp, 9 predicted proteins | sample KNB2016incub_MG_FD_105486 | JGI IMG/M metagenome (GOLD analysis project Ga0138256, IMG submission 105486) | Active sludge microbial communities from wastewater in Klosterneuburg, Austria - KNB2014incub_MG | ecosystem: Engineered > WWTP > Activated sludge > Unclassified | place: Austria...
CCTCCGTAACGCTCGTCGTTAAACAGCGTATGCCCAATATGTTTCATGTGTACGCGTATTTGATGCGTACGTCCTGTTTCAAGTTTGCAGGATACCAACGTTACATAGCCCAAACGTTCTAACACTTTATAATGAGTTACGGCGGGTTTACCTTTTTCTGCATCGTCGCCCAAAAAAACCATGTTTTGCAAGCGATTTTTAGGATGACGCCCAATGCTTCCTTCAACTGTACCTTCCTCTTCTTCTATGTTTCCCCAAACAAGGGCAACATACTCACGCTCGCTGGTTTTTTCAGCAAACTGTAGCGATAAATGTGTCATGGCGTGTTCGGTTTTAGCAATTACCAAAAGCCCACTGGTATCTTTATCTATGCGATGTACCAATCCGGGGCGTTCACTGGAATTATTGGGTAAGTTTTCAAACCTATAAATTAAGGCATTTATAAGCGTTCCCGAATAATTTCCGTGTCCGGGATGCACTACCATACCCGCAGGTTTGTTTACCACCAAAAGCGCGTCATCTTCATAAACAATATCTAATGGGATATTTTCACCAACCAACAAATTTTCATGTGGCGGATGCGTAAAAAGTACCCGAATAGTATCGTGAGGTTTTACTTTATAATTTGATTTTACGGCTGTTCCGTTTACAACAATGCTCCCATTTTTAGCTGCTGCCTGAATTTTGTTTCGGGTAGCATTCTCAACAAAATTCATGAGATATTTATCAATACGAAGTGGGTTTTGTCCTTTATCTACGGTAAATGCATGATGCTCGTAAAGGTCGCTTTCGTCATCAATAAAATCGGGTGTATAATCTTCCATGTGAATACATTAACCACGAGAAAACGCAGTAGTTGTTACTTTTTAAATGCGTTAGTTTAAATCAGAAGGCATTTCCTCCGATTCCATTTCCGTTGAAGTGTCATCAGTATCCATTCCTGGTCTATTGCCATTACCAAGCACCAAATCGATGGCCGTTGTTTTTGGCAGCTTATCGCCCGGTTTTATGTCCTTACCTTTATATTGCATTTGTAGCACTAAATCTTTAGCAATATTATCAACATAGCTGAGTTTCCCCACTTTAAATCCTAATGCTTCTAAAGTAGGTTTTGCTTGCCTAAAGGTGCGCTCCGTTAAATCGGGCACGCCTATTTTACGATAGCCTGATGGATTTACTGTGATGTATATTTTGCGGTCTTCTTTAACTTTAGCTCCAGCTGGTGGATCTTGGTCAATAACCGAAAAACGCGGATAATCAGGATTGAAATTTGCCGAATCCTGAACTTGCATTGCCAAATTATTCTGATCCAATTCTATTTCAGCAACGCTTAACGATTTTCCTTTTAGGTCGGGCACGGTTTCAAATTCTCCATGGTTTGTTGTAAAACGTAACCATTGCATCATGATAAAACTTAACACAACTACAGCGCCAACTGCTAATAACAATTGTTTAAAAAACACTTTACTGGTAAGGAATTTAATAAGGCTCATTTATAAAATTTTCTATTAGGCAAATATATAAAAACAGAACTGTTTTTTCTTTTGCAATTTAAGTGATATTTTAGCTTAACTTATAATACATACGATTTATTGTAGGTTTTAGATGAACACCTTAACTATTTCAACTTCAATGAAAAAAAATATTGCTATCATTATGGGAGGTTATTCAAGCGAATACGAAATCTCTTTAAAAAGCGGCCAAGTGGTTTATGAAACCTTAGACGCATCAAAATATAACGCTTTCAGAATTCATATTTTTAGAAAAAAATGGGTGTATGTTGATGGTGCTAATGAAGAGTTTCCTATTGATAAAAACGATTTTTCGGCAACTATAAACAATACAAAAATTACGTTCGATTGCGTTTTTAATGCCATTCATGGGTCGCCCGGGGAAGATGGTTTTATGCAAGCATATTTTAAATTGCTCAACATGCCACAAACCAGTTGCGACATGTATCAAGCGGCTTTGACTTTTAATAAACGTGATTGCCTAAGCGTTTTAAAACCGTATGGCATAAAAACGGCCGAATCGTTTTATGTGAATTTGGGTGATGACATTGATGAACATGCTATTGTTGCAAAAGTAGGTTTGCCCTGTTTTGTAAAAGCCAATAAAGCAGGAAGTAGTTTTGGCGTTACCAAAGTTCACAAAATAGAAGATATAAAAAATGCTATTGCTGTTGCTTTTAAAGAAGATGATGAAATAATTATCGAGTCGTTTTTAGATGGCACTGAAGTTTCCGTTGGCGTGATAAATTATAAAGGCGAAACGAAAGTATTACCGATAACAGAAATTGTTAGTGAAAACGATTTTTTCGATTACGAAGCTAAATATCTAGGGAAATCACAAGAAATAACCCCTGCCCGATTAACCAATGATGAGGAAACAAAAGTAACCGCCATCGCAAAAAAAGTATATGAGGTTTTAAAAATGAAAGGTTTTAGCCGAAGTGAATATATCTTCAAAAGTGGCGAACCACATCTATTAGAAGTTAACACCGTACCCGGATTAACCTTAGCGAGTATTTTGCCACAACAAGCCGCCGCTGCTGGCATTACGTTGGCTGCATTGTTTGATAATGCTATTGAGTCGGCTCTAAATCCATCCTAAAAAGAGAACATCTGTGGAAATTGATAATAGAATTGTATATTTGATTAAATACTAAATTAAATAGATTTCTGCGAAAGCTGGAATAAAGGAATGAAACGAGCTATATTTCCTGGGTCTTTTGACCCCATAACATTGGGACACTACGATATTATTAAACGTGGTGTTACACTTTTTGACGAAGTAATTGTTGCCATTGGTATAAATGCTGATAAAAACTACATGTTCTCGCTAGAAGAACGCATACGATTTATTGAAGCAACCTTTGCTAACGAACCTAAAATTAAACTAATGACCTACAAAGGCTTGACCGTTGATTTTTGCAAAGATGTTGATGCGCAATTTATTTTACGCGGACTTCGAAATCCTGCTGATTTTGAGTTTGAAAAAGCCATTGCACATACCAACAGACATTTATCAACCATTGAAACGGTATTTCTTTTAACAGCTTCTAAAACTTCCTATATATCATCTTCCATTGTGCGCGATGTTATTAGAAATGGCGGCGATTACACCAAGTTTGTGCCTGATAGCGTTAGGGTTAAGTAGTTTTTGGTTGATGGTTGTTGGTTGATAGTTGTTGGTTTCTGGTTTGAAGAATAAAAAGCAAAAAAAAAGTCTGCAAAAAGCAGACTTTTAAATTTTAGTGGGGAGAGCAGGATTCGAACCTGCGAAGACTAAGTCAGCAGATTTACAGTCTGCCCTCGTTGGCCGCTTGAGTATCTCCCCAAAACCGTGCGCAAATATATCATAGTTTGTTAACTGTGCAAAATAAAATCACGCTATTTTACAACCAAATTAATCTAAACCATAATAAACATTTTGTTTTAAAAAAGGCAATCGCAATTATCCTAAACATAACTTGTGGTAATGCTACTTTGCAATTTCATTTAGAACACACTACAACTAATTGATTTTGTATGGACTAACCCCTTCTTCCACCACCATCACCACCACGATTACTTCGGAAGTTTTCGCGCATTTCATCCATTTTCTTTTTTTGAATAACGTTATAATCTTCTTTTGTAATCTCTTTTCCTTTTGAAGGTACTTCAATAACGTCTTTTTCTTCGGGGTTCAATACTATTTTAGAGCATAAAATCGTGGTTTTATCAGCAATTACTTCTAAAATCAATCCTGGAAGCCCCCAATAATCATCAGGCCCTTGGTTTACGGGAATTTGTAACGTGTACCAAGCAACTATTTCAATTTCTTTGGTTGGTGCAATTTCTTTTTCACTGTCGGCAGGCGGTCTTCCAAAACCTCCAAAAGCAGCTGCATCAACGGTTTTTGTTAGTGTTGCTTTAAAGCAAGTATATTGCCCAATTTGTTTGGTTTCACTCGCCATTTTCCAATCTAGCTTTGGCAACGAATCTTTAATTAAAAATTCTTTTCCGAAAAGATCTTTTTCTTGTAACAACAATTGATCTTTCACATTTTTATATTGTGGTCCTCCTGTAGAATTGCCCATCATAGCACCAAAACGACCACCCCAACTAGCCTGAGCATCAGGTTTTGCTTCTTCTTTATAAATAGATTCGGTTTGATTGAAGGTTAAAATATATGTTTTATCCAACATGCTTCTCATACGATCTGCCATTTGTGTTTTTTGATCATCACTCATACCTGGTCGACCAAAATTACTCATATCAAGAGTGGTTTTAGTTTCATAATAGGCTTTTCCTTGAAACGCTTTTTGAGCAAATGTAAAAAAGGAAACAACTAGTAACAAACACGTAATACTTGTTTTAATTAAATTGGACTTCATAAAATATTGGCTTTAAATTCAGATTTAAAATTATAATTTTAAATGATTTAGACTAACAAAATCGTAATTAGTTTAATTAACAAACTGTTAAAGTTCAATTATAATGAACATTATGAAAACTTGACAATTTAATGTCATTTTAATTTATGAAACTAATTTGGTTTTTGTATTTTTCGCTTCACAATGAAACATTTTCTTTACATACTCCTAGCTTGTTGCTTTTCGGTTCATTCACAAGAACGTGTGGAAGCAACTTTGATAAAAAAAACCGAATTACAAGCTGATGCTTTTGTTAGCGTAACCAATTTTGATACAACATTTTACATTTTGGACAATGTACTTTTTAAACATAATGACGAAACAAAAGGGATTGATATTGGTTATAATAACTTTCAATTAGGGAATATAACTTCCGCAAACACTTTTAATCCTTTAAAAATCAATGTTTTTTACAAAGATTTCAATACCGTTGTGATTTTAGATAATCGGTTAGCCGAAATTTTCAAAGTAGATTTTAACACACTTTCCGATTATAAAAATATATCGCATGTAGCTACAGGTTCAGATAATACGCTGTGGGCTTTTAATGAAACCACGCAACAACTCGAACTTTTCGATTACAAAACAAACACAACACGCGCCAAAACATTGCCTATTAAACATCCTGTTTTGGATATGAAAAGCAATTATAACTATTGCTGGATTCTTACTGAAGACTCTATTTACAAATACGATTATTTTGGAAATCTTTTAAAGAAAATAAAAAAAGAAGGCTTTACAAGTATGGCAATAAAAGATGAAGATTTGGTGCTAAAAAAAGATAATACGCTTTTCTATTTAAAAAAAGACACAGAAAAGGATATTCCCATTGCTTTCCCTAATTTGTTGATAAATGGTTTTTTTGCAACCAATGAAACCTTGTATATTTACAACCTTGAAACGGTATTTGAGTACCAATTAAAAATCGACTAAACTATGCATATCGCTATTGCCGGAAATATTGGCGCAGGAAAAACAACGCTTACAAAACTTCTTGCAAAACATTACAAATGGGAACCTCAACTTGAAGATGTGGTTGACAACCCGTATTTAGACGATTTTTACAACCAAATGGAACGTTGGAGTTTCAACTTACAGGTTTACTTTTTAAACAGTAGGTTTAGGCAGGTTTTACAAATTCGTGAAAGCGGAAAAGACATTATTCAAGATAGAACTATTTATGAAGATGCTCATATTTTCGCGCCCAATTTACACGCGATGGGTTTGATGACCAATCGTGATTATGAAAATTACAAATCACTTTTTGATTTAATGGAATCTTTGGTTCAAGGTCCTGATGTATTGATTTATTTACGAAGCACCATACCAAATTTAGTATCGCAAATACATAAACGTGGACGCGAATACGAAAACTCCATCAGTATTGATTATTTAAGCCGATTAAACGAGCGCTACGAAGCTTGGATACATGGTTATAACAAAGGCAAACTATTAATAATTGATGTGGATAAACTAGATTTTGTTGACAACCCTGAAGATTTAGGATTTGTTATCAATACCATTGATGCTGAGATTAATGGGTTGTTTTAAAACTTCAAAATAAAAATTAAAATGCATATAGTAAAAAAGCATTTCATTAATCAAATTTTATATGGCAACAATACCTTTTATGTGAGGATGCGGGTTGTAATCTTCTAAAGTAAAATCTTCAAAAGTAAAGTCGAAAATATCATTCACGTCTGGGTTTAGTTTCATTTTAGGGAGCGGTCTAATATCTCTAGAGAGTTGTAGTTCCAATTGTTCAAAATGATTACTGTAAATATGTGCATCGCCAAAGGTGTGTATAAATTCACCTGCTTCATAGCCACAAACTTGCGCCATCATCATGGTAAACAATGCATAGGATGCAATATTAAAAGGCACGCCTAAAAAAATATCGGCACTACGTTGGTATAATTGACAGGATAATTTTCCTTTCGTTTCTCCTTTTGAAAGGTCGGGTGACGCTACATAAAATTGAAAAAATGCATGGCATGGTGGTAATGCGGCTTTGCCATTGGCAACATTTTCACTAAACGATTTTGAAGTATCGGGCAATACGGAGGGATTCCAAGCAGAAACTAGCATACGCCTGCTATTAGGATTCTTTTTTAAGGTGTCGATAACTTCCTTAATTTGATCTATCTCATCGCTATTCCAATTGCGCCATTGGTGCCCGTACACAGGACCTAAATCGCCATGCTCATCAGCCCATTCATTCCAAATGCGAACGCCGTTTTCGGTTAGATATTGAATGTTTGTATCCCCTTTTAAAAACCATAACAATTCGTAAACTATCGATTTTAAATGCAGTTTTTTTGTGGTTACCATAGGGAAACCTTCGCTTAAATCGAAACGCATTTGGTAGCCAAAAACACTTTTTGTACCTGTACCGGTGCGGTCTCCTTTTTCATTGCCGTTTTCTAAAACGTGCTTAACTAAGTCGTGGTATTGCTTCATCCATTTTTCCTGCGGTAGCAGGAATCTCTTTAAAATTAAACTGAAATTAAATTGGAGTTAAAAATATAAAAAAAAGCATGAACGTTAAGTTTTGAAGCTTTATGAAATATTATAAAGTTATTAACTAAAATAGGAATGTTTTTTGCTTTTGAATGATTGGTTATCCAATAATCATGCCTGCAATAGTAGCAGAAACTAGCGATGCGATACTACCACCAATCAAAGCTTTTATACCAAATTGGGATAAAGTTTTACGCTGTCCAGGTGCTAACGAACCAATACCGCCAATTTGAATACCTATGGAAGCAAAATTAGCAAAACCACAAAGCATGTACGTTGCCATAATAATTGATTTTTCATAGTTTAAATGTGTGGCATTGGCAACATCTTTTAAGTCTCGAAGTTGAATGTAGCCTATAAACTCACTTGCTGCTATTTTAATACCTAATAACTGTCCCATCATCATCATGTCTTGTTTTGCAACTCCAATAAGCCACATTAAAGGGGCAAACACATAACCAAGTATTAATTCTATGGATAAACTGTGGTAGGACGTATTGTTGGTAATCCAATTATTTATAGTCGATACATCTCCAACCCAACCTAAAATACCATTAAACATGGCTATAAAGGCCACGAAAACTAGAAGCATAGCTCCAACATTAACGGCTAGTTTTAAACCTTCTGTGGTTCCATTGGCAATCGCGTCTAAAAAGTTTGATCCTATTTTTTCTTGCGAAACGGTTATATCGGTATCAATAGATTCCGTTTGTGGATATAATATTTTTGAAATAACAATAGCACCAGGTGCCGCCATAACCGATGCTGCCAATAAATGTTTTGCATAAAACAAACGTAATACTGGGTCATCGCCACCTAAAAAGCCTATATAAGCTGCTAATACGGCACCAGCCACGGTTGCCATGCCACCAACCATTACTAAAAGCATTTCAGATTTGTTCATCTTCTCTAAATATGCTTTTATTAAAAGTGGTGCTTCCGTTTGGCCTAAAAAGATGTTTCCTGCAACACTTAAGCTTTCCGCCCCTGAAATTTTTAATGCTTTTGAAAGTAACCAAGCCATTCCTTTTACTACTTTTTGAATGATTCCTAGATAAAATAATACGGAAGTTAATGCTGAGAAAAAGATGATTGTTGGCAATACTTGAAAAGCAAATATAAACCCAAAGGTGTCCATATCGACCACCAAGCCTTCAAATAAAAATTTACTACCTGCTCTTGTAAATTCCAAAACGTTTACAAAAAGAGCACCAACAAATTCGAAAATAGATTTAATAAATTCAACTTTTAAAACGCCAATGGCTATTAAGAGTTGAAATGCTAAACCGATGCCAACAATTTTCCAGTTAATGGCTTTTTTGTTGCTACTGAATAAAAAGGAAATAAAAATTAATGAAACCATACCTAAAACACCACGCCACAAACTATTTATTGAAAACCCTTGACTAGGAATTATAGGATTTGATGGCGCTACAGTTGTTTCAACTTTACTTAGTGAATCGTAATTTTTTGACGTTTCTAAAGTGTTGTTTTGAAGAGATGATGTAGAATTCGTTTGTTTTAAAACAGTATCTTGTGGTGTAATTTTATCATTGTTTTGTGCCTTTATTGATGATGTAAATACTAATAAAATAATGACAATTGATAAAAATACTTTTTTCATGGAGGCGTAGTGGTTTGTAGTTTATTCCCGTTTTGAAATTTCGTCACGAATGTATGCTGCTTTTTCGTAATCTTCATTAGCAACAGCTTCGTCTAATAAGTTATGTAATTCTTCAAGCGTTTTTCCTTTAAAACTTTCACGAGGTGTGTTAGGTTCCAGTTCATTGGCGACCAATTCATCCATCAAAATACTATCTTGGGTTTCATCTTCTTCGTCTTTTTTCGGATTCACCTTTAAATAGATACCCGCTTTGTCTAGAATGTTTTTGTAGGTGAAGATGGGTGCATCAAAACGTAATGCCAAAGCAATAGCATCACTGGTTCTGGCATCTATAATTTCTTCAATCTTATCACGTTCGCATATAAGGCTTGAGTAAAAAACGCCATCAACCAATTTGTGGATAATAACTTGTTTTACAACAATATCAAATCTATCTGCAAAATTCTTAAATAAATCGTGGGTTAATGGTCGTGGCGGTCTAATTTCTTTTTCTAAAGCTATGGCTATGGATTGTGCTTCAAAAGCCCCAATAACGATGGGTAATTTTCGGTCGCCATCAACTTCATTTAAAATCAATGCGTAAGCGCCATTTTGGGTTTGGCTATATGAAATGCCTTTAATATTTAATCTTACTAAGCTCATAAATTTATAAAACGCAAAGAACTGTTTAAATTAGGACTTTACCAACTGCGAAAAGCAGATTTAAGAATTTTTGCTAATTCAAGCAGTTCTTATAACGATACAATTTATAAAAAATAATTTATTGCTGTGCTTTAAACGCTTTTAATTTTTCGATAAGTTGTGGCACTACCACAAAAGCATCACCCACAACACCATAATCGGCAGCTTTAAAAAACGGTGCTTCAGGATCATTATTGATTACCACTTTTACTTTGGAAGCGTTTATACCTGCTAAATGTTGAATAGCTCCAGAAATTCCGATGGCAATATATAAGTTTGCAGCTACGGGTTTTCCTGTTTGCCCAACGTGTTCACCATGAGGTCTCCAGCCTAAATCGGATACAGGTTTGGAACACGCAGTTGCAGCGCCCAAAACAGCTGCTAATTCTTCAATCATGCCCCAATTTTCAGGACCTTTTAAACCTCTCCCTGCCGAAACAACAATGTCGGCATCAGCAATACTTACTTTGTTTGAAGCTTTATCAACCGATTCAACTTTTACACCTAAATTTGAAATCGAAGGCGAGAATTCTTCCGCGGAAGCGCTACCATTCGTCTCAACTAAACCAAATGCATTATGTGAAACACCAACAATTTTTATATCGGTATTTATTGTTAAAGTTTCAAACGCTTTATTTGTGAACGCTGAACGTTTTACAGTGAATGGCGACATGCTTAAAGGTGCTGCAATAACATTTGAAGCATAACCAGCCTGTAAACCAACAGCCAAAAGTGGCGCTAAATATTTGCTGTTGGCACTAGAACTTAAAATAACGACTTTAG
>Ga0138256_10009863_pt1 | contig 10025 bp, 7 predicted proteins | sample KNB2016incub_MG_FD_105486 | JGI IMG/M metagenome (GOLD analysis project Ga0138256, IMG submission 105486) | Active sludge microbial communities from wastewater in Klosterneuburg, Austria - KNB2014incub_MG | ecosystem: Engineered > WWTP > Activated sludge > Unclassified | place: Austria...
CGACTCTCAGGCCGAGCCATCACCAGCATCCTTGCTTATACAATAGTCAAACCACTCAACCACCAGTATAAACTATTCCGCACAGAATTGTTATACCACTTTATTTGTGTTCGGGTGCTTAGACGGTATCCATGCCCAAACCACCAACCGTCCAGCGAGCAACGCACCGCGACGAAACGCCGCGACCAGCGGCGGGAGCGTCGCTCAACAGGCGCGCCTCACGCAGGAAAGTGTCCCACTCAAGACGTCGAGAGTAATTGTGGATCAGGTCAAAAACGTCCTCAGATGCGGCTTGGATAACGACGCTTGCAGTGGCCGTGCTCATGGTGAATTCTCCCTGCAATCCAACCGCCAATCAGCGACGAGGTTAACCGGCGACTTTCCGTCATTCGATGTCTCGTTCCAGGGCTCCAGCCCTGGAACGCACTGCCCGGAGGCTCCTGCCTCCGCGATCGACAGTGGAGGCAGGAGCCTCCAGCGCAGTGTGTTCCGAAGCTGGAGCCTCGGAACAAGGGCCTCTGTAACGTCGGCGGTTGGCGGTCGCCATCGCTCTCCTCAGCAAATCCACCGCTGGACACATCACCGTTGATCGGACTTCGGCACGCGCTCTTCGACTTCTTCAACGTGAATGTGCTCCGGCGTCAGCAACAGGACATAACGGTCAACGCTCTTTGTTCCGTTATCGGCACCTGGCCGCTCGATGAGTAACAGCAGCGTCTGCCCGGACCCGACAAGGGACTCGTGCATGACAGATCCGGCATTGTTCAGGTCCTGGCCAACCAGCAGTGCAATGCTGCCATCGACACGAGACTTTGCATCAGATGATTCACCCGTCTGCCGATCAGTGCCAATGGAGATTTGATGCTGCAATCGGATAATCGGGCTGTCGGGCACAAGTTGCGGAGTCACCGTCATTCTAAACCCGCTGAACACACTCTTATCCATCGATCCAATCATCACTGTCGCCGCTTGCCCGGAGATCGTCATGATCCTTGGACTCGAAATGACGTTCGGCTTCTGGTCCAGCAGTGCCTTCGTGAACGTTTCACTTCGCTTCGGAGTGAGTAGCGACCATTTCATTCCTTCACCCAGCGAATGGAGCGTGTTGTGTTCTACAATTATCTTGAGCTGTTCCTCCGTCGTCAGCTTGACCAGCAGTGAGGTAATCTGGACGTTCTGATCCCGTCCCTTGCGGAGCTTCGAAAGTAGTTCCCCGATTTCGCCGTGAGCCTGATCGGTTTGACGAACAACAAGTGAAAGCGTATTCATCTCTTCCGCAATCACGCCTTTATTCCCCCATGATTCTGAATCGACCGACGCCTTGATCAGTTCGACGAGCGGCGCAAAAACAGCTTTGCTGAGCTGCACCGGCAACTTCTCGGCTTGTGCTGAGTTTGCACGCAAGGTTTCAAGATCACCTGATGGATTTTCCGCCGTGGCCCTTTCTGTGGCAGAATCTTTGATACCAGGTTGAGCGGCAACAGCGTTAAAAGTCGGAGGAACAGGAATGAGAAGATCGGCAACTGGGTACGTACACAAGACGAGCCGAGGAGCCACAGCCGCATTTGGCTCCGCTTCTGCCTCATCGTCCGGGGCGCCGACTTTGACATTATCGCGACCTACCAGTCGAGTATACTTGCTTGCCTTACTCTTGGCGTCATCACGACTCGCAGTGTTCACGACCTTTGTTTGAACATCGCTATCGCGACTAACGCCTCCGTTACTTGCATTCCGAGATGCCGATTCCAGCAGTGTTCGGCAGTGTTCCAAAATTGACTCCTTGTCAAGCAGCGGCGAGCCGACGGGCACGGCTTGAAGGTAACCTTCGATGATTTGCATTCGCACAAAACTGTTGCGCGACTGGGCCACAGAATATCCCTCACCGAGAAGAAGTCTGATCAGATCTTCGTTGTTTGCAACACGTTTGTCCTGGCGTATCTTTTCCAACGCTTCTTCGAAATAAGGTGCCAGACTTTCCTTGATCGCAGTTTGTTGGCTATCCGAGACATTGTCGGCGAAGTGCTTTAGTACGGCTTCACTGTATAGGTAATCCGGCAAACGACTGATGACGGATTTCATCAGTATCTGCTGTCCATTTTCAATCGAAACATTCTGGTCCAGAATTTGAATGACCCTTTGAGCACCAAAAACGTCAGCAACGGTAATCGGTTTCTCACCAACGAACGCGACTACCGAATCAGCACCAAGCTCCATGTCTGAATTCGGAATGAAGTCATCAGCAAGTCGAATACTGTCGGTCAGTGAAGTTGTATCGCGAGTCGTTGCCTTCAACAACACAAGCAGCGATTTTGTTACCTTGTCGTTCGCAACGTCTGTCAACATCCCATTGATGACAACGGCTTGATTCCGGTTGAGCTCGATGTCGGAGTGAAAAGCATTTGTGGTGAAACTGGGCATTTCGGTTCCAGCCAGAACAAGGACATCCTTGAGATATCTCGTCTGGACGGTACATGAAAGCCGCAACAAATCTGTATCGATAATGGTTGGGCAGAATCCCAGTGTTGTTCCACACTTCGCCACATTGCACCAATGCTCGCGGTTTAAGTTTCCGATTATGAACGGACGAAGAACCCCCGAGTACACTTCGCCCGTTTGGCCATTTAGGCAGGCGATGCGACTGTGCGACTCCAGTTGAATCAAATCTGATTGCTGAGCAAGGTGGAGGATGCGGGAGAATGCGTTGGATGTAATCACATTCTGACCGATCGGCAGACGCTTGTCTCCGTGATTCGCGGTAGCAATCCCGGCAACTAACTCGCTCATCACAGTGGTCTCAGCAACAAGCTTGTTCAGTTCATCCGTTGGTCCTGTTAAGAAGTATGCGGATACAATCACCTGCCTGAATCCGCACCGGCGAAATTGGTGCAGGCATGCTTCGACTTGTTGATGCCCAATGTTCGAATGGACCACCACAAGCCGGTCGCGGTCGAGCGTGATCGACGACAGCTGCTTGCGTTCCGATTCGCCCAGAATCATTCCTTGTTCCAAAAGTGCAGCGGTTCTCTTTTCGATTACTGCTGGAACTGCGCCATTGAGGAATGTGACAAGACGTTCGCGGGCTGTAGCCAGAATTACATCTTCATCGGCCGCAAGTCGTTCAATTAGCTCTTTCACGTTGTACGATTCTGTCCTCAAAGACTCACGCTGCAGAGTAACAGGTGTGCCCTCTGTCGTTGGCGTATCGTCGATCTGAAAGACCAGATCAAAAGCACCTGGGTCATCGGTAAAATGCGGAACAGGATTCACCGAAACTGCTGGCGTCAGCAAGGTGTAGAGATAGCGAATCCTCTCGACGTCTTTTAACGCTGCGGTGGAGTTCCAATTGTCGCCGGGTTTCATATTCAATGCCGCTTCGAGGTCCGCTGTGGCGATTCGTTTGTTGCCTTCAAATCGAATTTCGCGGATTTTGTACCGCTCGCCTTCAACTATGGTGAAATGCCGGGCGATGGTCGAAGAGGCCGCCGACACGTTAGAATCGATCCGAACTTCAACGTCGAAGAAACCACTCTCGCGATACTCGGCCTTGATGGTTTCAATTTCGAATTTTTGAATGTCCTCACTGGCCATGTCGCGACCACGTGCATACTCCGCGAGTTCCGTAACGAGTTCTGCCAGATCCTTGTCGGTCCAGAATTCATTGCCTTCGAAGGTGTTCGTGGAAGTTTCAGCAGCCTTGGTGTTCGCTGAAGTTCCTTCGACAGACGGCGTTTGAGCAGGCGGTTCAGAAGCTGCTTCTTCCGGAAGCGTCTTCGCCACAGCTCCCGGCAACACGACGATCGCGAGTGCCGCCACAGTCTGCCAGCACCAGAGTGGGGTGCGTTTGTTGAGTCCGGTTTTCAGTGACATGATGCGTTCCATCCTTTGAGTGGTGATTTCCACGGGCTTCATGCCGGGGAAGACGGGGATCGGTTGAAGGGTGTGCTTTCTTTCAATCACAGCCAGCAGGCTGCGAGCATATTGAGCGGGTGAGCATCCGAGTTCCGCGATGACTTGTTCGTCGCAACAACGTTCGGCTTCACGCGACAGCCAGCGATTGGCAAACCACACCGCCGGATGAAACCACCACAGGCATTGTGCAATCAACTGCAGCATTCCGAATCGCAGGTCGCCTCGGCGAATGTGGAGGAGTTCGTGGGCGAGGATGGGGTCGAGGGACGAAAGCGGAGGGCGGAAAGCGGAAAGCCGGGACGTCCCTGACAGGGACGCGACAGAGTCAGCGGCCTCGTTCCAGGGCTCCTGCCCTGGAACGCACTGCCCGGAGGCTCCTGCCTCCAGCGTGGGGACGGGAGGCAGGAGCCTCCGATACAGTGTGTTCCGAGGCTGGAGCCTCGGAACAAGGAGATTGGGAACAAGGAGATTGGGAGCGGTTGATTTCTCCAGCAAACAACTTGGCAACACAATCGTATGCCGCAGCAGACCAAGCACGGCCGGGCCGAAGAGAACGTCGGAAACGATGATGCGCGGGATGCGACGCATTCGCAACGTCTTTGCGATTTGCTGCAGGCGTTCGTTCAATGCGCCGTCAAATTCTGTTATGCGATGACGGTGAATCAACCGCAGACAACGCACGCAACGGACCACCGTGATGAGAAGCGTCAGGATTGCTCCCATGGTAAGAGCAATCAGCAGTCGTCGAGCCCACGGTGACGGGGCGATTTCGATCTCGGATACGGTCGAGGCTGCAAGCTCGATCGGAAACGATGCGGCAACGAATTCAGCCGACGCATCAACAGGAGGCTCTTCCGCCAACGTGATTTCATGCTGTGGCCATTTCGACTCGACGAATTCTGGAAGCGGCTCATTTACCGGTTCGACATGCTCGTACACGTCAACAACCAGCGGTTCCGGTTCCACGATCGGTGCGGCAGACAAGGCTTCAGTGGTTTCCGACGTAACAGGTGTGTCTTTGATATCGTACTCAACCAGAGTCTGCAGCTGGCTGAAGACTCCCAACGAATGGCCCCATAACGGCGGCGTCACGCATTTGACAAGGACCAGAATCCACATCGCATGTGCCAGGTGCGGGCGATTTTTCGCCACGAATCGCGCGACCACGGCGACAAGAATCGCCAGCACGGCGATTTGCCATGTTTGAGTCCACAGAAGTGACAGCAGGTTCGAAGTCATTGTTGTCCCCTCTCCCCCGTTTGAAGACGCTCCACATCAAAATCCTTGCCAACGGGGGAGAGGGCTAGGGTGAGGGGGACAAAGTCATCGCCTAAGAATGACGAAGCGCTGGAAGAAATTTGGCGTGCGTCAAGCCCCCTCAACCGGCCTGCGGCCACCTTCTCCCCCGATCTCGGGGGAGAAGGGACATGGTTTGTCTCGTTCCTGGGCTCCAGCCCTGGAACGCATTGCTCGGAGGCTCCTGCCTTTACAATTGAACCGGGAGGCAGGAGCCTCCGGGGCAGTGTGTTCCGAGGCTGGAGCCTCGGAACAAGGACGCGATCGGATTCACTTCGCATCGCGGCCTCCTTCCAGTCGATCCAGCAACTGACGGAGTTGAGTGATGTCATCGGCGGAGAATTTTCGTTCTTCGACCAGATGCATCATCAGCGGCATGGTTTCGCCGCCGAAGAGCAGTTCGACCATCTCACCGACGATCTCGCGAATCACCGTTTGAGGCCGCACTTTGGGAGAATAAATGCGGGAGCGGCCCTCGAGTCGGGCGTTGAGGTAGCCCTTTTCCTCGAGACGGCGAAGGTAGGTTTGCACGGTTGTGAAATCAATGGCCCGTCCGGCGGGCAGTGCTTCAAAGACTTGCCGAACTCCGGCATCCTTCAGCTCCCAGACAATCCGAGCAATCTCCAACTCGGCTTTTGACATCCCCGGTCTCGGCGGCATCCGACAACCTCCCTGCTGCAACATCGTCAACTACAAATGTCCCTGAAGACGGGGTCTTTGCGTACATTTGTAGTTGAGTCAAGGCTGAATGGCTGATTCGCATCGCAGCCGAAACATCGTAGGCGTCGATTTTCTGACAAAGGCCTTCCACCGGCATTGTCTCGCAATTCCACCTGCTTCCGGCGTGACGTATTTGATTCAAGCTTGCCGTTGCTTGTAGTTTGACCGCGAACGAGTTGCAATGCGTGCCGGACTTTTTGAGCAGATCGTTGCGCCATTCCGGTGGAGTGTGCGACCTGCGATTCGGCTTGCCACGCTATATTTTCAGGATCAGTCTAAATGGTGAAATCAAACTTCGGACGGCATTGGCTTGTTGTCCTTTTGTGGACGGCCGTTCTGCAGACAACCGTTGCATTCGCCGCTGAGCCCGGATCAAATTTCGCCTCGACGACAGCTGAACTGAAACCACGCGAGCCGTGGACGATGTCGCGCCTGAAAGGAGCTCCAACGCCTCCGGAGCCGTTTCGAGTTTCGGCGGCGTTTCCCGGATTGAAATTTGATCATCCCACAAGTCTGCAGGAGATCCCTGGCACTGATCGTCTGCTGGTCGCCGAAATCGGCGGGCGAGTCTTCACGTTTTCCAAAGGCTCGAACAAGAGTGTCGCAGATTTGGCAATCGACTTGCGGTCCGAGGCCGGAGGCGGCGTCTCATTGTTCGCAGCCGTTCTGCATCCACAGTTTGCCGACAATCGATTTGTCTACTTTTGCCTGGTGCATCCGGAAGGTGGGACACACACTCGAGTGTCACGTTTTACGATGACACGCGACGCTGTTCCCGTGATCGATCCGAACAGTGAAACTGTGATCATCACCTGGCCGTCGGGTGGTCACAATGCGGGATGCCTGCGATTTGGCAAAGATGGCTTGATGTACATCGCCACCGGAGACGGTGCCGGTCCCAACCCGCCGGATGGACTGACCACCGGACAGGACGTCACAGACTTGCTCGGCGCGATTCTTCGGATCGATGTTGATCGCCCGGCCAATGGAAATCAGTACTCGATCCCCAACGGCAATCCCTTCGTCAACCACGCTACAGCCAGGCCGGAAATCTTCGGCTACGGACTTCGCAATCCGTGGAAGTTCGGCATCGATCGAGTCAACGGAGAAGTCTTTGTCGCCGACAACGGCTGGGAAACGTGGGAGATGATTCATCTCGTCGGCAGCGGCACCAACTGCGGCTGGCCAGTGATGGAAGGTCGCGCTCGACTGAGATCCGAGGTGCCGGTGGGTCCAACGCCGATCATGCCGCCAATTCACGATCATCCTCATTCGGAAGCCAACTCCGTGATCGGAGGTCCCGTGTATCGGGGCGACAAACTGAAGTCGCTTGATGGCGAATTCGTCTACGGCGACTACATCACTGGCACAATCTGGTCCGTGGGCCGCGATGCCAAAGACGCATTTGTCGGTCGAACACTTGTTGATACAGATTTGAGGATCGTCGATTTTCTCGAAGCAGCCAGCGGGGAACTTTACGTACTCGATTACGACCTCACCGGCGAGATCTATGAACTCCTGCCGAATGATGTCGAAGATCTGTCCGCTGAATTCCCGAAGTTGCTGAGTCAAACGGGCGTCTTCAAAACTCTGACACCACTTGAACCGGCTCCCGGAGTCGTCGGCTACGACGTTGTGGTTCCGCGTTGGGTCGATGGCGCAGTTGCCACGCGATTTGTGGCGGTGCCCGGCAGTGAACACATTGACCTGGCACCCAACAGCAGCGAGAGAGGCACGTATCCGGAAGGCACGGTCTTCGCCAAACATCTGTCGATCCCGACAGCCGACGGCAGCCCCGGCAAACCGCTGGAAACTCAGATTCTGCTGCTGCAGCACGGAGTCTGGAATCCTTACAGTTACCTGTGGAATGACGCTGGCACCGACGCGGAACTTGTCAGCCCGGTCGGCACAACGAAGCCTGTGCAATGGCCCGACGCAAACGTCGTCGGGCAGTTCACGGAACGTACATGGAGAACCAACGCGATCAACGAATGCCGACTGTGTCACAACGCCGGACCGGGATTTGTGCTGGGGTTCGTGGGCAATCAACTGGCGAGGCTCACCGGCGGCGGATCCGACGCGACCGATCAGTTGCAGTCTCTGCTGAATCAAAACGTGATCTCCAAAGCTCCGGACACTTCGAGCGGCGCACCGACGAATCTCGTCGATCCACACGATGAGACACAGGATCTGAATGACCGAGCTCGTTCGTATCTGCATGGCAACTGCAGTATGTGTCATCACAAGGGCGGCAATGCGATCGTCTCGTTTTTCCTGACGCGCGATCTCCCGTTTGCTGAGATGAACACCAACAAAGGGACGAACATCGGCACGTTTGGAATGCTTAACGCAAAAATCATTGTGCCGGGAGATCCGTATCGTTCGGTCCTGATGTATCGCATGTCGAAGCTGGGCTACGCGCGGATGCCGTACATCGGATCTCAGTCTGTTGACGGGGACGGAGTCGTCCTGATGGATCGCTGGATCCGATCATTTCCCACGGACAAGTCATCGAAGCCGTCAGATCCGCTGGTGACCGGTACGCCTCAGGCGATGGCCCTGGCAGCTCTTGCTCAAAAATCCTCCGATGCTGAAACGCGACATCAAGCCATTCAAGAACTGACGGGCACTACCGAAGGATCCCTCGCACTGATGGCACGACTGCACGCTGGTGAATTGCCCGCCGCCGACCGCGAAGCAGCTGTTGAAAGTGTTCGAAACGCGAGCAGCGATGTTCGTGGACTGTTTGACGAGTTCATTCCGGAATCGAAACGCAAGAAGACGCTCGGACGCACATTTGAACCATCGCTCGTGCTGTCGCAGACCGGCGACGCATTGCGAGGCCGATTGATTTTCTTCAGCGACACGGCCCGTTGCCGAACATGTCATCACTCCGACGATGCGGCGCTGTCCGTTGGGCCCACGCTGGCGGATGTCAACAAGAAGTACATGCACGATTCGGAACTTCTGCAGCACATCGTCGCACCGTCACTCAAGATCGAAGACAAGTTCGCGGCATGGACCGTTGTCACGATTGACGGTCGCGTTCTGACGGGGCTCATCGACAGTCAGTCGGACAACGAGATCGTGCTCCGATCTGCCGACCGGACGCTGCTTACGATCGCCCGTTCAGACATCGAAGAAATGCAAAAGAGCACGAAGTCGCTGATGCCGGACGGAGTTCTCGCCGATCTGACGGCTGAAGAAGCTTCGGACCTGCTGGCATTCATCCGTACGATGACGGAGGGATCAAATTAATTCGATGTTTGTGATTCATCTCTCCATTCAACTGCATATCGCGTTCCTGTAAGAGAGTATTGAGGTTTCGGATGGAAATTGTCCCGCGCAAATCGGTGGGCCCGATCAAGTTTGGCATGAGTCTGGTTCAGGTTCGCGAAAAACTTGGCGCACCAATCAAAAGCTTTCTGCGTTCCCCCCATCAGCGTACATCCCTGCGATGTTTACAGTGACTGGGGCGTCATTATCAACTACACCGCGAAAGGTATTGTGGAGGCTGTGGAGCTTTGCTCTCCGGAAACCGCAATACTCGACGGTGATGACTTGCTGCGATTGGACTATGCCCAGTTGCAACTTCGTCTCGCCCAAGGCGGTGAAGTGTCTGAAGATGCCGGCAGCCTGACGTCGTTGCCGCTGGGAATCGGTGGTTATGCACCGGATGCAGCGAAGCGAAAAAAAGCCAAACTTCAGTCGGTAATAGCCTTTGCTCAGGGGTATTACCGCTAACATCACTGCGGCACGAAATGCTTCCGCGTCGCTCAACCTCACGGTAAGCACCCATGCGTAAGTCTTGGGGCATAACTTGGCGAGCGGTGGGTGTCAGCCCACCGAGTTGCACGCATTTGACTCGGAGGGCTTACGCCGCTCCGCTCGCCGGGTTTGCGGCGACCGGGGACGTCGCTCCCCTGATTGTGAATCCTGCGATTATGCCATCTAACTTGTGCATGGGTGCTTATGGCCGCGACTATTCTGAAATCGCACGGCACGGACTGTTTCTGAAAACAGCGCGAGGCGAAGTGCGTGAAGATGCGGCGCATCGTCCGCCTCGCGAAACCCGACTGCATCGGGACGTGCTGCAGACC
>Ga0138256_10009869_pt1 | contig 10021 bp, 5 predicted proteins | sample KNB2016incub_MG_FD_105486 | JGI IMG/M metagenome (GOLD analysis project Ga0138256, IMG submission 105486) | Active sludge microbial communities from wastewater in Klosterneuburg, Austria - KNB2014incub_MG | ecosystem: Engineered > WWTP > Activated sludge > Unclassified | place: Austria...
ACGAGGTTAGCGGTATAATTGGAATATTTCTCCTGCTCTGCTCCAATAAGATTCTTTATAGAAAGTGTCACCTTTCTTTTCTCCGCACTACTGGTATCTAAAATAGTTGTGATGCCAGAAGAATTGAAACTCTTGGTATCGAATATTAGCCTTTTGGGAGAAATAATGGAAACAGATGCATCGAGTACTGGCACAGAATTCTGCAATACTTCCCGAAGGAAAAATGTGGCTGGCCTTTTAAAAGTATAATAGTATTCTATTTCACATCCTTTCTCTAATCCTTCCAAAGCAAATATCTTATACATATTGCCATCCTCGTCTTTCATGTCTTTGATATTGCTTCTGTCGAGGTCGATAATCTTACCGTTTGCTAAAATAGTCCTGGCCTTGATGTCAAGTATATCTGCATTGTCAGTTACACCCAGATATACCTTGTTGAATGATTCAATACCCCTGTCATCATTTACCCGAACTATTTTGTGAAGGGTCTTGAATGCAGACAAGCCTTCTTTTTCATCTACAAATTCTATTCTTCTTTTGTCGAGGATTATTACTGCTGATTCAACATTGTGTTTTGAATCTATTGAGTGAATAGCAGGTTTCACTTCCCATGATTCCTTCTCAATATTATCCTGTGCCTGAATGGAAAGGCTCGTAACCACTAATAAGGCAATTGAAAACCATTTCAACATGAGCTTCGTTTTATTTTTTTGAAAGACTAACCGTTTCTTTATAAAGAGGAAATAATTGTTCCAGCACTTTGTTCCATTCCTGAAACTTATCTGGCTGCAGGAACATATGGTCGTTTTGGAATACCTGAGTTAAAATGACCTGATTACTTTTTTGTTCGTAGGTCATTTCAAAACCCCATACATCGTTCTTATATGTTTTGCTTTTAGGAAGATAGGATACTTGATAGCCATCAGGAACTTTTAATACTGTTACATACTTGCGGGAAGATAAATGGTCGAATTCTATGGGGGATTTCCTTTTTGGGTAATCTATTTCCTGATGCTCATAGAACTTGAAAAGATTTAGATTTATATACCATTCATCCGCTACTTTTTTGGCATATCCCTGCAGGTCGAAATTTCCTTTTAGCAGAATCTTATTAGCATTTGAAAGATCGGGGTATTCAAATTTTGTCAGCTTGAATTTGTTAGACCCTCGGTTAAATATTTTCTTGAAATATTCCTCCCTGTCTTTTTCATTTACATAATTCAGTGAACTGTGCATATCCATTGAATAATAGCCACTCATCCCAACTGATATGACTCCTTTTATTCCTGATTCAGTCAATTCAAGATAAGTGGTGTCGGCAACCTGGCTTATTTCCTTTGAAGGAACTGGTACTCGAAGGATTTTATAATTTTTCTCATCTATTCCCAGAAAGGCCTGTTTGCCCTGGATATGTTCAGAAGGAATACCGAATACGCAGGTAGGGTCTGTTCCATCAAGAAATATATATTCATCCCCCAATTTAATTGTACAGATCATATGATTGTCAACAATAGGAGTGGGTACTTCATTATAATCATAAGGGATATGCCTGGTGCCAATCCATGTATAATATGCTGTAACTCCGGCGTAATTCAACATCAGGGTAAGGATACTGCTCATATCCTTGCAGTCTCCAAATCTGCGACTGCAAACCAGGTTAGCATCTCTGGGTATAAAACCTTCCATTCCGTTTTCAAAGGCAACATATTTTATGCTTTTCTGAACCCATTGGTAAATTTTTCTGGCTTTCTGTTCAGGAGAAGTAGTATTAGCAATTAAGGAGTCTACAATCCTTTTTGTTTCCGGACTTACTTCCTTATTTATATTCATTACATGACCGTAGTTCATCTTATGCAAATCATCCAACCCACCCAGATAGCTGATTTCTTCATTCTTTTCATTTTTATATTTCTCTATGAAAAATATGATATGGGTGGCATAATAAGCATTGTCAGGAGCATCTGCATAAGGTTTTTCTGCAGGCATGTCGGTCGCCTTAAAACTATAGATGATATCGCCTCTTTTAGTATCCTGTGTAAACTGAATCCTGTCTTTTTCCAGTCCCTTTATAATGAACTTAACAGACATTTCTTTTGGAAAGATCAATTTCAGCTCTGCATTTATTACAGGTATACGTCGGGAGAAATAGAAGGGAGACAATAATTTCGGTTCTTTATGGGCTATTGTCAAATCAAGGTTACCAACAGCACCAGGTCCTAAAGCTGGGAAATCGAACATGGTTTCCTTGATATCATCATAAAAGATACTGCTTGAATTATTATCGTTGGTCTTAAATTCAGTGACTTTTACTTTCTTATTATCTGCTGTTTTTGTATATGCTTCATAATTCAAAACGGGATTGAAGCCACTATGGGAAAAACCATAACGACTCATATATGCAGAAGTATTGGCAGATAAGTATAATAATTGCTGGTTGTCTTTGCTTTCTACTACGGGCACTCCATTTTCAATAGTAATCTTATATGTTTCCGACATACTCAGTATTACAGCTTCTTCACCTGGATATTTTGCCCTTATAGCTTCTGTATTCTGTGAAATACTGGTTAATGGTAGTATAAATAGCAGAAGGGCACTTATTGATATGTTTGTTCTCATTTTTTAACATCTAATAGCGTTCCGAAATAATAAATTCGAGTTTCTTTAAGTTGACCGTTTTCCTTATAATATTTAACAGGACCGTTAAGCATACCGTTGTAGTAAGTACCTTCTTCGAGTTTAACACCTTTGGAATTATACGAAGTATACTTTCCATGCGGATTATCTCCAATGTACATCCATTCAGCCTTGAGTTGGCCGTCGGGATAAAACTCTCTCATAGGTCCTTCTGATTCTCCATATTGCTCCGTGCTTTCAGACCTGAGTTTGCCATTTGAATGATAGTATTTCAAGCCACCAATAAACTGTCCGTCCGAAAATTCAAGTGTGGCGGAAATATTTCCATTGGCATAATAGCTGGTTAATTTTCCAGAGTTATTTATGAATGGTATTTCTGGAACAGCTTGCCCGTCTTTTCCCAGATAAGTATAACTCACAGGCATGTCATTGTCATATTTTATTTTGTAAATCAATGCTCCTGTAGAATCATATTTACTAAGCCATCCTTCTCTTGATCCTGATTCGTAGTTTACTTCAGTATCGGTTTTGCCATTGTCGAAATAATAGATTCGTTTACCCTGAACTTCTCCATTTACATACTGTTCAGTAGTGTATTTTTTGCCGTTTTCTTTATAATTTGTCCAGGTGCCTGTTTTTTCCCCCATCCTGAATTGTCCACTTGTTTGTAACTGACCGCCATAGAAATACTGTTTATATGTACTGTCTCTCAGCCCTCTTTTATAATATGATATGGAAAATGGGCTGCCATCGAAATAGTAATATTTATAAACTCCATCAATTGATCCTTTGATATAATCAGCTTCTGCGTATAACTTACCATTTAAATGAACCATAGTATACTTTCCAGTACCATTGGAGAGGTCGATACTATGGATCACTTTACCAGTAGTATCATATTGGGTGTATGTCTTTACCCAGCCTTGCTGGTTTATGGTTTCATCTTGAAGTTTACCATTGGGCCAGAATTCCTGACTCACACCCTGTGATTCACTATTTAAAGTAGCCGTTTGCATTAGTACAGTTCCCAGTTCATCAGTTGTAATCCAGTTCCCTTGTGATTCACCCTCCTGAAACCAACCTTCGTAACTTACTTTCCCATTACTGTGGAATGTTTTGTAGTATCCGTGCTTCTTTTGTTCTATGTATTCTACTTCCAGGCTCTTCTTACCATTCAGGTGGTATGTAACACTTGTGCCTTGCAGCAATCCATCAACATAATTGTTTGTCTCACTAACTTTACCTGTGGGGTAATAAATTGTTTCTACTCCTTCAGCTTCTCCCTTTTCATTGTAGTTCAGTTGTGAACGTTTAGTGCCATCCGGGCGATAAGTGACAAGATTCATTTTTTTGTTCACTACATTCGAAGCACTTATCTGTTTTCCGCTTTTGTCGAAATAGCGGGCTGATTTAAGCGTCTCCTTGTCATATGTTAGAATTGAGAACAATATTCCATCGTCGTCGAAATATGATAAATCGCCATCTGTTTTTCCTTTCTTAAATACTCCTTGCTGATATTTCTTGCCATTATCATGGTACTCGATATATTCACCTTCCATTAGCCCGTTTACATAAGTTTCTATGGATTTCAATTGCCCATTTTCATGATATCTTTTCCATGTGCCTAAAATTTCATCTTTGTTGTATTGTCCTTCATAAGAAAGCTGTCCGTTATCATGATATCCTTTAATAGGGCCATCAATTTTCCCATTTGAATAGTTGGATGCTGATTCCAGCAGTCCATTCTGATGATATGAGAAAGCTTTACCTTCTAATGAATCTGCTACATAGTTTTCAATGAAGTGAAGCATTCCATTGGTATAGTAAATTCTTTTTTCTCCGTCTAATTTTCCGTTCTTATAATGTTCTTTTGTGCGTTCAGCCCCTGACAAATAAAATGAAATGCTTTCGCCTTCCTCTTTATTATCGTGATATAAAGTTCTTGAAGAAAGATTCCCGTTCTCATAATAGAATATGGCTTCACCTTCAAGTTGCCCGTTTACATAATTTTCAATGACTCTTTTTGCCCCATTTTTGAAATAGTAGTTCCAGGTACCTTCCTGTTCACCGTTTTCGTTATATTTTCCTGCAGAGCGCAAATTGCCAGCAGGGTAATAAAATTCCCAGGGACCGATCAGTTTTTCACCATCGCTCGCATAAGCGCCTTTACCAGATACCGCACCATCAGATATCATATATCTGATGCTGGCTTTTTGTCTTTTCTCAAAAAAGAGTTCTCTTGTTACCCTTATGTCGTTCAAATAGGCAACGATTTCACTAATTAGTGCATCTTTCTCCTTTTTGTTTTTCTTATTATAATTCTGGATGGCTTCAATATTCACATTGGAGAAAATATAATAGACATAGGTCTCGAACTTCTTTTCTTCAAACAGCTTTTTATATAGAGGGATATAATACTGCATCCAGAAATCATTATCAGAAGCATTGTATTCCATTTTTTCAAATAAAACCTGGATTTGCCTGCAGATGGCATCATCGAGTTTTATGAGTGATTTGTAGTTTTTATCGAGTGCTATTTTTGATAGAATGATCTGCTCCAAAAGCTGATAAGAGTCAGAAGGTGATTCTTTTCTATTGTCAATGAATTGTCTGATATCATCCCTGTTATTTGCAATAACGCTCAGGTTATTAACACAATTCTGAAAATAGCGGCCATCTGGGCTCATCATCAGGTAACTGAAATAGCTTATAAAGGACTGAACAATCTTTCCTTGCTGTAAAGCTGCCAAACCCAGCATGTAGTGTGAGCTAATAGAATAGGGATTAATCAGGAGGTTCTTCTGAAGTAAAGATTCTGCCTCCACAGACCTGTTCAGTTTTAATAAGGTGGTAGCTTTGTTCAGCATCAAAGGCGAGTAGGTAGGATATTTTGCAATGGCAGTATCATAGATAGCTAAAGCTTTTTCATGGTCTCCCATATCATCTATAAGACTGGCATAGTTGTTATACAAATCCGGTTCCCTTTCCCTTTCCTGCTTTAAGGATAAGCCTTCTGTATACACCCTAAGCGCTTCAGTAAACTGACTATCGGCTGTATAACTCATTCCCAGTTCATACAGGGCCCATACATAATTAGTGTCTGAACGGGGAATTTTCTTATAAAGAGCTATTGCTTCTTTGTAAAGCCCATCATCATATTTCTTTACAGCGCTTTCAATGATTGGCCCGGATGCTATCAAGGGATTGTTTTCCTGTGCAGAAATTACCGAGAAAAATAAGCAAAAAAGAAGGGTAAGCGTTAGTGATTGCTTCATGTGGATTTCAATTAGTGAGACTGATCAGAAAATTATGAATAAATTTTAATAAAAATCAATTTTCTCCGTCATGAATTAACGTATTATTGCTAAGGAAAATTATAGAACATGAAGATGTTGGAAAATATTTCTCTAAAGCCTTATAATACTTTTCATATAGAGACTACCGCCAGGTATTTTTCCATATTAAATGATACCGATTCTTTGCAGGAATTACCCTTAGGTAACCAACCTTTGATGGTACTAGGCGGTGGCAGTAATATGCTTCTCACAAAGAATTTTGATGGGTTGGTTGTGAAGAATGAGATAATGGGAATTGAGCTGGTACATGAAGATCCCGAATTTATTTATGTTAGTGCAGGTGCTGGAGAAAATTGGCATGGATTTGTGATGCATTGCATATCAAAGGGTTGGGGAGGACTTGAGAACCTTTCTCTTATTCCAGGAAGTGTTGGTGCGTCGCCAATGCAGAATATCGGAGCCTATGGGGTGGAACTGGAAGATGTGTTTTGGAGTCTTGAAGCCTGGCATATTCAGGAAAAGCGCATACACACATTTACCAAAAGCGACTGTGCATTCGGGTATAGGGAAAGCGTTTTTAAAAAGTCACTTAAAGGCAAATATATTATCCTGAAAGTTACTTACAGACTCCATAAAAAGCCGGTTTTCCATACCAGTTATGGCGCCATTACGCAGGAATTGGATCGGATGGGAGTAACCGAATATTCGGTTTCAGCCATTTCTGAGGCTGTTATCCGGATCCGGACATCCAAATTGCCAGACCCGGCTATAATCGGGAATGCAGGCAGTTTTTTTAAAAATCCAGTGGTAAGTAATGAAACTTATGAGCAATTAAAAGCTAGCTTCCCAACTATTGTGGCTTTTCCACAATTGGATAAATCTGTAAAACTGGCTGCAGGCTGGCTGATTGAACAATGCGGCTGGAAAGGGTATAGGAGCGGTGATGCCGGTTGTCATGCCAGTCAGGCATTGGTACTCGTTAATTACGGGAATGCTACCGGAAAGCAAATCTATGACCTTAGTGAAAAGATACTACAGTCGGTAATATCCCGTTTCGGCATTTCACTCGAAAGAGAAGTTAATATCATTTAACTTTTTATTGACAGCAATCAATTCAGAATATTGTCTTTTATAAAATGGAAATTTATGAAGAAGGCTTTTTTAATAGTATTGGTTTCCCTGATTGGAAATATGGCAGCAAAAGCACAGCAATCAGGAGCTAAATCGGTTTATTTTGAATTAGGCGGACCAGGATTAGCTTCTTTTAACTTTGATACCCGTTTTGGTCATAAGCAAGATGGATTAGGGATGAGAGTAGGTTTTGGTGGTTTTAGTCTTGATGGCTCCGGGGTTGTGTTTTTCCCAGTCGGATTAAATTATCTGATAGGAAAGGATACCAAGAATTACTTTGAAGTAGGAGCAGGAGTAACTCCATTAATAGCTACAGAAGACTTCACCAACGATGGAGGTACATTCACTTCCACTTTCGGGCATCTTAATTTCGGTTACAGATATCAACCTCCAAGTTCCGGATTTACTTTCCGAGCATTCGTTACACCCATATTCGGTGAGTTTGGATTCTTTCCTTATTATGGGGGAGTGTCGTTTGGTTACAAATTCTAAAGGAAGTTATAAGTTTTAAGTTATAAGAAATTAGTTTAGAGGTTCAAGAAGTTCCATAAGTTCCAGAGGGCTGACTAAAAGTTACACTCCGTGTATTATAGTTTTTTTAACCGCAGAGGTGCAGAGACGCAAGGACATTCCTCTGCGTCTCTGCGCCTCCGCGGTTTAATTTTATTGATACTTATGAAGCTAACTATTAGTCAGCCCTCTGGAACATATGGAACTTCTTGAACTTTTTGAACCTCAAAAATTCCTACCCCTCAAAAGTCTTCACCGTCAAAATCTTCCTCTTCTCCAGCCCCTGCTTTTCCAAGGTTGATCATTGAACCCATGAGGTCTTTGAACTCCACTTTTCCTTCGACAGATTTTTTACTTATGAGTGAGTAGGAGGCCAATCCATATAATACGAATTCCATCAATAAGGCTGCTTCTTTTTCATTAGCCTGTTTGAAGAACTTCTTTACAAGAGAATGTAAGCCATCTACTTTATAGAGCTGTTGTATCTTTTCACTGTCAGGTTGATGGAAAAAGATATTTATGGCGTTTCCTTTATCAAACCATTGTTGAACGGATTTGTAAGGACTTTCTTCTCCACCTTGTGCGGCATTTCTTTTTTTCTTATTTGCTTCCGGATTGGGAAAATACTTTATGAACTGGCTCCTGATAGCTTTATCAACAAGGTTCATAGCTACCTGATAAGGACCTTCCTGTTCGCCTTCATAAACCAACTCAATCTTACCTGTGATGGATGGTATTATGCCTCCCAAATCGCTTATCCAGACCTGGGTATGTTTTTCATGATTTATAAGGGCTCTTCTTTCAGCTGTACTTAATGCATTTTCATAGGCAGAAATACTCAGTCGGGCGGATACTCCACTTTTCTTATCTACATATTCGTTGCTTCTTGCCTCAAATGAAATCTGTTCAATAAGTCTTTTTACCAGATCGCTCATATTCACAAGATCCTTTTGGTCTTGGTGTATCGCAGCTTCCTGTTCAGTAATTTGTAAAGCTGTCTCGATTGATTTTGGATAATGTGTCAGAATCTGGCTCTCGATACGGTCTTTCAGTGGTGTAACAATTGAGCCACGGTTCGTATAATCTTCAGGATTAGCAGTAAAGACAAACAGTATATCTAATGGCATCCTGAGTTTAAACCCTCTGATTTGAATATCACCTTCCTCCAGGATATTGAACAGCGCTACCTGTATACGGGCTTGTAAATCGGGGATCTCATTTATTACAAATATGCTTCTATTGCTTCTGGGGATGATACCGTAATGTATTACACCTTCATCGGCAAAATTCAAGCGAAGATTGGCTGCTTTGATGGGGTCGATATCACCGATAAGGTCGGCAACACTAACGTCTGGAGTAGCTAATTTTTCACCATATCGGGCGCTTCTTGGCAACCATTCAATAGGAGTAGCGTCGCCCTTTTCTTCAATAATGTTTCGGGCATATTTTGAAATAGGGTGGAAGGGGTCGTCGTTGATATCGCTACCTGCAACTACTGGTATGAAATCATCTAGTAGGGCAGTCATTAATCTTGCCATCCTCGTTTTCGCCTGTCCTCTTAAGCCAAGGAATAGGATATTATGCCTGGATAACAAGGCCCTTTCAACATCAGGTATTACAGTTTCTTCATATCCGATAATGCCAGAGAAGGTTTCTTCACCGCGTTGTAGTTTGGCCACCAGGTTTTGACGGATTTCTTCCTTGATGGTTTTGTGTTGGTAGCCGCTTTTCTTTAATTCTCCTAGAGTTTTTATTTTAGTATTCATTTTCTGTTTTTTTGCCGGGAAAGCGGGAATTTGTTTCTTGCTTTTTTATTTCTGGCTATTAATCTTTTATTTTATTTCTGTTTTTTGAACAGCCGAACACATAGGCACATAGGAACATAGAACAAAACTTTTAACTCCTGATTTTGTCTATGTCCTATTATGTTCTATGTACCTATGTGTCGAACAAAATACATACCACATAGGAAACATAGAACATAGGTAAACATAGTTGTTCGCTAATCAATTATTCATGCCTATGTACTACTATGTTCTATGTCTCTATGTGTTGAAAAAAATAGATATCACATAGGAAACATAGAACATAGGCAAACATAGATATTCACTATTCAACTATTCAAGCCTATGTACTACTATGTTCTATGTCTCTATGTGTTGAAAAAAATACATATCGCATAGGAAACATAGAACATAGGCAAACATAGAAATACGCTATTCAACTATTCAAATCTATGTGCCTATGTTCCTATGTGTTAAAAACACAAGCCATACAAAAGAATAGTGGATAGTAAGGAATTGAAAACTATCTTATCAATTTACAAAGAACTTTTTATCTAACTGACACGTGGTAGCATCCGGCATCTAGATCAAGCCTTCCCATCTTCCTGGTGAAAAAAAACTAATACAACGTCTTCCTCTTCCCATTCTCAAAATCCTTAAATATAA
>Ga0138256_10009873_pt1 | contig 10020 bp, 10 predicted proteins | sample KNB2016incub_MG_FD_105486 | JGI IMG/M metagenome (GOLD analysis project Ga0138256, IMG submission 105486) | Active sludge microbial communities from wastewater in Klosterneuburg, Austria - KNB2014incub_MG | ecosystem: Engineered > WWTP > Activated sludge > Unclassified | place: Austria...
AAAGACCCAAGGGAATCTGGAAGCGCTCTTTCTTCCGGAAGGAGAACTCGCTCGCAGTCTGACGGTTCTCCATCGCCTCGATGGCCGAGGCGATGGGAGAGAGCGACGTGTTGTTCGTGGCCACCTGGGTGAATTTGCCTCCGGTGGACTGCGCGAGCCGAATCAGGTTTTCGGTGTTGATCTTTGAAATGACCGGTTCCCCGTTTTCGAGCTTGTACCCGCTCCGGTTTCCCGAGGTATCCGTGTCCGGCACCGGACCACCCTGGCTCGACCCCACACCCACCGTGTGAATGATGACGCCCGCTCTCCTGGCCGCCTCTATGACCCCATCCATGCTCTCCTCGAGATCCTCCCCGTCGGACACCAGGACGATGACCTTGTTCGCCCGGCTCGGATCCACGAAGGTGGCGATTCCGGCCTCGATACCGGAAAGGAGGTTGGATCCCGGCGTTGGAACAAAACCCGGCTCCAACGTTTCGAGAAAGAGGGCGACGGCGTCGGCGTCGAGGGTCAGGGGCACGAGCGGATAGCCCTCGCCTTCAAAAGCGACCAGCGAAAAGCGGTCGCCCGCGAGTCTCGACATCAGGGCGGAGAGAGACTGCCGGGCCAGAAAGAAGCGATTGGGTGAAACATCCTCGACCGACATCGAAAGAGACGTGTCGAGAACGAGGGCCACGTCGACACCCATGCGCTCCACCCGCTCCCTGACGATCCCCCACTGGGGCCGGGCCATCGCGAAAACGAGCAGGACCGCGCCCGTGATGAGGCAGACGCCCCTCAGCATCTGGGCGGACGCGGGGAACCTTCGGCCGATCCGCTCGAACATGGACGCCGTGATCATTGTCTCCATGCGCTCGCGGTCGGTACGCAAGACACGCGCGCCAATCCACGCAAAGAGGGGGATCAGGAGAAGCGCCAGAAGCCAGAGAGGAGAGGCCAGAGTCATGGTCACACGGGCAGGACGCGCAGGCCCCGGGTCCACAGGAAGCCCGCGAGGACGAGCAGTCCGGCGGACGCGGTCAGAAACGGGGGGAACAATTCCTGAAAACGACGAAAGGAAACGCTCTTGAGCTGTGTAGTTTCGAGCGCATCGATCCGGGCGAAGATGTCGCGGAAGCTCGATTCGTCCGTGGCCGAAAAGAAGGCTCCGCCCGTTTTTTCCGCAATCCGTTTGAGAAGGTCCTCGTCGATTGGAACTTCCATGTTCACGGTGCGGGAGACCACGCGGCCGGTGAAAGGATCCTGGGCCCGGACGGGGACAGGAGCAATCCCGCCCTTGCCCACGCCAACCGTGTAGATCTTCACTTCCATCGCCTTGGCGATGTCGGTGGCGGTATCGGGATCGATCTCGCCGCTGTTGTTGGCGCCGTCGGTCACGAGGACCACGACCTTGGTCTTCGACTCGGATTTGCTGAGCCGGGAGAGAGCGGTGGCGAGGCCGGAGCCTATCGCGGTGCCATCCGGCAGGCGGTCGAGGGCCACGTCTTCGAGCTGACGGAGCAGCAGCGCCTGGTCGGTGGTGGCGGGTGATTGCGTGATCGCCCGGCCGGCAAAGATCACGAGGCCAAGCCGATCGCGAGTGCGCCTGCGGATGAAATCCGCCACCACCGATTTCGCCACCGCGAGGCGATTGTCCGGCTGAAAGTCCTGGGCGGCCATCGAGCCCGAGACATCGAGGGCGACTACGATATCGACGCCTTCCGTGGTCAATTGATCGCGCCCGAGACCCTTCTGCGGCCGGGCCAGGGCTATCACTATCAACGACAAGGCGACCGTGGTGAGCCACATGGGCAGGGAGCGGAATTTCGCGCGCAGGGTCGGCGAAAGACTCTTGGCGAGCGAGGTGCGAGGGAGACTGAGCGTCGGCTGAACGATCTCGAGGCGACGCGCGGACCACATCAGAAGGAGGGGAACGGGGAGGAGGAGCAGCACCCAGGGAGCCTGGAACTGAAGGCCGGCGAAGGACATCAGGCGGTCTTCCTTCGATCTGGTTCGCGGGAGCGCAGCTCCAGATCGGCTCGACGCAGACGGTCGATTCGGCCGACGATGTCCCGCACAAATTGAATCTGGCGTTCCGCATTCGACGCATCCGAGGAGCCGCCAAATTTGACCAGGTCGGCAGACGCGACCAGGTCGCGCAACGCCACCGCATGGGGTGCGGTCCATGCGTGGTTCTTGACGAAGCCCAGGGTCTCTGTCGAAGTCATCTCGAGGACGGGGGCTTCGAGTCGCCGCTCGAGATATTGCTTCAGGATTTGGACGATCTGGATATAGAAGGTCTTTGGGTCCTGCCTCGCCCTGCCCGCGACGAGCCTGTCCAGGGCGGACATGGCTTCTTCTTCGGGGGTTATCGCCGGTGTGACCTTCGGATCTTCGAGCTTCCTTGGAAAACGGAGGCGCCGAGCGAGGAGAACCAGGCCGGCGAGAACGAGGAGCGTGGCGAGTCCCGCTACGATCCAGAAGGCACGCGAAACCAGGACGGGCACGGGTGGAGCGAAATCGGCGGGAGCGGGGTTCTGTTCATTCGGATCGAGCGTAGAGACAACGTTCAGCAGGACGGGAGCGCTTTTGACCGAGCCCTTGCCGCCGTACGGCGACGTGTACTGAATCTCGATCTCGGGAATCCGACCGTCCGTCCCCATCGCGAAGACCTGCGCGTTGTAGACCGCCACACCATCAGCGGTTGGGGGCTGCGACTGGATCAGCTCAACCGAGCCATCACTGATCTCTTTGGGGAAATCGTAGGTGGCGCCCCTCGGGCCTTTGAGCTCCACCGTGACCTCGAACTTCTCGCCGATCGACACGTTCGTCGTTCTCGGACGAACCTCGATGGTGGGCGCGGGGGCGCTCGCCTGTGCGAGGGCGAGGTAGAACAAGACACCGAGGACGCCCTTCACCGCCGCTTCTCCCTTCCTTTGAAGAAGCCTTGAAGCGGTCGGTCGTAGGGCTCCGACGTGGCAAGGGCCAGGGAGTCCACGCCGCACTGGCGCAGGGCTGCGCGGGTTTCTTCGGCATCGGGTGGCATGAGAGCGGCGCGAACGCGAGGGTCGCTTGTATCGAGAACCACCAGCTCGCCGGTTTCCGGGTCGACCAGGCGAACCAGACCGATGTCCGGCATGTTCTTGTCGCGCGGATCGACGAGGTTCAGGGCGAAGACATCGTGTTTGCGTCTCAGCGCGGCCAGACCCTTCTCGTAGCCGTGATCCTGAAAGTCGGAAATGATGGCCACGATCGACCGGCGCTTCAAGATGCCGCGAGCGAAGCGGACCGCTTTCTGGATGGACGTGCCCTGCGACCGACCGCGATGAACGAGGGTGTCGCGCACAATCCGCAATGCGTGCATCTCTCCGCGCGAGGGCGGAATGAACATCTCCACCTCGTCCGAAAACAGCACCGCGCCCACCCGGTCCTTGTTCGCCACCGCGGAGAAAGCGAGGACGCCCGAAATCTCGGCGGCGAGATCACGCTTGGCTAGATAGCGGGAACCAAACGAGGAGGAGCCTGAGATATCGATCAGCAAGAGCAGGGTGAGGTCGCGCTCCTCGATGTACTTCTTGACGTGAGGGATGCCGGAGCGGGCCGTCACGTTCCAGTCGATGGTGCGGACATCGTCACCGGGCTGATACTCGCGAACCTCGGCGAATTCCATCCCGCGCCCCTTGAACGCCGCGTGATAGCTGCCCACGATGCCGGACTCGAGGATCAGGCGTGTGTGCAGGCGGATCCTGCGGATCTTGCGGAGGGTTTCGCGGTCCAGGGTCGACACGGTGTGGCTGGTTTTCGGTTGAAGCCGGGAAGGCTCTTGCCGCCTCAGGGAACTTCGACGCGCTCGAGAATCCGGTCGACCACGGCGTCGGAGGTGACGTTCTCGGCCTCGGCCTCGTAGGTCAGGAGGATGCGGTGCCGCAGGACATCCCGCGCGATCTCCTTCACGTCCTCGGGCACCACATAGGCTCGGCCGCGCAGGAACGCGACCGCGCGTGCTGCTTCCGAAAACGCCAGCGTGCCGCGGGGCGACGCGCCGAAACTGATCAGGTGGGAGAGGTCGCCAAGGCCAACCTCGCGCGGCTTTCGCGTGGCGGTGACGATCTCGATGATGTAGTTGCGGACCCGTTCGTCGAGATGGATGTTGCGAACCAGCTTGGCGATTGCGAGAACCGTTGCCTGATCGAGGCGTTTGGTAACACCCAGCTCTTCCGGCGAGTGAAGCAGCATGCGATCCAGGATCTGCCGCTCCTCTTCCTTCTTCGGGTAGTCGATCCGCGCTTTCATCAAGAAGCGATCGACCTGAGCCTCGGGCAACGGATAGGTGCCTTCCTGCTCGATAGGATTCTGGGTGGCAAAGACCAGGAAAGGCTCGGGCAAGGGATAAGTCGAATCGCCGATGGTGACCTGCCGTTCCTGCATCGCTTCGAGCAGGGCGGATTGAACTTTGGCGGGGGCGCGGTTGATTTCGTCGGCGAGCACCAGGTGGGCGAAGACGGGACCCTTCCGAACCGTGAACTCGCCGGACTTGGGCTGGAAAACGAGGGTGCCCACGAGGTCGGCGGGAAGCAGGTCGGGAGTGAACTGGATCCTCGAGAAGGACAGATCCAGCACCCGCGAGAAGGTCTTGATCGCAAGCGTCTTGGCGAGCCCCGGGACTCCCTCGACCAGAAGATGACCGCGGCAGAGCAGGGCGATAAGCAGTCGGTCCACCAGAGCGGGCTGGCCCACGATGACCTTGCGGATTTCGGTAGCCGCGGTCTGAACACGCAACGACTGTTCGCGCACGACTTCGTTCAATTGAGTGATGTCGAGTTCGGTCATGGGCCTTTGGGGGAAGGGTGAGCGCCGCGAGGCGCGCGGGTGCCTAGAAGCGGGAGGGCCGGCAGGTCACCTGGTAAGAGGTCCAGGTCTGGCCGCTCGCGAGCACGATGTCGTATTGGTCATTCCAGTCGTTGGTGTTCTTCACCGCAACCTCGTCCTTGGGTCCGCCCTGGGCGGCGCACAGGCCTCGGGTTCGCAGAACCCGGGCCACCTCCTGAACGTAGGCGTCTTCGCTTCGGACGCGGCCCCCTTCGAAAAGGTCGGGGCGGTTGCGCTGAACTTCCGCTTGAGCTGACTCGACCTGAACCTGGAAACTCGGCGTCTCCTGACGACAAGGCGAGCCCTCGGGCATGGAGGAAAGTGAACACGAGCCCGAATTGGGGGACGGCGGCGTCGACGCGGGGGTCGCGGTCGGAGACGTGCCTGGAGAGGAAGTGGGTTGGGGCGTCGGCGTGGGGTTTGGGTTGCCCAGGATGACCGTACCTCCCGGCTGCGGGGAGGGGATGGTCCCAACGGGTGGATTGGGGTTTGTGGCCGGCACATCGACCTGGTCGAGTTTCTTGCATGCGGGGCCAGCGGCGATGAGCAGGAGCGCGCAGGTCGCAAGGGTGATCAAGCCAGGGGTGCGACGGAGTTTGTTCATCGGTGGTTTGAGTCTAAGCCTTCGGCCCGTGCCCTGGTCAGTGGATGAACATGGCGTCGCCGTAGCTGTAGAAGCGGTAGCCGGCGCGAATCGCCTCCGTGTAGGCGGCGCGAATCTCGTCGACGCCGGCAAAGGCGGAGACCAGGAATAGAAGAGACGACTTTGGAAGGTGGAAATTGGTGACGAGTGCGTCGACGGCGAGGAATCGATGACCCGGCCTGATCACGAGGTCGGTTTCCCCCGCACCCACGGCGAGGCGGTCGCCACGAACCGCCGCCTCCAGTGTCCTCACCGTGGTCGTACCGACCGCGATGACGCGCTTGCGCTGTTCTCTCGCCCGCGCGTAGGCATCGGCGGTCTCCTGGGGGACGTGGAACGGTTCGGGTGGGACCCGATGGTCTTCGATGTCGTCCGCGTCCACTCGCGCGAATGTCCCCGGGCCGACGTGGAGCATGATCTCGTGGACCCCGACGCCCTTTTCTCGGATGCGGTCGAGGAGGGGCTCGGTGAAGTGCAGTCCCGCCGTCGGGGCAGCAACGCTGCCGGGCTCACGAGCGTAGACGGTCTGGTATCTCTCCCGGTCGGCCGGAGTGTCGGCGCGGTCGATGTAGGGCGGAAGTGGAAGATGGCCGAGTTTCAAGAGAAGGTCGAGGACCCTGGCGGCGCCCTCGAATTTCATGGTTCTACTGCCGTCGGGATGGACGGCGACCACGCGACACCGCTCGTCTTCGTCAAGCTCCACGACGGCGTCGACCTGAAGCCTCCGGCCGGGACGAACGAGCGCGCGGAACTGCGCGGGGTCGGCGGGCTCGGGAAAGAGATAGAGGACCTCTGCCTTGCCTCCGCCCTGGGTGCGGCCAAGCAGCCGGGCCGGTACGACGCGGCTTCGGTTGACGACCAGGAGGTCGCCCTCGCGAAGGAGATCGGGAAGTTCCAAGAAGCGCCTGTGCTGGAGCACGCCCGTGGCTCGCTCCAGGGTCAGAAAGCGCGACGCATCGCGTTCGGGGAGGGGCTCCTGGGCGATCCGGTCCGGCGGCAGGTCGAAGTCGAAGTCGCGGGTCTTCAGAAGAGCTTCTTTTGCGGTCGCTCGGTCTCAGAGCGGTCGAGGCCGAAGTGTTTGTAGGCGCGCGGCGTGGCGATGCGGCCGCGGGGTGTCCGGTCGATGAAGCCGATCTGCAGGAGGTACGGCTCGTATATGTCCTCGATCGCGTCCGCGTCTTCGCCAATCGAGGCGGCAAGGGTTCCGAGGCCAACCGGCCCCCCGCTGAACTTTTCGATGATGGTCAGGAGCAGGTTGCGGTCGACTTCGTCGAAGCCGAAGTCATCAACCGCGAGCAACTTCAAGGCGTCGTCGGCAACGGCGCCGGTGATATGACCCTGGGCGCGGACCTGGGCGAAGTCTCGAACGCGGCGAAGGAGGCGGTTCGCGATGCGGGGTGTGCCGCGGCTTCTTCGCGCGATCTGCTGCGCTCCATCCTGATCGAGCGGTACGCCAAGCAGGCGGGCCGACCGGGTTACGATGATCTCCAGATCGTCCGCGTTATAGAGATCGAGCCGCATAACGATGCCGAACCGGCTGCGCAGGGGCGCCGTCAGAAGCCCGGCGCGCGTCGTGGCGGAGATCAGTGTGAAGGGCTTGAGAGGGACGCGCATGGAGCGGGCGCCGGGACCGGTGCCGATCATGAGGTCGAGGCTGAAGTCCTCGAGTGCCGGATAGAGGATCTCCTCGACCTTCGCATCGAGGCGGTGGATTTCGTCGATGAAGAGTATTTCGCGGTCTTCGAGTGCGGTGAGCAGGGCAGCAAGGTCGCCGGCCCGTTCGACGACCGGGCCGGACGTGGTCTTGATGGGGACGCCCAGTTCATTGGCGATGACGTGCGCGAGCGAAGTCTTCCCAACGCCGGGGGGGCCAAAGAGGAGGATGTGGTCGAGGGCCTCTCCACGGTTCTTCGCGGCCTCGATGGAGACGCCGAGGTTCTCGACCACGTGACGCTGACCGATGTAGTCCGCGAGGCGAAGGGGCCGAAGGGAAACATCGAAGCGAACGTCGTCATCGAGGCGAGCTCGTGAAATGAGTCGCGGGTCTTCGCCAGTCATGTTCTGACTCTAACGGCGGGAGATGACGCGGAGGGCGTCCCGGAGAAGGTCCCCGAGAGAGGATTCGGGCTCTTGGCGGAGTACCTCGCCGGCCGCGCGCTCGGCCTCGGCGGTCGAGTAGCCGAGATTCGCGAGGGCGGAGAGGAGGTCGGCGCGCTTGGGCGATGCGGGTTGGGGCGCCGCGCTGGCCGTATGGATGGTCGAGAGTTTGTCCTTCAGCTCGAGGATCAATCGCTCGGCGGTCTTCTTGCCAATCCCCGGGACACGGGTGAGGCGGGCGACGTCGTTGGCGCGGACGGCGTGGACGAGATCGTCTGCCTCGATGCCGGACAGGACTCCCAAAGCGACCTTGGGACCGACGCCGCTGACCGCGATGAGCTTCTCGAAGAGCTCGATCTCGGTGGGCGTCGCGAAGCCATAGAGGGCGAGCTGATCCTCGCGGACGTGCGTGTGGATCAGCAACTGGGCCTGCGCACCGAGGTCGCCCAGCCGGCAGAAGGTGGAGATCGGAACGAGGACCCGATAGCCCACCCCGGAAACGTCGAGGAGGATTTCCTGCGGGTTTTTCTGGAGGAGGACGCCTCTCAGGAAGCCGATCATTGGATTCTCACCTTCTCGGGATCGGGCATGAGGTCGGCTCCGCAGATCGCGAGCGCCAAGGCGTCGGCGGCGTCGCCCGGGGAAAGATCCGCGGGCAGGCCGAGGAGCCGGCTGACCATCCAGGATACCTGCTGCTTGTCGGCGAGGCCATACCCGCTCACGTGGGCCTTGACCGTTGAGGGAGCAAAGGCGGCAAGCGGGAGATTGGCGGCCGCCGCGGCCAGGAGCGCGGCGCCACGGGCGTGACCGAGCGTGAGCGCGCTGCGGACGTTCTTCGCCTGGTAGATCCCCTCCACCGCCACCTTCTCGGGCGTGTGTTTCGCGATGACTTCAGACAGGCCACGGTAGATGGCCAGCAGCCTGATCTCAAGGGGCGATTTCGTGGAGGGACGGATCACGCCGAAGTCGACCACACGGTGTTTGCGTCGCGGCCCGAGGTCGATGACCCCGAAGCCGGTGGCGACAAGACCGGGGTCGATGCCGAGGACGATCAGGGCCGCGTCCGGTTATTCAGGAGCGCTGGACGTATCGAAGTTGGTCCAGACGTTGTTGACGTCGTCGCTGTCTTCCATCGCTTCGATGAGCTTGACCATCTGGGCGGCCTTGCCGCCGTCGAGGGCGATGAGATTCTCGGCGTATTTTCCGATTTCGGAGTCATCGGGCTCGATCCCCGCGTCTTTCACCGCCTTGAGGACAGCCTCGTGGGCCTGGGGCGTGGTGTAGATCTCGAAGCCTTCGGGAGAGCTCTGGATGTCGTCGGCCCCCGCTTCGAGGGCGATCTCCATCAATTTGTCCTCGGTGGTCTTCTCCGCAGCGATGGCGATGTAGCCCTTCTGATGGAAGAGGTAGGAGACGCAGCCCGCCGTCCCCATGTTGCCGTTGTGTTTGCTGAAGATGTGGCGGATTTCCGAAACCAGGCGATTGCGGTTATCGGTGGTGCCTTCCACGAGAATGGCGACGCCGCCGGGGCCGTAGCCCTCCATGGTGAAGTCCTCGTAGCTCACGCCCTCGAGATCGCCCGTGCCCTTCTGGATGGCGCGCTTCACGTTGTCGGCCGGCATGTTTGCTGCCTTGGCCTTGTCGACTACTGTGCGCAGGCGCGGGTTGGTGATGGGGTCCCCGCCGCCGATACGGGCGGCGATGGTCATCTCGCGGATCAGCTTGGTGAAGACCTTCCCGCGCTTCGCGTCAAGCGCGCCCTTCTTGTGTTTGATCGTGTGCCATTTCGAGTGACCGGACATCGGGGTTTGAAGCCTCCAGGAGACGGGATGAGTGATTCTACGGCCCCAGGCCTATGGGGCGGCGCCACAACGGTCGCCAAAAAACGAAAAGCCCCGGAAATCCCGTCACGATTCTCGGAAGAATGCGTAAATGGGGAAGCGGGGCTCTTTTGATCCCAGACTCGGGTTCCCCGCGTGAGTTCCTGATTCAGTGGGTCTAACTCAAATAAGAAGAAGAAAAAATCCCGGCAACGTCCTACTCTCCCACCAGGTTGCCCTGGCAGTACCATTGGCGATGGAGGGCTTAACTGCCGTGTTCGGAATGGGAACGGGTGTGACCCCTCCTCCAAGGTCACCGGGAAAATCAGTAGCTGTAACGGGCTCGTTACCGAGCCGCACTCGACAAGCAAGACGACGCTTTCGAAAGTTTGAAGTCTTCACTTCACCAGCAGTACAAACGTTATGGTCAAGCCTCACGACCGATTAGTACCCGTCAGCTCAGTTCCTTGCTTGCGCTCGGAGACTTACACCTCGGGCCTATCAACCTGGTAGTCTTCCAGGGGTCTTTAGGCAGGTTACCCTGCGGGAGATCTCATCTTGGGGTGGGCTTCACGCTTAGATGCTTTCAGCGTTTATCCCTACCGAACGTAG
>Ga0138256_10009874_pt1 | contig 10020 bp, 4 predicted proteins | sample KNB2016incub_MG_FD_105486 | JGI IMG/M metagenome (GOLD analysis project Ga0138256, IMG submission 105486) | Active sludge microbial communities from wastewater in Klosterneuburg, Austria - KNB2014incub_MG | ecosystem: Engineered > WWTP > Activated sludge > Unclassified | place: Austria...
AGCAGATCGAAGAGGCGCGCACGGAGCAGGGCGGGAGCGTCGACCTTCTCCTCGGGGTGATCGTCGAGCCGCTTCCAGAGGTCCACGGTGTCGAGCAGCTTGTGGAACTCCTCGAACCCCGGCGTCACCGGTTTCTCGGCGCGGATCTTCTCCTCGATGAAGCCGAGTTTCCCGCCGAACTCCTTCCGGAATTCTCCGAGCCGCTCGTCGTCGGGCAGGAGCACCAAAAGGTGTTTGGCGCCGAGGATGCCCACGGCCTCGGCCAGTGGATCGACCACCATCGGCCCAAGGGGATGCGCGGAACTCACCTGATCCTGAACGAGGGCGTCAACGAAAGTCTCGCGCAGCTCCTCGGGCAGGACGGCCGAGGGGTCCTTGTCGATGGAGCGGAACTTCCATTCGCGACCTTCGCTGCACTCAAACGTCAGCGACGCGGTCTGCTTGCCTCCTCCGCGTTTCTTCGGCCGCAGGCCACCCGCGAACGAGCCGAGGTCGAGGACTTTCACCTCGAAGGCCGCTCGCCAGAGACTGCGGTAGCCCTCGCCGAAGAAGAACCGGTGCAAGGCGCCCGCGGAGTAATGCCGGCCCGCCGCGATGACCTGCGAGCCCTTCGCTTTCTGATCGTCTCCGGCGTCATCAACTTCGTGGCCTGCGGCGGGGAGGCCGAGAAGGGAGATCAGAACGCACAGCGCCGCCTTCAAGGAGTGAGCCGCCGACCCGGGACCACGACTTCCATGACCCATACGATTGCGGGGGAGGCTAGCAGACCGCGGCGAGCGCCGCGGCGGTGTACGCTCCCCGGACAGATGCAGGCCCGGAAAACCCTCAGGCTCAGGTCGGCGCTCCTCGCCCTCTTCCTCGTCACCGCTGGTCGTGCCGAGGCCGCGGACACGAGCGCCGAACGCGACCTCAGGGGAACACTCTCCATCTCGCTGGTCGCCGGCGCGGTCGCTTCGACGGCGGTGCCGTCCGAGGTCTTCAAGACTCCTCCCGCGTGTCGCTGGTGCGGGGGATCCGACCCCAACGCGATCGACCGTTGGGCCGCTGCGGCGAAGTGGGAGGACCCCTGCCGCGCGGGCCGTCTCAGCTATGCGACTCTGGGGGCGGCCGCAGTTGTTGCGTTCGGACCGCTGAGCCACGAACCGAATGCCCGTGACTGGGCGGAGAACGCCGGGGCGGTCACGGATTCGGTGGCGGTCGCGGTGATGGCGACTCAGATCGTCAAGTACATCGTGCGCAGAGAGCGTCCCGCCGCCAATCTCTGCCATCGGGGTCGCGAGAGCGAAGCCGACCGGAACCTCTCGTTCTTCTCCGGGCACGCCTCTCTGGCCTTCGCCCTGGTCGCATCCGCCCACGAGACCGCCCGCCTGCGGGGACGCCGCAGCAACGACGCGTGGCTGTGGACGGGAGCGACCGCCGCCGCGCTCACCGGATACCTGCGGATCGCGGGCGAACGGCACCACCTCATCGATGTCGTGACCGGCGCGGGCGTGGGCTATGCGATCGGCAAGTGGATTCCGAGGCAGGTGCTTCGCCCGGATCACCGGGACTCAACGGATGGGCCGGCCGCTTTCCGCAAACCCCCCGACCCGGCGCCCGCTCTCTTCGCCTATTCGAGGGCGGTGACGAGCGACGGGAGGGTCCTCCTTCAACTCGGGAAAGGGCCCGGCCGAAGCCTGCAGCTTGGAATCAGGTTCTGAGGGTTACTGAGGCAGGCGAACGTCGGGATCGCCGAGCAGGGCCCAGCCATGGAGGAAGTCGCGCTCCCCCGGGAATGAGGCGAGGAAGGCGGCTTTCGCTTCGCGCACCGCCTCGCCCAGAGAGAGGCCTTCGAGAAGCCTCGGGTAGAGGAGCAGGTGGAGTTCGCGTTGCAGGGTGGGGAGAGAGAGGCCGGTGGGCCCGAAACTCGCGACCGCGCCGCCCGCGGGCGTCATCACCATCGCCTCGCTCACCGCAGGGCCGTAGAAGTAACGGTAGTCGGAGGACACGCAGGCCCAGGTGAGCAGCAGGGTGCCTTGATTCGTGTTGGCGAAGTCCGCCGCGTCGTCCGCGCCGAAGATCGCCTCGTCCGCCCAGTGATCGGGCCCGCCGTGGCCGACGTAGTTCGTGGTGACCGCTCCGAGATTCATCCCGGCCAGCAGCGCCGTTCGGGCCCCCGCGGCTCCGGTTGCGATGTCGGCGAACGTGCTCGAACCCCCGAGGACGGACTCGATCAGTCGTCCCTCGCTCCGGAAGGGCATGTCGTTGAGGCCCTGATTGTCGACCGCGATGACGTGCCGCGATGTGTTGGAGGCGAGAAGAGCCGCCCCGTTTTCCACTTTCTGGACCATCACATCGGCGTCAGCCGCGGTGCGCACCGGGAAACGACCGATGGCGACATCGGGGGAGCCGTCGCCATCACGATCGGCATACAGGTTTTCGGAGATCACGCGGCCGGTGAAGGCGTCGAAGGCGATCGCCGAGGGCATGAAGGCCCGCGATCCCATGCCGTAGTGGTCGGCAGGATCGAGGGTGTCGTCACCGATCAGAAGGACGGTACGCGTGCGCCTGGACTCGCGGATCAACGCCCGGATCGCTGAAGAGTCGGGGATACCCGCGGTGTAGCGGTCGTAGGCGCGCTCGACGTCCACCACAACCGCGTTCTTTCCCCCTGCCCTCTTGATGGCGGCAACCTGCTCCGCCTGAGTGAGGAAATCCGGGTGAGTGACGATGAGGTAGTCGGCTCGGAACAGGGCGGGCAATTCCGTATCGTAGGCGGAGACGCTGGCGATGGCGCCCGGAGCGGGCGGCAGTTCGAGACCCAGATCGAGGTAGTTGAGGTACGCGTACGCGTTGGGATCGGTCGAGGTGTAGGTGAGCTCGAGCTTGTTGCCGGTCGCGGCGAGCGCTGAAGCGGAAATCGAGCCTTGAAGAGTCGCGACACCCGTTCCGGAGAATTCGATTCGTCCCGCGACGGTCCCGTTGATCCTCGCCTCGACGACGTGCGGGCTGTCCGTCCGGCCCACCAGCGTGATCGCTACCGGCACAGTGCCGCCACCGGGCACGAAACCCGGAAGGGCGAAGTCACCCTGGGTGGGATCCCAGGACGCGGGCCAGGGGTCGCCCTCGACCAGCAGGTCCCACAACCACGGATCGGTGTCGCGCGGCGCAGCCTGGTAATAGATCCAGTTCTGATGAATTCGATGGAAACCTTCCGCGAGGGGAACTTCTGACTGACTGAGCGGAGCCCGCATCACCGGAGCGCCATTCCAGGTGATGAGGTAGACGTTGCGGCCGGTGTGGTCGGTCGCGAGGTCCTTCGCGATGAAGCGCAGGCCCGCGGGCGTTGTGGTGAAGGGCGTCCGGATCCCGGCGCTCGAGACCTGAATGCGCTGGCTCTGGGAGACGAGCCTTTGGGGCAGGCCCTGCGCCAGCAGATCGCTCCACGGTACGACGACCTCACCCGGTTCGGCGATCTCGACCTTCACGCCGGTGGCGGCGGCGCGCCTGGGGCCTCGCAGGATCGACCCGCGTCGGTCGGCTTTCAGACGACGCGCAGGCAGCAGGGAGCGGCTCGCCCCACCCCGATGATCGCGTGGCGCGGCCGACATCTTCCGCTCGACGCGCTCGAATCTCTGGCTCAGCGTGTCATCGGCGATCTCGAAAGGACCCATCAGCCGGCCGGAATCGGAACCGATCTCGATCTCCTCGATCCAGAGGAAGGGACCCTCAGGCGCGGCGTCGACACGGTACAGGATGGGCGTCATCGATTCGGGACGCGGCGATACGACGAGCGCGTCGTTGAGCTTCGTCTTCAGCGCGCGGCGTGAGCCATCCGGCGCCGAGTAGAGATTGAAGCCGCGGGTTCCGCGCTGCCACGACGTGGCGAACTCGACCACACCGCTGCCCACGCGGATGCCGGAAATCGAGGCGCGGGTGATCGCGACATCGCGGACCGAACCCTGAGCGGGATGCGGGTCCTCGGCGCTCGTGGCGGTGGCCACGTTCACAATCGCTCCCGCCGCGGTGACGGTTACCCGGAACGTCACCGTCCTCGAGGCGCCCGGGGCGAGGCTCAGGTTGTCTCCGGCCTGCACGAGTGTCGGGGGCACGCCGCTCAACAGATCGGCATTGACGCCGCCCGCGATGTTGTCCTTGACGCCCGTTCCCGCCGGACACGCGTTTTGGAGTTGGACGTTGTCGAATCGAACCTCGTCCGTGCCGTTCATGGCAGGGTTGCCGGAACCCTGGAAACGCACGGCGGTGTTGGCGGAGATGTAGGCGGTCACGTCGAACGCCGCGGCCTGGAAGCCAGCGTCGTTCGTGGTCCCATAGGTTGCGAGCGGGGTGAACGGCCCGCCGGCGCCGGTGCTTGAGATGGCGACTGTTGCGAAGTCCTGCGCGTTGTCAAGGTTTTGTCGCTGATAGTCAAAGGTCAGCGAGGCCACACAGCCGGCGGCGCCGCCTATCGCGAGGTTGGCAACGCGAGTGACTCCACTTGGGGTGTTTGCGCCGTTGTTCCGAAGCCGCAGGTAATCAGGGCCAGCGGCATTTATCACTCGCACGTCGCCACCGCCCGGGTCGTTATCGTCGCTGATCTCGAGCCAGATTCCCGTCCAGTTGTCGGGTCCGTCCTCTCGTGAGTAGGACACGGTGTTGAAAGTGTCCGCGAACGTCTTGCTGGCCGCGGGGGTGATCGGGAAGCCGGTCGCCACCGTGCTGTTCGCGACGTATGTCGTTCCCGCGGGAACCGGATCATTCACCACCACCTGGGTCTGCGGCGCCGCGCTGGTGTTGCTCACGGTCAGGGTGTAGGTGATGACATCACCGACCTGGGGGCCGTCCCCGGTGTCGCCCGGGTTCGAGGAGGTCTTCACGAGCCTGAGGCTTGGAAGCTGGTCGGTGTCGCTGGCCCGCTCCTGGGGATAACGGAAGGGCGTGGGAGTTGTGGTGTCGGTGTAGTCGAGGGTCGCGTTGTTCACCACCGTCGTACCCGCGGCCGGGTTGTTGACCAGGACGTTCACGATCACGCTTCCGGAAGCTCCTGCGGCCACGTTTTCGTTCACCGTACAGGTGACGACGCCCAGGGCGAACGAACATGTCCCGGTAAACGGGGCCGCCACCGAGGCGCTATCGAACGTGCTATTGGTCGGGATCGTGTCGCGGATGACCACGTTCGCGGCCACCGCACCGGTCGGGATCGAGTTGTTCGTGAACGTGATCGTGTACTGGAGGTAGCCGCCATGCTGGGCGGTGGTGACGCCATCCGTCTTGGTCACCGTCGACCCAAGAGGGAGCGAGAAGAATGCGCCAAGGGGGGTGGAGCCTTCCTGGATGAACTGGTTGCCCGGGCTGGCGCAGGTCTCGATCCGCCAGTAACCGACCTGATTCGCGGCCACGGGCACGACGTTGCCGACGCGGGTTGAGCTTCCGCTGCTGTTCCACTGGGAGTCGTTCGATATCGTGCCCGCGACCGGCGCGCCGTTGGGCGGGAAATACGTCACCGAAGTGTTGCCGTCGAGGTCGAAGTTGTGGAACGTGGTCGAGCCCGGCGCGGCAATGTACTCGTAGAGCGAGATGCAGGACGGGTTCGCTCCGCTGTGCTGGAAGGTGCCGTAGATCTGCGTGATTGCGAGGCCGGGGTCGCTGGCGAGGGGCGGCGGGTTGTTCGGATTTGCGTCGGTGTCGGAGCCGATACGCAGCCGCCAGCCGTTGTCGTCGTCGACCAGGGTCTCGGTGCGGAGCATGTACGTGCCGCAGGCGACGGGGGCGGGGATCGTGTAGAAGCGGACGTAGTTGTCGACCGTCGCGACCGGCGCATAGGTGGTCTGAAGCAGCGACCCTGGAGCCCCGGGAGCGGGAGTGGCGAAAGCGGCGACCACGGTTCCCGGCGCGTAGATCTCGAACACGGTGTTGTTGGCGGCGCCGCGGATCTCGTCGAGCACGGAACCGGCGGTATGCATTTCGGGACTGAAGATGTCGACCTGGATCGGCGTGCCCGATGGCCAGGTGCAGGGAACCACGATGCCGTAGTAGTGGTCTCCCGAGCCTCCTCCTCCCGCGGTGGCGGTGTACCAGTCGCCGATGGTGATCCCCGCGGTGGGACCGCTGGTCTGAAGGAAGTAGGGTGAACCCGCCAGGGGAACGTCATAAGCGGCGACCGGGGACGCTATGAGAATCGCCGCGACCGCGAGGACGCCCAGGCCGAAAAGCGGTCGAGTCCCGTTGACACGGGACAGACCGGCACGGAGGTTCGAGGGCATGAGGAGACGATAATTCCCGCCCATGGGCCGCCCTAAACTTCGGGGGGCCCGAACGTGCGCCGGATCACACACGCATCGGCGCGGCCCGGGCTACGAAAGACGCAGCTCGAACTTGATCGCCTGGATGCGGCTCTGGATCTCTCCGCGGTCCATGTCCCGGTATTTCTGGGGCAGGAGTTCGCGGCTTGTCGACTCCAGAACCGCGCAGAGGATCTGCATCTCGCGCTCGCGCGAGTTGTTCGGCGGGATGAAGTCCGCGAACACCTTCGTGAGATGAACCTGCGAAACCTCGGAAACGCCTTCGGCCTCGGCCTCGAGCGTGGCGCGTACCAGGACGGCTTCGAGGTCGGAGCCGGAGAGGCCCATGAGCGCCTTCTCGTCCGCTACCGCCGAGACGTCGGTGACCGAGGTCTTGATGCCGAGCTTCTTCAGCATGACGCGGTAGATCTCGTCGTATTCGCCGGGAGTCTCAGGATAGAAGAGGGGCACGTGCTCCTCCGCCCGGCCCTGGCGCTTGAGGTCGATGGGAAGCAGGTCGGGCCGGCAGGTGATGAGGAACCAGAGGATCTTCCCGCGGTTCCGGGTATCGCCCATGAAGGCGGCGATCTGCGCGAACACGCGGTTCTGGGTGCCCGAATCGCCCGAGGCATCGCGGTTGCCGAGAGCGGCGTCGGCTTCGTCGATGATGACGCCCACCGGGGTGAGCGAAGCCAGGATCTTGAGAATGCGTTCGAGGTTGGCTTCGGTCGAGCCCACCCACATCGAACGGAAGTTCTTGAGCTTGACGCAGGGGAAGCCGATCTCGTTCGAAAAACATTCGACGAGGAAGGTCTTGGCGCTTCCGACCGGGCCGCAGATGAGATACCCCATCGGCACCGCGGCGGGGTTGCCTCGCGCGATGGCCCGGGCGGCGCGGCGAAGGCGCTCTTTCACCGCGGGCATGCCCGCGACCATCGAGAGGTCGTACTTGGGCTCGACGTATTCGAGGAGGCCGAGGCCCTCGGTCTCGATGACTTCCTTCTTGGTGCGCCGGACTTCGTCGCGAGTGATCTTCGCTCCGGCCGCGTCCGCGCCGTCCAGAATCTGGCCGAGCTGGACCCGCGTCATTCCCGCGGTCAGCTCGGCGAGGCGCGCGGGCTCGAGTTCGCACATCTTCGTGTACCACTCCGCCGGGCGGACGGCCTCGAGATACTCAACCCGGCCCCGTTGATCCGGCCGCACGATCTCGACCTCGCGCGCGGCGTTGGCGCGGAGCAGTTTCGGGTCGATCTCGGCAAGCGTCTCGGTGACGAGCACCACCACGATGTTCTTCGCGAGCAGGGTCGGATCCTGAGACCACTTCCGCAGGTAGACGAGAACCGCGCGGTCCTCGGGAGTGCGGTAGGACGCGTCGCCCGCGGGGACCACGGTATCCGCGAAGGGAAGCAGCAAGACGACGGGACGAGGTGGGGAGGCCATCGCGCACTGTCGGAAGTACGAGTCGAGCAGGGCGAAGGCGGGTCCGGGATCGCGGGGAAGTGCCTGCGCATACGACGTGCCGTGGACCGAGTCGTAGGACTTGAGCTTCTCCTGGAAGTGGCCACGCGCCTCGGGCGCCGCGAAGCCGAGACCTTCGGCCCGGTTGTAAGTGATGAGCGCGGGCCACCCGGTGAAGAGTTCGTGCTGGAGGAACCCTTCGAGGGAGAGAAAGCGCAGCCCCGACGACGAGCGCACGGGAACGAGATCGGCCACCGTGCCGTGGATGAGGAACGTGTTCGCCTGCTTGGCCCGCACCGCCCGGACCAGTTCGGCCGCCCAGCCCGGCAATGTGTCGATGAAGGAATTCGTGGGAACCGCGGTGCTCATCTCGAACGTTCTCCTCGTCTCGGGGGCCTCAGTGTGTCCTGCCGGTTCTGCGTCTGGGTTCGACCGGTTCGGCCGCCCATCAGGGGTTGAAGCTCCTCGGGCGTCTCCATCAGCGGCCGGCCGACCTCGTCCGACACCGCGTGTACGCCGCCGAGTTCCGGCATCGACCCAAGCAGTTGCTCCATTTCCTGAACACTTGCCGCATCCTGATCAGCCTGGGAGAGGAGATCGTCCATCTCCTGCGAGAACGCCTGCGCGTCGGTGGCCGCGAGCGATTTCTGAAGCAGGAGCTGGAAAAGCGATTCAAGCGAATCGAGTTCGGCGAGCAGAGCCTCGCGGTTGGCGATATTGCGGTCGACGGCCGCGAGAAGCTTCTCCTTGATGTCGAGGTTCTGCTTCCAGGCTTCCGCGACCCTGGGAGCGAGGCCCTCCGCCGCGAGGGAGGCCTTCAGTTTCTCGGTGTCCGCCTTGACCTTGTCCACGTCGAAGGCGCGGATCATCGAGTCGTACTTGCGGACCAGCCACAGACGGCGCAGGCAGGTGGCGAGGATCGCCTCGAATTTGTCGTTGTACTCGGCGAGGATGCTCTGGCTCGCGGTGGTGAGACCCTGGTAGTTGCCCTGGATCTGGCGGCAGAGTTTCTTGAGCCCGTCGTAGCGCAGTTTCTGGTCGGGATGGAGCTGGTCGTACCGCTCGTTCTGGGAGAGGCTCTCGCTCTGCCTCGCCGCGTACTTCTTCTCGATCTCCAGACGCTTCTTGAGCCGTTCGAACATGAACGGCATGACCATGAACTCGGCGCCAAGAAGAACCAGGAACGGGAGGGGAGAGATGGTCGCGACGGCGAGGGCGGACGCCGCCGCCACCAGGATCACCTGGTACTGGTTGGCGAGGGCTCGCTTGAGGACAGGGTGCTTCTCGAGCACTGAGGGGCTTTACGAACCTGCCTGCGGTGTCTTCTGCTGCTGTTGCGGCGCCGCTTCGGGGAAGGGTGCTGCCACCGCGACCGCGTCGGGCTTCTTGAGGCCCATCTCCACCTCGAACTCGGAGAGGATGCCGTCGGCCTGGATCTGACGCGCCTTGCGCTCCATCTTGATGCGCTCCACGTCGAGTCCCCCCGTCGCGATCTCCACCGAAGCCTTGCTCTCCGCGACCTTCTGCTTGATCTCTTCGAGGTACTTCTCGGTGGTGGCGCCGGTGCCGTAGGTGTCGAGTTCGGCGAGGGCGCTCGCCGCGCTCTTCATGACCTCGGCCTTCTTCGATTCGTGAATGGCGCGCCGGGAGTGCTCGATCTTCGTCTTGAGCTTGGTCTTGATGTCGTCGACCGTGAGCTGCGCGTTCTCGAAGGCGTTCGAGGCGGCCATGTGCTGCTCGCGGCTCGCGGTGAGTTCCATGCGGATCTGCTGGAGGGTCGCGGCGTCGTCCTGGGCGATCCGGCGGGCCTCGGGGCTTCCCTCCTTGAGCGCGGCCTGGATCGACGCGACGATCTGCTTCTCCTTGCGCTCGAGTTCATCCTTTTCCTGCTCGAGCCGGATCACCGTCGCCCGAGTGGTGACGAGGATCTGGTTCAGCTTGGGAAGAGTGTTACGCATCTCCTCGATGGATTCCTGGAGCATCACCTCCGGGTCTTCGCCGAACGAGATGAAGAAGCCGATCCACGATTTGATGAGTCTGCCGAGCCGACCGAACATGGGTTTAAGTCTCCTGGGGTTTCGCTTGGGTAACGTTGATGCGACGGCCCTGGACGGGCCTTTAGGTGGTGGTGGGGCGCTCGTCCTTCGTATCGGAGGTTTCAGGGGTTTCGTGCGACGAGTTGCCGACCGAGACGGGGTTCTTTTCGACGAACGGTCCTACCGCTTCGAAGAGCTTCTGTTCCTCGATGCGCTTGCGCGCCTGCCATGACGCGAAACGCTGCTGTTCCTTCGAGATGGCTTCG
>Ga0138256_10009875_pt1 | contig 10020 bp, 11 predicted proteins | sample KNB2016incub_MG_FD_105486 | JGI IMG/M metagenome (GOLD analysis project Ga0138256, IMG submission 105486) | Active sludge microbial communities from wastewater in Klosterneuburg, Austria - KNB2014incub_MG | ecosystem: Engineered > WWTP > Activated sludge > Unclassified | place: Austria...
ATCGAGCCGAAACTCGCCGAATTCAAATATCTGTGCCGAAGCGACCTCAAACATGAAAGCTAAGGATACTATTTTGATGCTACCTAAATAAACGCCGTTCGACCGACCCTAAGAACATGTTTCTTAACGACTGGCGGCAGCTCTTTGTTCATTAACGCGTAAATAAAGGCGAAAAGATTTGTTGTAAGAAGATGTAAGAACTTTTCAGGGCCCATTTCCGGGTTTGAAAGGACATAGGAGGCCGGTCGCGGCTAATCTCCGAAGTGTAGCGGACATTCCGCGGATCATAATTATAGGAGATTCATAACAATGCGATCATTCATTCTTTTCGGGTTTTTAGCTATAGCTGTTGGTTTCGGCGCGACTGAAGTTTCCGCCCAAGGGCAGGTTCTGCGTGCCGATATTCCGTTCCAATTCACTGTCGGGAAGAAAACACTCCCCGCCGGCTTATACAAGATAACGCTTCCGGCAACTGGCGATGCTTCGAAGCTGATCTTCAGAAGCGTCGATGGAGAGTCATTCAGTATGGCGATGACGCACGGCGTAAGTTCGGCAAAGGCGGAGGTCTTGAACGGACTTGTCTTTCTAAAGTCGGGTGACAAACGAGTTCTCTATCGAGTGTTCGACGGCCGCGAGATCGGGCATGAGATCGTGAGCACGAAACGCCTCGCTCGGTCCAAGATCGCAAAGCAAACCGTGGCTTTGAAGCCACGCCGCGTATAAGGTTAAGCCAGAACACGGCGACTTAGGCCCTCGCGAGGGCCTTTTTCGTTGCGGTGCGCTAGAGGTGAACTAGTTGGGAATGAAATGGGAAGTTCAGCGAGGTTGCCGCTGTAAACATTAACTTTATTTTTCTAGGGTTTATTTCGAGTCTGGCTTTTGTTTGCGGGTCTTCGCTACTTGCAGAATTTGCTCTCTGTCGAACAGTTGTCCTCGTTCGCGAATGTACGCCCAGTTTCGCCACCTCCAACGAAATCCGATAGGATTTGGCGTCGAATACAACTCCGAAGGCGACCTTCAGCCTGAGTCGAACGTAGTAAGAAAAGAAGGCAATGCGTTTTAGCCGGTCGGCGTAGTTGCTATCACTGTTCGGCGGCTTCTTCGTATCCGATATATAGACCTAACAAAAGAAATAAAAAGCTAGTAACGATCGTTGTCCCGACCGTAATCTGCCCCCGGCTTCCCCGGACGGCGAGAAACTGGATTCCACACAATAAAGCGTGGGCAAGATTCCGAATGCGAAGAACGCTAATGCGAACGCTCGTGCTGAAGAACTCATGAACAACGTCCTCGAATTCATTATGGGCAATGCTTGTTAAGTAGGTCGAAACTCACCCCGGAAATTTCTAACAAAATGATCCGCGACCAGAACGAGAGGCTCGACGCCCCTTTGAACGTGCTTAGGAAGCTTGCTGCCGAGAAGGTGCGGAACACGACTATCCTATTGGCTAGCCTGCGAATTTGATTTTCATCGTCGACCGGAGCTTGCCACTTGCACGCTGGGGGACAACGGCAAACCCTTTACGTCGGGCTTTACTGAATGGAATTCGCTATTTGCAGATGGGAATTTCGTGGGCATGAAATCGGGCGTTCCAGCGAAGTTGCTGAAACGCCGGTATTTACTGGAGCCGCCCATCGGAGTCGAACCGACGACCTTTCGGTTACGAATCGACTTTCTCAATCCCGATTAACGTTTGCATTAGATTAGCTCGCGCGATTAGAGGAAACACAGAGGCGGACGGCTTCGTAGCGTCCGTAACTTTTTGTATAGTTTGGCTCCGTAAAGACTCGAACTTCAGCTTTGATTTACAGTGAAGGTTCGCGAAATGATGTGTACACCGCCCCACCTTTAAGCCTTGATCGGTTCTGGAACAGGAATAAAGAGGCGGTTGAAAAACTGTGTGGAGATAGAGATATGGAAATTCTAAATAGCGGTTCTTTCATTCCTCTCGATAATCGGGAAAGGATCGAGCAACTCATCTTTACGGCCCGTACGCTTGCTGAGGAAGTGTCCCGGAACGATGGGTTCCAGAGCAGCAGCCAATCAAATCAGCAGATCGGGTTAGAACTTTGGAATGGGGCTCAATATATGACCCGTTCCCACGAAGAGGTCACAGTCCGAAACATCTTTCTGAGCAAGTTCTTGGAAAGGTTGCGAGAGATCGAACGTGAGTCTCCCAAGCTCCCATCCGTTGCCACTGCTCCACCGATGCCTTCGGTGAAAACGTCCAGCACTTCAGATACAGCTGTACCGCCCGCAACTCAGATTGACGTTGAATCGAACGAGCTACGTGCACAGCAAGATGAGTTTCTCGGTGTAGTCGATTCCGAAGACGGAGGCGAGGAACGGCCGTCTTACGCGAACGAATGTATTCCCGAATGCGAAGATGAGATCGCTTCAATATTAAGTTCAACCGGTACAAGTAAGGTCGTAGATTCGGACGGTGAGCAGAGCATAGAACGGAACTATCGCACACCAGTGGAAGAAAGGGGCGAGGTCGAAGAATCGGTTGCTGAGACTGACTCCGAAATGAGATCAGACAACGGTGAAATCGATGTTGATTCAGTTGACGAGAACGAGAAGCGGATCCGGCTTTCCGTGGAGAGTTCCGATACTCAAGGAGAAGTAGAATCTCTTGTTGGCGAGCAGTCGGTAAAGCCGGTCATCCTATCTGAACAGGAGCCATATAACTTCGATTCCTGTACGGTCACGGCTGTCATCCAGTTGTTGCCAGAAGGCAACGGAGTCCGCGACTGCGTTCTAAGCGTCCGTTCGCACAACTTCGCTCCGCAAATTCTCTTTTCAAATATCGCCGATGAAGGTGGTCGGTCTGATTTGTCCGCGCAGCTATTGGACGCTCTTGATCAATACAGAAATGCTCTTCCCGCCCTAGCAGCGGAGAAACTGAAGAAGGAAAAGCCCTTAACAAAGAAGCGTGCCCCCAAGTCAACCGATAAGAACACAGTGGCTAGTGAGGTAACAAAGGCTACGAGCACCGATACTTCTTCTGCTCCAAGCCCAGCAGGTCAAGAACAACCTAAAGATCAGCGGAATCTGTTCGCTTCTTAAAAATCATGGCAAACGAAACAAATACTCCACCTGCCGAGAATGAGGCGGGGACAACGAATAGCGCCGATGCAGCCTCGACCGACACTTCCGGTACGGAGACCCCTGTGACCGATCCGAAGGCGACAATTAAGATCGAAGGCCAGACGTTTGAGCTGGATGCGTCGCTGGCGCAAGAAGATAAGACGCTAAAGGTCGTCCTTCAGCCGCATTTCGCTTCGATAGAGAATGCGAACATCACGCGCGAGGTAAAGGATGGAAAGCTGAGTGTCACCATCGTCAAGCGAGCGCAGCACAAAGGATATGCCGGGCGATGATTCATCATTGGAACTCTTACGAGCCGAAGACGAGCGGATCAATCCGGCAATCATTTTGGCAGACAGGCTAGTGCGGAGAGATGCCGAAAGACTCTTGACCGTCGATGAAGTTGCTGAAGCGGAAAAAGTCTTAGGGATTGGCACCCAGGAGATCGAAGCTATCGAATTTCACCGCAAGGCATTTCTGAAGACTCCCGCGTCAGCAATAAATTACGTTCCGATCGGGTTCTGAGAAATCGAGGATTTATGACGGGAGTTGCGGTCGCAGGGCAAAATCGACGACACACATCGTATTTCGGTGACCGGTTGATTCGCTCACTCGAATATCTGCGATTCAAGGCTCGAAGTCATAACGCCGCGTTCGCCTGCGAGACCGTCTCGAGAGTGGTATCGGAGCAAACCAAATACCACCTCTACATGGACATGTTTCCAATGGAATGGAAACGATCGACAACGAGCCTATATAAAGCTGGACATTTCAAGGCATACAGCGAACGCACCAACGAGTTCTTTCAGTTGGTAAATGACCAGTGTTTTCCTCTGCTGGAATACTGGCATGACGAGCCGGACCTTGAACTCGATAGGTTCGCGATCCCGCCAATGAACTTCGATCTTTGCTGCGAAGAAGTTGATTTTTCAGGATTGAGGGTGAGTTACCTTGCCGGTCTTATGTTCTATTTCGTTGAAGACGATGAGATTTGGACATTCTTTTCCGAAAAGTACGGCATTGAAAGAAAAACACTTCCTGCTATCAAAGCCTCCCCGCACGCTAGAGTTTGGCAAGAAAAACAGAATGCTGAAACCAAACCTTATAGCAATCTAATAAGGCTGGTCGATCACTCTACCGGGAATCCCTGGCTTGACGTAACGCATTGTCAGTATCCCGAGTTCTTCGAATGGAGCAAAGAGACCGTCGATTGGCTGACAGAGAAATACAGGGCAGCAAATCAGTCCTTTCGAAGTCTCGAAGATCTGGACGAAAGGATCGAAGAGGATGCTCAGAAGTTCATGTTTGAGCTTGTCTCGTTCTGGAACACAGGAAAGATCAATCCCTAGAGCAGACCAGCTATGAATAACTTCTCTCAGGTGCCTCCGGACGCATCGGCTGCCCTCTATTTTCTTCCGGGGCAATATCTGTTTGCCGATCTCAAGGAATCGTCGGTCTCTTTGAAAGCTCTTTCGAGTGACCAGGTTGCAAGAGCCTTTCGAAAGGTTCACACAGATACTGGATGGTTGGGCAAGCGAGTATTGCGATACCGAGAGGCTCCGGAAGGCAACGCGATCCTCTCTTATGAACCGGCCGCGATTCGAAGGATCACCGTCGTCTTCACAGACAAGGGCGTTGTCGAACTGGCGGTTCCGATGCCGACGCTGATTCTCCTTGGAAAGGGGAACGAATATCACCTCTGGGCCGCAGCCTCGGCGCAGATAACGGCGAATACCAATCTCGCAGTTGCACCCTTGCCAAATATTGGTTCGGGCAAGATCTGCTTCGGGAAAAATGAAGTTCCTGAGACCCACCCGTCAACGTTGTCTGAAGTTTGGAAACTGATCTTCGACACTCCGTTCAACGCAGACCACACGGGCGATCGGTGCCATTCCGAGCCCGGTGACATTCGCGATCTACTTTGGAAACTTGCGGCTGACAAAGTGAAGAAGTTTCCAAAGTCTGAACTGATCGTATCAACCACTACGGTCGAGGACGCCTGGGAAACGATCGTTGAACAGCGGAGATACGACTCGCGTTTCTGAATAATATGGAACATCTATTGTCGGGTTCAGATGAAATCCAAGGCGTCTCGTCAACAACCTTTATCGGACACCGCATCGCAAATGAACGGTTGGATCCGGTTGAAGCGATCCTCTACGAATATGTGCTGGCCGGGAACGGCGTTGTGCTAAAAGCTCATCGAGATGAATTCACGGTTTCAGTGCCGCTCGCCTACAGAGAAATTAAAGGACTGCCTGAAGTCTTTGTCGGGATCCGATGGCACAAGCCGAGAGTTCCGGGCCGCATCTGGGACGAGATATGTCTGCACGCACAGATCCACAACTCCAAGGATAATTTCAAAGAAGAGCTTTATCTGATCTATTGGGAGAAAGTTACGGGCTCGTGGCAGTGGTGTGCTTCAGGTCGGGATCGAACATGGGCATCAACTATTGCAGATGACCGAAGGCCTGAATACTCAGAAGCGTGTATAGAAGTCCACACACACCCGCCCGGAGCTCATCAGTTCAGCAAGGCAGATGACCGGGACGAATCGGGCAAGTTCCGTATCTTCGGAATCATTGTGGATGTTCATGACAAACCCAAAGTAAAATTCCGATGCGGGATCTACGATCACCTAATCCCGATTCCATTTTCGTGGATCGGAAACCTTCCAAGAAGTGTTGTCGATCTGAATGAGGTCGAAGCTCTGCTTCAGATGATGTTGTAATGGAAACCGATCTTAGCTTCTCGCAGGCCGCCGTTGTAATGCCGGTCGAATACAACACTCCTCGATTCATTGTTGTCGGTGCCGGAGGAACAGGTTCCTTTGTTGTCCCTGCACTAGCCCGACTGATCTTCGAACTAAAACAGCAGCAAAACAAATCGGCGGAAATGCTGATCGTTGATCCGGACGTTTTAGAACGCGGAAATATTCCACGCAGCAACTTCTGCTTTGCTGAAGTCGGACGATATAAGGCACAGACGCTTGCAGAGCGAGTTTCTACGGCCTGGGGAATAGAAACAAGTTTCTCGTGTGAAAGGTTCGATGCCGAGAAACATCTTAAAAGCTCGACTAGTGACTATCGGAGTCTGACGATCATCGTCGGTTGTGTCGATAATCATCTCGCTCGACGAGAGATGCATCGAGCACTTGATGAGTATCGCAGTTACGGTGATGCTTCGCGGGTCTGGTGGATAGACGGCGGGAACGGGAAGATATCAGGCCAAGTGCTGCTCGGTTCGACGACAAAGCGTCTTAAGGTGGAGCAATACTTCGCGGGAACTAGTATCTGCCGAGCACTACCAGCACCGTCACTTCAACACCCGGATCTCCTTCAATCAGAAGAAACTGAAGCCAAGAGCGAGGCGTCGTGTCCTGAGCGCGTTCGTCTCGGTGAGCAGGGTCTAAACGTGAATCAGCGAGTGGCGGTCGAAATGGCGGAGATGCTCTCGTCGATGCTTTTGACACGTACCCTCAAGCGATTTGCGGTCTATTTCGATTTGGAGAGCGGTACTACAAGATCCGCCTATTGCACTTCGGCAGCCGTATCTAGCGTTCAGCGCATCTTGTAGGTCAAAAATAATGTCGGAACTATTACCAAAAGAAATTGAAAGTGCTCTGCCACGGATCAGTAATCAAGAAGGGGACAAGAATCCGAACGTCTATGCTGTATTCCAATTTCCACTGAGCGGATGGATATGGTTTGTGACAGAAGCCGATTCTTATGAAGACGATATTTGCTTCTTTGGTTATGTCGTTGGGCTTGAGCGCGAATGGGGATATTTTTGTCTCAGTGAATTGGAAACCGTTGACATCAACGGGCTCAGGGTCCGACGTGAGGTAGATCACGTCCCGAGGCCATTATCAGAGTGTCTAAAACAATACGGCTTTTCTGAAAATTGAGCGGCGGATAGGATGCGAATGGAAACTCGAACATCTACCGAAATCACGGGCACGCAGGTGTTGCCATCGTTAACATCTTCGGTGCTTCGAAACGTCTTTGGCAGCACACGGCCGGAGGACGCATCCTCGCACCAACTTTCCGGTGCTTCGAATGTTGAAGGGCCAACTGGAATCGCCCGGGAAGTGCTAACTCGGCTTGAGACCAGAAAGGACCGAGCTGCGACGGAGTTGGGTATAGGTGCTGAAGAGGTTGAATCTCTTCCATTCGATCTATCGACATTGGAGAGCGAAGGCATCTTCATGAACATCGATTGTCGAGGGTTTGGAAGTCTTGTTCGGCAACTTGAATGGAAAACTCTCGGCGTTCAGCTACCTGAGAACGCGGCCGTCAGAGTGAGCCCGCCGCGAGCTGGGTTGCTGCCTGATGTCTATCGAAATCGCCTGATGCGAGGCGCGGCTCAAGCCCACAACGCCCTTAGCAAGTTCGGCTTCAGATTCACGCTTTGCGAGACTGTCTGGGGAACAAGCGAATACAAGTGGATTCCGTGGACGGCGTTTGAATCTTTCGAAAAAACATACCTTCAAGCCTGCGAAACGCTCGCCGCTGCAAAGAGTGAAGTCCTTTTCAAATACGACGAGATCCTCGCCATCCTTCAGGACAGTTTCTATCAACTTGCTAGAGATTCTGCCGACAGGTTCGAGGCGACCAGCGATGAGCCTTTCGATAGAGAAGAGTTTGTTAACGCGGTCGCGGCACAAGCCATCGGAATGGTTCCGACACGCGAGATGATACGCGATGGCCTCGTGATAACAATGAAGCCAAAAGTGATCATCCTGGGATCGGAAATGATCGCCGAACGAAACCTCGCAAAAACGCTCGCACTCGAAACGACTCGTATCGATTCAGAGCAGACGAAGATCAATCTGGAGATCGACGCTAAACGTCGTATCGAAGAAATAAAGGTCGATGAGGTAACTGCTGAAACCCGGCGAGAACGCGAGGTAAAGGAACGGATCCGTGAGATGAAGATCGAAGCCGCAAGGCGAGAGGCTGAAGAAGCTGTGTCTCCGATCAAGGAAGGCTTCGCACAGATAACTGCGAACATTTTTGAATCTGCTTCTGAAATGGCGGAACGAATGAAGGATGCGAAGTTTGTGTCGGGTTCATTAGCTAAACGCGCACGCCAGATGTGCGAATGGTACCAGTTGATGAACTTCACGGGCGACACATCCCTCGAAAACGTGCTCGAACAATTGCAGACCGCTGCGGGCCGGGAAGCCAAGCAGCGTTCGCCGGAAGAGATGCGAACTGCTCTGAGCGATCTTCTTCGCATGACATCGGTCCATTCAAAGAGACTGCTTGATGAAGACCGACTAACCGCACTTGAACTCTAGATCCGCGACATACGAGGCCCAATACAACAATGGCAAACTTCGACCTGACCAAATACATTCCGGTTCATGCCCGTATAGCGGAGTTCTATGAGAAGTATCCTGACGGCCGGATCGTCACTGAGATCATAAGGCTTAATGAAGACAGCGGTTTCGTGTGTATAAAAGCCGGTGCGTATCGGAACCAAGATGACGCGGAACCCAGTTCCACTGGACACGCCTTCGAGATCCGTGGCCAGGGATATGTCAACACAACATCCTTTATCGAGAACGGTGAAACAAGTGCGGTTGGCAGGGCTTTAGCAAACCTAGGATTCAAGATCGACAACGGCATCGCATCAAGAGAAGAGATGCAGAAGGTCGAAAGAATGACCGAGGCAGCGAAGCCGACCGGCAACAAAGGACGTAACGGATATAACGGGCGTCTTGTCACACAATCGGTTTCTTAGAACACCCCAATAAACAAACAATGTCTGAATTAGAAGCCGGTGCCGACAGCACTGGGAAGTTCCTACATGAGCTCGATATTAGGATCAGAGCCCGGTACCCGCTCATCGCTATCAATACCTACGAAGAAGACCGAGTAAGGGAAGCGTTGGTCGATCTTGTCTTTCAGGAGAGGCACAAGGAAAAGCCTCTCTATTTCTGGAGTCGCCCTAGCGGCCTTCAGAAAGTGGTCGATCCGAAAGAGGGACTACTAAGCTCGCCTCAATCGATCGGAGATACGGAAGACCCCGAAAGTCTTCTTGGATTTATTAGCGAGCAGAAGACGGGCATTTTCCTTCTGTGTGACTATGCTCCGTATATCTCACCGTACGGGCAGGAAGACCCTTTGCTCGTTCGACGACTTCGTGAGATCGCCTGGAAGCTAAAATCCACGAAAGCCACCATTCTGTTTGTAGGGCCGATCTTTCCAGAGCTAAAAACACTCGAAAAAGAAGTCACGCAGATAGATCTTGATCTTCCGAAGGAATCCGAGATCGAAGACTCGATAGAACTTCAGTTCGAGAACCTTCGTTCCAATGGTCTCGATATCAGCCTTACTAAAGAAACCCAGGATGCGTTGCAGCAGTCACTTCTCGGGCTCACCGCCGTCGAGATCAGCAATGTGGTAGCTAAAGCAGTTATCAGCTGTAATGGCCTGAATCAGGACTCGATCAATGTCATCCTTGAGGAGAAGAAAAACGTAATTCGAGGCAGCGGTTCACTTACGTATGTGCATCCCGAACCGGCGAGCAATCTGGGTGGTTATCGATCGCTTCGAGCCATCCTCGAACGTGCAGCTTATACGTTCAGTCCTCGAGCAAAGGCCCGACACGTCGAACCGTGTAAAGGCATACTCCTTGTCGGTCTTCCAGGATGCGGAAAGGATCTCTGTAAACGTGTCGCTTCAAGCATTACGAATCGGGCACTGCTCGATCTGGACTTCGGTTCGATCATGGGTGAGGGCGGAGGTGTAATCGGTTCTTCGGCGATGTCGATAAAGCGAGCGCTATCTATAGCCGGAACGATAAAGGGCATTCTCGGGATCAGCGAGTTCGAAAAGGCCGTCTCCGGAATGAAGTCCTCCAACAAGACGGACGGCGGTGAGACAGCACGAACCATCTCCTACCTCCTCAACTGGATGCAG
>Ga0138256_10009877_pt1 | contig 10019 bp, 6 predicted proteins | sample KNB2016incub_MG_FD_105486 | JGI IMG/M metagenome (GOLD analysis project Ga0138256, IMG submission 105486) | Active sludge microbial communities from wastewater in Klosterneuburg, Austria - KNB2014incub_MG | ecosystem: Engineered > WWTP > Activated sludge > Unclassified | place: Austria...
CACCATGCTGAAGATGCCCACCATGAAAAATTCACGCCGGAAGCTCCACAGCACCTGCGTCAACTCGCTGCGTTCAAAAAAGGAAGGGTTTTTCATGTTCTTGTTCCGTTGCAAAGCTCAGGCAGCGCCCGCCACCTGTACAGCGCCCGCAGATGGCATGGCCTGCGCCTGCACCTGTTGCGCCGCCTTCTGCAGCGCAGCGAGCACCTCGTCACGCGGGCCAAAGGCCTGCATTTGGCCGTCACGCAGCACCAGCATCTTGTCGGCCACTGCCAGCACACTGGTGCGGTGAGTCATCACCACAAAGGTGGTGCCGCGCGACTTCATCACCTGAATGGCATTTGCCAGCGCGGCATCGCCCTCTTCATCCAGGCTGGAATTGGGCTCATCAAGCACCACAAACACCGGATCACCATAAATAGCGCGCGCCAGACCCACGCGCTGGCGCTGCCCGCCCGAGAGCATGGCGCCGTCGCGCCCCACCGGGTTGTCATACCCCTGGGGCAGCGACATGATCAACTCGTGCAGCCCCACGGCGCGGGCCGCAGCCTCCACCTTGGCCATCTCCACCACGCCAAAGCGCGCAATGTTCTCTGCCAGCGAGCCATCAAACAGTTCAACCCCTTGCGGCAGATAGCCCACATGCGGGCCCAGCTCCGACTTATCCCAGGTAAACACATCTGCGCCATCGAGCCGCACCTTGCCCATGGCGGCAGGCCACAGACCTGTGAGCAAACGTGCCAGCGTCGTCTTGCCCGAGGCCGACGGCCCCACCACAGCCAGCACCTCGCCGGGACTGAGGGCAAACGCCACTCCCTTGAGAATATTCACCGGATTGCCCGGCGCACCTGCCACCAATTGCTCCACCTGCAGCGACCCGCGTGGCGCGGGCAGCGACATGCCCGGCACCCGCTGGGGCACCATGCTCAGCAGACTGTCAAGGCGCGACCAGGCGTCGCGCACGTTGATCACCGTCTGCCACTGCGACACCGCCTGCACCAGCGGCGCAACCACCCGCCCGCCAAACACCGAGGCCATGATCATCATCACATCGCCACCATTGAGACTGTTGTGCAGCAACAGCCAGCAACCCAGCCCCAGCAACCCGGAACTGAGCGTGGTCTGCAGAAATTTCGATACCGCCTGGTAGCCCCCCGCACTCTCGGACGCCTTGGCCTGCAGATTCAAAAATTCGCGCTGTTTGAGCATCCAACGCGCATGAATGTCGCGCAGCATGCCCATGGACTCAATCACCTGCGCGTTGCGCAAGGAGCCATCGGCATACTGCTGCGCGGCAATGGCACTGCGGTTGGCCTGCATCAGTGGCGGCTTGGTACTGCGCTCGTTGAACCAGCCAACCAGCGTGATCACGCAGGCAAACGCAATCGAAGTCCAGCCCAGCACCGGGCTGATCAGGAACAGCAACACAAGCATCACCAACGACACCGGCGACTCCATCAGCCCCAGCAGCACCGGCGAATACAAAAACTCGCGCACCAGCTTGAAATCATTCAAGGGCTGTTGCGTTCCTCCCGGAACACGCTTGAGGTTGGCATCAAAAATGGCGTGAAAAATCCGCCCGCGCATGCGCTCATCCCACTCCACGCTGGCCGCGCGCATCACCTCGCTTCGCGCCCACTCCAGAAGCTCCATCAGCACATAGACCCCCAGAATCAGGAGCGTGAGCATCCACAGCGTCATGTGGCTGCGGCTGTTGACCACCCGGCCATACACTTCCAGCATGTAGCCAGACGGTGCCAGCACCAGCAGGCTGCCCAGCAGGCTGAACCAGCCGGCACGCACAAAATAGGGGCGCAATGCGGCCAGTGCCACACGCAATTCAGTCGGGGGTTTGTTGGGATTCATACCGCTTCTTCCACCATCACATATTCAGGAATTTCCGCATCCGTCCCCACCATGGGTAGAGGGCTTGCGCCAGGTTCGCCAGGGTCTGTCAGAAAAAATGCCAGTTCGTACACACCATCGACCCGGCGCGACAAGACAATCTCGCGCAGCTTTCCCGCATGGAAAACAGCCTCATCCTGCGCACCCAGTGCCAGCTGGAAACGCATGCGACCGTCCAGCGTGAACATCGACAACTGGCCCGCCTTCAGGCTCAGCGTGTGCCGATCAAAATACACCGGGCATGAATCGGCAAAGCGCAGCAACGGCAAAGGCTTGTCACCCAGACGGGTCAGATGGAACGGGCTCCCCGGATGCTGGAATACCAGGCGAGAGGTGCGCGACACCGAATAAATCGCATTGCACACCATCTGCGAACCCATCTCGGGAAACTGATCGCGCAACTGCCGATAGGCCAAATGATGCAAGGCCACCCGGTTCCATACCCGCGTCTGCTGCACCACTGGCGCCAGGGCATTGCAGACCTGAGCGAACCCGCTTTGCAAAGCCTGCAAGCGCGCCATCTGTTCAGGCGAAGCGTTGAGGGGAATGCGCAACAAAGAGTTCATATAGGAAATTTTATCAGATTCCTATATGAACTTTTGAAGTTCGTCGTCTAGCGCGCGAAAAGAGCGCTCATGCAAGAACACACCGCCAAGTTATTGGGACAAAAAAATGCCGTGCCAGCCCACCGAGAAAGCGGTCAACAGGTACATAGAAGGCGTAGCGTCGCGCTACACGCTAAACAGGCAAAAACTCCAGCCCAGTCGACGCGAGACCCACCAAATGAATATTGTCGGCATTGACTTGCAAGTCAGAAGCCACCTGAACCAGATCGGCCTGGCTATAGGCCCCAGAGTCGAGCAAACCGGTGAGCGACTGCAAGGTCGCGGCATCGGGTGCCGTGCGGAACAAATTGGCGTACACATGAGACACCACCTGTGCGTTGCTTGCCGCAGACCCCAACACAGCCTGCAACGCCAGATTGGCCAACGGCGCTCCAGACAGGCCCGAATCCACAACACTGAGCACTACACCCACCCAGTCCCGGTGCGTCAATGCGCTGGCGCCCAGCACCGCGCCCAGCAATCGCGCCGTCGCACCTGCAGCGCCATCCAGATCCAGTGCCACCGCATAGTCGGCGAAATGCAATCGCTCCACTCGTTCAAGTGTGTCGGTTCCATCGCGGCCTTGCGCTGCGTCCACCATCTGCCAGCCACGGCCCTGCTTCGTCAGAGTGTAATCAGCGCGATTCCCCTGCAAGACCAATTGGTCAATACCACCCGCGCCATCAAAAGACTCATTGGCGGCCATACTGGCAAACACGTCTGGCAGCGCCGTACCGACAAAGCGCACCGGCGTCGTTGTAGGCGACAGCGATGGCCCATGGGTTGAGTTGAAGCCCCACGCACCCCCGAGCCCATCACCTCCGTAGATCCAGTTCAATGCCAAAACGTCGTAGGGTTGAAACTGCGATTTACTGGCGCCCATCTTCGTATAAGACATCACCGTGTTGCCGGTGTTGTCTAGGGCGCTTGGCAATGGGTGCGAAGAAGAAAAGGGATGCCCCAGTCCCAGCACATGCCCCACCTCATGGAGCAAGACCTCGTAGCCCGCAGAGCCGACGACCGGTTGGTTGTTGATACCGGCGTGCTCCACGTTGTCCAAATACACGATGCTCTCCGCCTCAAGACGGGTTAAAACTCCATTACTTTGGTAGCTGTAACTATAGAAACTTGACGCCAATCCAGCAGTAGAGCTGCCTGCAATATTGGTGGCCGCAAAATGCACATCGGCCTGCGCACTGGTAGCGACTTCGACAAATACGATGCCTGTCAGGGCCGCGGCGTGTTGCACTATCGAACGCGCCGCTTGCTGCTGCGCCGCATTGAACCGGGCCACACTGCCTGACGTATTTTCGTCCACCACACTGCCTGTGCCAACGTCGAATGTGTAGTACAGAACGTTGCGACCATCTGGCCAAAAATTCCAGAACAATGGATCGTCCAAGAGTGCATCAACCCGTGCATCCCCCGAATACACCACAGTTTTCAGATCCGAAACGGTTGCAGCCATGCAAGTCTCCCACACTGGAACCCTGCGCGACTGAGGGCTCCTGACATCATAAAAAAGCAACACCCCCCTCAACCAAGGGGGCTGAAGGATCTGATCAGATAAACCTGCCTTGCGCGTAGCAAGGAAAGAGTTCGCTCATTTTTTTTGACTGTCGGCACCGCCAGCCTGGGGGCCGTCGCCTTGCTGAGCAGAAGGCGCCGATTCGTCACGCGAAGTTGATGCGACCGATGGATTCGAGGCCTTTTTCGCCGCATTGGCAAAAATTGTCTGTAAATCACCGCGCACCTTGTTCGTGATGTCCTCGGCGGTCAATGGTTTTTCAGGAGATGTAGTCATCCAATCACTTTACCACCCTTGGTACCGGCCAGGCTTCGCTCCAGCGCTCTATGCATGCCGTGACAGCGCACGCGCAGCCCGTGATAATGAAACTGCAGTTGCCAACCCCAGCCAGCTCCCCCACCACCAAAGGGATACCATGCCAAGTTTTTGCCTTCCCCGGCTTCACACCTGCGGCCTTCTTGTCTGTGCATTGCTCCTCTCCCATGCTCAGGCACAAACCGTTGCAGAAGGCCCAGACCATGCCACCCAGGTACTGGGCAGTGCATGGGACATGTCGGAACAGAGCGACGTCTTTCCGCTGCTGTGGACACACAACCTAGCATCGGCCACCGTGGCACAGGGCATCATGACCGGCACAGCCCGAGATACCGATCCCCACTTTTGGCTACAGTTTCCGCGAATCCCTTCCGCAACGCCCGCGCTAAACCAGGCTCAGCCAGCCATTGTTGCGAGTCGCTTCACCCACTTTGCTTTCATGATGTGGTTACCCGACACCGTGGTGCCAGGCTCGCGCAATGGTCGTTTGGTGTGGCACAAGGGAGGGGACACCGTGGCCGCCTTCGACGCCGCTTATTCAGAATCCCCCATGTTCCCGGTCTATCCGGGTTGGCATCTCTACGATTTCAACCTCGCCGCCATGCAACCAGGCAGCGGCGCCCCCTGGATTGACTCTGTTCAAGGACTGCGCATCGATCCCTGCCTGGGTTGCAATGTGGAGTTCAAGATCGATTGGGCGCGGCTCTACAACCACAGCGAAGCCGGATCAATGACCAACCTTCCGCCGGGCAAAACCCGGCTTCTGGCAACAGTGCAGCCCACAGGTTCAACAACACCCGTGACCATGCCGCTGCAAACCGTGCAAGGCAAGGCCTCGGCTGCCGGCCTCCCACCGGGCCAGTATCGCGTGGCACCTATTACTGATGGCGACTACGCCCTGAGCCAACGTGGCAAGGCATGGACATTTGACACCCGCTCCGACATCCTGTGGGCTGCAAACAATGGCATTGCCTCTGCGCAAGTCACCCCTCAGGGCCTCAGCGGCATCACCAGCAATGGCGACCCATATGTTCTGCTCGACCTTGCCTCCCAGGCCCCCATTGATGCACGCCTTTACCGCTACCTTGCCATCGACCTCACCATTGATCAAATCCCAGCACAAGAATCCGGCCTACTCGTCTGGTGGGGCGATCAGACGGCCTCTGTTCGCCATCCCAGCAATTTCATCCCGGTGCAGGCGGGACGAGCAACCTACCACATAGATCTGGGCCAATCACCTGACTGGACTGGCTTGGTAAAGGCACTGCGCATCGACCCGCTCAACGGTCCCAATGCTGGCAATGCCGTTCATTTCACCCTGCACAGCGCACGGCTGACCCAGGCCAGTGGGTTTGAGGAATCGGTAGCGTTCAACCCCGAGCCCCTCTCCGTGAATGCACGGCCAGTTGTCCGCATCCTGTCACCCGCCCTGGGTGACGGCGAGGACTATGCCCTGGTGGAACAAGGCAGGGCATGGTCCATGCAAACAGGCCAGGTTCAGCACCCCGAACTCAGCAACCTGCGGAGCTGGGGCTACACCAACCGTATTCCCGACCTCAACCTGACGGGCGCATTCTTTCAGGGCACCTCGCAGCCTGCAGCCACTCAGCAGACCGAAGGCGACCCTCACGTTTTTCTCGCATTCCAGGAAAACGCCCACCCCATCGATGCCAACACCTTCCGCTGGCTAGGCTTTGACCTGTACGTCCCAATGGACGCCACCGCGCAAAACGAGCTAACCCAGGGCGCCGTCGCCCGTCTGGCCTGGAAAACCGATGACACGGACCCCGGCGTCACCACTGACGACATCATCCTCACGCCCGGCCTGCAACGGTACTGGTTCGACATGAACCAGCTGGTGTACGAACCCAGCACCGCACGCACCTGGAACGGCTTGGTGCGATACCTGCGCATCGACCCTTTTGAGTTCCCGGAACCACGCAGCTTTTACGCAGGCCCGGCGCAGTTGCGTGCCACACCGTCTGCGCGCTATGTGGTGCCCGTCGTATTGCAGCTCAATGATGCCGATGGCGACCCCCTCACCGTCACCGTTCGAAGCGGCAGTAGCGTGCTTGGGAATGCGACCGGCCTCACTTCGGGAACCCATCAGATCATCGCCAGCATGGCAATGCTACCCGCCGGAGAACACACCCTGTCTGTAGAAGTATCGGACGGCCTCAACACCGTGCAACGCAGTGCCAGCCTTCCGGTCATCAAGCTGCCAGTTCAGGCACCGCTGCCCGCCCACCAGATCAAGGCTGCCGACCGCATCTTCAACTGGGCCGAAAACCTGCTAGCCACCACCGTCGGGCCCGGCGGCCCCTCCAGCAGCAGCCTTGCCTGCTTGCAGGCCATCCCGGGCGCCTACGGTCGCATCTACGCAAGCAGCGGAATCTGCTTGTTCACGGTGGATGGTCAGGTTCTCTTCACCATCCATGGCGATGGGCTTGCGCTGGCAGGCAGCATTTCACAATTACTGGAACAGGCTACCGCTGCAGGGTATTAAAAATACAGGCCTCGAGTACGCGGGATTCAGGCCTAGTTGCCCGCTGGCGACAGACGCGAAAGGCTACGCTACCGATACGGCAGTCGTCGACGTCCGTAAACGTTGCCCGCATGGTACACACAGAGGCAACATCAGTCCAAGGTACTTGCCGACATCGAGTACGTGTTCACCCGGGGCAACCCGAACACCATCGCTACTAGCCTACTAGACCAGACCGTGGGACTGAAGAGCTTATCTGCCTGACTAGAGACCGCTCAGTGTGATCTTCACGGGAGCACCTCAAAGCCCTGCACCCATCCATCCGCGTAACGAATAAATAGCTTTACCCCTTCGATCCACCACTTTTGATCGACCGGGACCGAGTCGGCACGCACAAGCGTGTAGTCAGGGATCAACCGGTACACAGTTCCATTCACCACCACTTCAAGGCGCATGTCAAGACCCGTGCGCAACTCGACAGAGGATGAAAGCGCCTGCTCAAGCACCGCGTGCATCCCTGTGTAATCAGCCACATCAGGCATCAACACCTGCGCCATGCCTGCGGCATTGACGAAAACCAATCCAGATTCTCCGAAAGAAAAACCGGCAGGGCTGGCCTGAGGCGCTTCCGCCGTTGTCCATTGCGGTCGCACCATATAAACCACCCCTGGCATTTCGATCCGAATGCTCCCGTTCTGCTGGAGATACATCTGAGATCCTACGCCATCCAACGCGGCGGCAAAACCTGTCGATGCGGACAATGCCGGGCCAAAGCGAGTCACGACGGCCCGCAACGCGATTTCGATGCTTCCATCGTTGGCCACCGTCACGCCATCAGCGCGCCCGGGAAATACCGAGACGTCAAGAGGTACAACATGATAAACAGTGCTACCAAGTGTCCATGACATGCTGCCATCGATGTTTTGCCCCCGGTCGCAAATCCGAATTCCTGCACTTGACTGCTCACCAAATCATCCAGTGTTCGGGTTCCGCCCAAGCGATCCAGGGTACCCGTCAAACGAGCATAACCACGTCCTACATGGAAACTAGCAGGCAGGCTGGTCTGCGGCACCGGATCCCCCACTCCCCCTCCTGTTGCTGTTCCGAGGCGAATGCCGTTGAGTTGTCCAGCAGCACCAATCAATGCTACTTCGCCTGGGTATACCTCTATCGAGCCAGATCCATTGACACTTCCAACGGTGGTATTTGCGCTCACCGGAACACTGATTCTTCCTTGCGAAACATAGATGCCCCACGCATTGGGAGCCCCACTGCCTTGCGGCGTAGCCTCCATCACTAGTCGGACCGGCCCACTACCTATCGTGGTCATGGGAATATTCCCGCCGCTCGTGGCCAACAAGGCGATCACCGTTCCATCGCTCACCACACCACCAACAGTTACCTGGGAACCACTTGTTTTGATGGGGTTGAGTACCAACGCGACCTGCAGCCGACCATCTGCGCCCACCAAGGTCACCACACTCAGGGTCATCGCACTGCTTGCATCTGCCAGAAACTGAAGTGTCTGCCCTCCCACAACCACGGTTACCGGCATATTTGAACCGGCTACTACAGGCGATATGGTGATCGTTGTGCCGCCTGCCTGAGGAGTCAGGACAATCGTGCTTCCCGGCCCCGCAGATACCTGAACAGCACCACCCACCGTCACCGCCCCCCCGCTGGGCACGCTGACGGCACCCTCGATCACCACTTGTGGTGCTGGCGGAGGTTGTACCAATACGGTGTAGCCCATTAGCGCTGGTGCACTCACGTTGCCTGCCGCATCCTGTGCTGTCAAAGAAAAATTGTGCAGCCCATCAGCCAACCCAGACAAGGCGACCGAGAAAGCACCACCCGAAATGCTTGTCGAACCCAGCACGACCACCCCCTCAACCAGAAACACCCGTGAGCCAGCTTCTGCCGTTCCGGACACCGTGAGCGTCCCGCCCACTCCCGAAACTGTGAGAGGACTGGTCACCACAGGCGCTGCCGGTGCAGTGACGTCGTACATCACTCCTGTGACCTCGGTGGCTGCAGACGCATTGCCTGCTGCATCCGCAGCTGCATATGCCAGCGTGTACATGGCGCCATCGATCAACCCCAGAGCCACCATGCAACCATTGGCATCCTGTCCCAGCGGCACCTGGTGTACCCCCGTCCCCAGCGCCGTTCCCTGCAGCGCGCACACTCGCGGCGAGCCCGCATCAGCAGCACCGCCCGTTCGCGTGAACGTGATGCTCGCGCTCGCCACCGCCTCGCTCAGCGTGTACTCCAGCAGGCTGTCTGCCTTCAATGCACCATCCTGCGCAGGCACAAGGCTGCTGAAGATTGGAAGGCTGGTGTCATATGTGACGCCAATCACAGTGGTGGCTACCGAAGCATTGCCCGCGGCATCCGTCGCTGCAAATGCTAGGGTGTATATAGCACCATTCACCAGTGTCAGCACTGTGCTGCAGCCGTTGGTCCCCATGTCCAAACCGATTTGGTGCGATCCGGAGGAGAGGGCCGTCCCTTGCAAGGTACACACGTGCACCGTGGCATCAGCCGCACCGCCGGTACGGGTGATGGTGATGCGCGCGCTAGCTGCCGCCTCGCTCAGCGTGTAATCAAACGTGCTTCCAGAACGCAAATAGCCCGAAACGGGCGGCGCCAGTCCCGACCAAGCCGGCAGCACCGTGTCACGCCAGAGCTTCAGTGTACTGCTGGTCAGCACCGTTACGCCAGAACGCGTCTGGACAGCAAATGATTTTTCCCCATCCGGCGCGGACGTCGACACCCCGAAACTGGAATACCCGGAAGCCCCCACTGTTGCCTTCAGCGCGCCATCCACATACACCGCAGCACCTTCTGGGGCCGAAACCAGCACCTGGGTCGAGATGGACTGATTGGTATGACCATTCACCACCTGGGCCACACCGGCCGACACACCGGAAGCATGATTACTGTCCCCCGAATACCGCGCCGTAATAGTGTGCACCCCTAGTGTCCTGAATTAGAAATTCGTTGAATTATTTTCTTTCAGAGCGATCTGTCGTGTAGTGTGTTGCACGACGAGGTGGCTATGAGAGGAAGACCAAAGACTCCATTGGTATTGAGCACGGCGGAGCGAGAACAACTGATCGCGTTGACCAAGCGCCGAAAGACCGCGCAGGCCTTGGCTCTGCGAGCGCGCATCGTGCTC
>Ga0138256_10009878_pt1 | contig 10019 bp, 8 predicted proteins | sample KNB2016incub_MG_FD_105486 | JGI IMG/M metagenome (GOLD analysis project Ga0138256, IMG submission 105486) | Active sludge microbial communities from wastewater in Klosterneuburg, Austria - KNB2014incub_MG | ecosystem: Engineered > WWTP > Activated sludge > Unclassified | place: Austria...
CTATGCCCTATGCTCTATGCCCCTTGCTCTATGCATCAAATAGGGAACACAATTTGTATAGACAATACTATGAATCCATACAGGCCACTGCGCCTATTGCTTTCTATTGTCTTGTTTGCCTGCGCCACCTCACTAGGGGCCCAGATTGTCAATGTTGAAAAGAAACGAACCCCTACGGATTCGATATGGGTCGGTTCGATCGAATTAAGCTTTGCCGGATCCAAAACAACCAAATCAACCCTTTCCATTTTCTCCGGTGGTACGCTGCAGTATAAGCCTAACAAGAAGGATTATTGGCTCTTTGATACGAGGTATAGCCTGGTCAGTGGGGATGGTGAAAAATTTTCAAATACCGGGTATGGTTATATTCTGTATAACAGAAGGATAAATGATAGTCCATTTAAATTTGAAGTTTTTACAACAGTGCAATACAATGGTCTAACAAGAATAAATCTGCGGGCGAATGGTGGAGCGGGTATTAGACTTAAACTGACTCCAGATGATTACATCCTGGCAAAATTCTATATGGGTGTAGCTTATATGTATGAATACGAAGAGCTGCTCGAACCCGTGGATTATCTCAGGGAAAACCGCATCAGTAGCTACTTCACATTTACACTTGAACCTTATTATGAGAAAGTCACTTTCGTCAGCACCACCTATGCGCAACCCCGCCTCAATGACTTCAATGATTACAGGTTTTCTAATGAAACATCCTTAATACTCGCCATAACAGAAAAGCTCAAGTTCGACACTACATTCAATTACAATTATGATGCTGCCCCTCCTGAGGGTGTTCCCAGCAGCACCTACTATTTTAGAAATGGCCTCACAATGACCTTTTAACAGCTATCAGCTGTCTGCTATCAGAATGTTCCATTTTCCTTACTCCTTGCTCTCCCGCAACAAATGCATTGCATTTGGCGGGATCTCCGCTTCGCTCCGACTTGCCCCCTTCACTTTCGCCTCTTTCACCCGCAGCTTTTCCTTCGCCTCAGCCTCAGCCATCGCCTTTTACTCCTGCCTTCGCCTCAGCCTCAGCCTTCGCCTTTCTTATCAAATGTTAAATTTTTCTTAAAATACGAACTCTTTCGTACTAAAACCATCCCAATCACTATTATTGTGTACGAAACACTTCGTATAACATATGATAAACAATATCAGACCTACAGATGGTGAGCTGGAAATCCTCCAGATCCTATGGAAAAAAGGCCCTTCGACCGTACGGGAAATCAATGACATGCTCAATGATGACCAGGACAAAGCAATAGGCTACACCACTACGCTCAAGATCATGCAGATCATGTTTGAAAAGGGGCTGCTCCGACGCGATGACTCACAACGTACGCATATCTATACAGCAGAAGTAAGGGAAGGAAATATCCAATCTGCCTTACTGGACCGTTTTCTTAATGCAGCTTATAAAGGGTCTGCCTCCAAATTGGCCCTGCAACTTCTCGGTAATCACAAAACCACGCCGGACGAGCTTGCCCAAATCAAAGCCCTTATTGATCAACTTGAAAAAAATAAACCATCATGAACCTAATCAATTCCTGGATGCAATCCGATGGTATGAAAGCCCTGGGTTGGACGTTTGTTCATTCCCTTTGGCAAATCGCCCTTATTGGGTTTTTATTATTCATAATACTCCGACTAATTCCTGGACGTAGTGCACATGTTAGATATACTATCTCCACACTTTCATTATGGATGATTGTAGCCCTGGCATCCATCACGTTTATAGTGATGTTGCCGGATAATAAAGACATTGCAGAAGTCACAGGTAAACTGACTTTTAGTAGTCAGCCGGAACCACTCACTTTTACCGAAAGGATTTCATCTTGGCTTGAAATGAACATGCCTATGATGCTCACCATCTGGTTAGGTGGTGTGACCATTTTACTACTTCGTCTTGTACTAAGTCTCGGATGGATCAATCATATGCGAACGAATGCAATTCCGCAGCCAGAACTGCAATCAACGCTTGACCAAATCATTCAACGATTGCACCTGAACGTAAAACCGGAAGCATCCACATCTGGCCTTGTTCCTTCACCATTGACCATTGGTTATTTAAAACCATTAATCCTATTCCCTGTTGGGATTATCAACCAATTAAACCCAAATGAAGTAGAAGCTATTCTCACACACGAACTTGCCCACATCGTAAGAAAGGATTATTTATCTAATCTGATCCAATCATTTATTGAAACCCTTTTTTACTATCATCCGATCACATGGTGGATCTCAAGAATGGTGAGTACAGAACGCGAAAATCGTGCCGATGACCTGGCTATTTCATGGTGTGGTGATCAATTGGGATATGCCAAAGCATTGATGACTGTACAGGAAATGCAGGTTCAATCGACGCCATCGCTGGCCATCGGTTTTGCCTCCCGCAAAGGCGCTATGCTTGCTCGCATCCAGCGAATCCTTAATCTTCCGTATCAAAATCATAATCAAATGGAAAAAACAGTTTTGTTGAGCCTCTGCTCATTATGCTTTCTCGCATTCACACTTTCAAGTCACAATACCCCTGAAGAACAGGCTAAAAAGGCTGATCATGCTCCACACATTTTTGCAGCTGTTACCGTAACGGCCGATTCCATTCCGACGGAAGGTATATACCGTATACACAAGAAAACAGATGATCAGGATATCAGTATTGAGGTTGAAGATGGTACTATCAAAGAACTGAAAATCGACGGCAAGGATATCCAGCCTTCTGAATTTGATGCTTATGATGATATAATAGATGAATTATTCGGTGGCGTTGAAGCGCCTCCATCTATGGAAGGATTTTCATACACGATGCCTCCGATGCCTCCTATGCCGGAAGGCTTTCAATATACAATGCCCCCGATGCCTCCTATGCCAGCCATGCCATACATGATGGAAGGTTTTGAATATGCATTTCCAGAAATGCCGGAAATGCCACCAATGCCGGAAATGCCTGACATGCGATTTCTTGAAATGGAAGCCTTGAAACAATTGAATGAGGATGGCTATACGATTACACTTTATAATCCTGAAATAGTGAAAAATGGTGTTAGAATCAGTTGTGACACCACCATCGTCAATGGAAATCAAACGATCATCATTAAAATGATTGATGGGGATTCATCTGTAGTATGTATGCCCGGTCAACCATTATGGACCAGGGAAGGCCAACCCTTCATGCCTATAGATGGAAGGATGATGAATGAAAAAGAGATGAAAGAATGGGCGGAGGAACTGGAGCGAAATGCTAAATCCTGGGGCAAGGACTGGGAAGCTCTGGCGGATGACATGCGCATGCAAGAGAAAAAATCGAGAGAACAATCCCGTGAATATGCCAATCAATACCGTGAGTATGCCAATGAATGGCGATCTCATCAAGACATGATGAGGGATCAAATAAGGCACCCAAATGAAGCAAATGAAGCTCAACTCAGAGCCTTAGAACTCGAACTTGGCCATCTTGATCAGATTCATCCGTTTATATACGAATTTGATTCTCCCCGATTGAGTCTCACGGATGAAATGATCCAGGACGGCCTCGTCGAACCGGGAAATGAAGTTGAAGTGCAGCTCACACCTGACAAACTGAAGATCAATGGTGAGAAGATGCCTGAAAACATACATCAGAAATACCTGAAAATGTATGAACAACAGCAAGGCATCGAACTTTCCGGGAATTCAAAGGTGGAGTTTACGACAAAGAGCAAACAACGTATGTAATTCGTCCCCCGGATGCATCTGTCTATCGAATAAAACCGCGACAACGTGAAGTCATGCCGATTTTAGGACTACCTTTCAATCTATTCTAACCGTTTAAACCCAATTCAATCATCTTCATTATGAAACAATTTTTTTTACTTACTGTCTTTTGTGCACTGATTTGCTTACCAGCCTTTGCACAATCCACCACTACCGCGGAGAAGAATACCTCACGAATCACCGTTACTACGAAAAAAGTTGATGCGAGCGGAAAAACGATAACAGAAACCTGGATTGCAGAAGGGAAAGAACCAACTGAAATCCTTAAAGAAATGGCAGTAAGCTCTGATGCAATCCAAAAAGTTGAAATCAACGCAGCCGATGGAGATCAGGAAAGAATTTTTTATTACAGAGCTGCCGGTGACCATACATCGTCAGAAATAACACTTGAAGATCTTGATCCCCTGGAAGCAACAGGAGAACCACTCGATGCTCAAAAGGTAATCATCGTTACCAAGACCATTGATGCAGACAAAGTCCAGGATGCTACTGTACATTCCTGGCATGGTAATGGAAATAAGCAGAGGGCATACGCAAGCGTTATTGTCGGTGGTGAAAAGCCACAGTCCAATTGTGCAGCGATGGGCGTGCTGGTAGGTAGGAATCCTGACGGTTACGGTGCAGCTATCAGCGGATTGATTGAGAAAGGAGGCGCCCAGGAAGCTGGCCTTAAAGTAGGTGATATCATTAAAAAAGTAGATGAATTTGACGTACAGGACTATGCTACTTTATTTTTTGCTTTATCACATTTCAAGTCAGGTGATGAAGCAGTTGTCGTCTATGATCACGAAGGTAAAACATACCAGAAAAAGGTTCTATTGAAGGGATGGGATCAGATTCCAGGCCATGAATTCCGGGCGAGAACAGACTGTGGCAACCCTGAAGCCCTTGTTGAGCATCCTGTTCAACCATTGAAGAAAGATGACCCGGTTTTAAACACCATTGAACCTCTGGAACTTCAGGATGTCCAGGTATATCCAAACCCAACAGATGGCCTATTTTCCTTTTCATTTACAACAACTCCCGGTCCATTGGCAGTTACAGTTACAGATGTAAATGGTAAAATTGTTTATCGCGACCTGAATGACAACAACACCGGTTATTATTCCCGTGAGATTAACATTAAAGACATGCCACAAGGCAATTACATTTTAGGCGTCTTGCAGGGCGAAAAGCGCTTTACACAGCAGATTTCGAAACAATAGAGGTTTACCTTCATACTAATAGTACTACAAGGCCGGGAACTAAGCACTCCCGGCTTTTTTATTGGGGTGTATGCCAGGGCTGTTTTCGGTAAGCAGTATTCGGTAAGCAGTATTCGGTAATCGGTAATCGGTAGGCAGTCTTCAGTCTTCAGTAAGCAGTTTTCGTTAAGGTGTAATCAGTATTCAATATTATTCAGATCCTAATCACCTATCACGTTACCGGATACTGCTTACCGAATACTGATCACCGATCACGGATCACAAGATCACCCCATAACCAGGCGTATACAATACGCCCCTACCGATCACTGATCACTGATCACCGAATACCGAATACCGATCACTGTATCATTGTCTCACACTGTCCCTATCTTGTGTTCTCACACTAATCAATAGACTATGTCACGTGGACTCATGACTATCGGACTCCTGGTACTGTCCAACATCTTTATGACGATGGCCTGGTATGGTCACCTCAAATTTGGTGAAATGAAAGGCTTCCATAAACTGGGACTGCTATCCATTATTTTTATAAGCTGGGGAATTGCCTTCTTTGAATACTGTGCACAGGTTCCTGCCAACAGACTTGGATTTCATCAGTATGGTGGCCCATTTTCTTTGGTCCAATTAAAAGTCATACAAGAAGTGATCACATTAATTGTGTTCACCCTCTTTGCCCTCCTGGTTTTTAAAAATGAAACCTTCAGGATGAATCACCTTATTGGATTTGTTTTTCTCATCCTTGCAGTCTATTTCATTTTTAAGAAATAGTAATAGGCTAAGGCTGAGGCGAAGGAAATATCAAACGCCTACAAATAGATGTAGCTCCCACGGAGCTAAAATATTTTTTCTTTTTTCAATGCCACAGACATTTCGTCTCTATGGGGCTCGAAATGATCTTTATGAATACAATGCTACAAACATGTGCCCCCTACAGGCTTTTATTTGTTTTTTCATTTATCACTCTTCTCTTTTCATTCTTCACTAAACAGCCGGCTCTTGTTGGCTCAGACAATGAAAACTACCCAGACCCCAGATGATATCTGTTGAATCAATTCCCACTACTTCTCTTTCAGGAAAACATTCCTTTAGTATTTCAATTGCTTCATCATCTCGTTTACAACGAAAGGTAGGAACGATAACGTGGAGATTCGAAATATAGAAATTGGCATATGAAGCGGGTAAACGTTGATCATTATAAAACACAGGATCGGGCATTGGCAGTTCTACAATCGTAAGCTGACGGTCATCCGTTAATCGCATTGCCTGCAATTGCTTGAGATTGCGTTTCAACAAGTCATAATTTTCATCATGCTTGTTGTGTTCTATGACGGTAATGACTGCATCCTCTTTGAAAAACCGGACAGTATCATCAATGTGTCCGTCCGTATCATCACCAATGATGCCTTCATCTACCCAAAGGATTTGTTCCACACCATAATAGTCGATCAGGTATTGTTCAATCTCTCTTTTTGTGAGATGGGGATTTCTATTGGGATTGAGCAGACATGATGTAGATGTTATCAGGGTGCCGGCCCCATTGAAGTCCACACTGCCTCCTTCCATGATGATCCCCGGATGGTAAACCGGAATATTGTAAGCTTTTCCAATAAGGGATGGGATGACATCATCAAGATCAAAAGGCGGATATTTTCCACCCCATGCATTATGACCCCAATCCACTATAACCTTTGGTAGTCTGCTATCAGGATTTATGAGGAATGCCGGCCCATGATCTCTACACCATGCATCGTTCGTTGGATGATGGAAAAACCGGATCCGTTCCATCGGCACTTCATGATGCATCAACAGTTGAGTTGCACTGAGTTGCATCTGCGCATCTGCTACATTGATATGAACATATTCACCCGCAATCAGTGTCTTGATAAATTGCGTGTAGGATGGATAGATCGAATCTATTTTACCAGGCCAGGTATCCGGATTGTGCGGCCAACTCAACCATGTTGCAGTATGCAGGGCAAATTCAGCCGGGAAATAATAACCTCCTGCCGCCGGTGTCAATTCACTCATCTATGTATCTTCTTGTAATGGGTTCATAGGAATCAATACGACGGTCCCTGAGGAAAGGCCAGTGCGTGCGGTATTGATCTGTTTTTGCTGTATCGATTTCTACTACCATCGTTTCTTCATGATCATGTGACGCCTGTTGGATAACAGTGCCAAATGGATTAGACACAAAGGATCCGCCCCAGAATTTCATCCGCCCATCTTGTTCAAGACCGACTCTGTTGACACTCACTACATGAACTCCATTAGCAACTGCGTGACTGCGTTGTATCGTCTGCCACGCATTGTATTGTTCGGTATTGGTAGAACTATCCTGTGATGTAGCCCAACCAATGGCTGTTGGATAAAAAAGTATTTCAGCACCCATCAGTGATGTTATCCTCGCTGCCTCAGGATACCATTGGTCCCAGCAAATTAAAATACCCACTGTTGCAAACTTTGTTTTGAAAACTTTATATCCGAGGTCACCAGGTGTGAAGTAAAATTTCTCGTAATAATTTGGATCATCAGGGATATGCATCTTCCTGTATTTCCCAAGATAGGAACCATCCGCATCAAGGACGGCGGTTGTATTGTGATAGAGTCCCTGCGCCCTTTTTTCAAATAAGGATGCAATGATGACTACGCCAAGTTCCTTAGCCAAGGGAGCAAGCATATCGGTTGATGGTCCCGGGATTGTCTCGGCCAGAGAGAAGTGATCATAGTTTTCTTCATCACAGAAGTAAAGTGATGTAAACAGTTCCTGTAGGCATATAATCTGAGCGCCTTTTTGGTGGGCATCACGTATACCTCCAATGGCCTTAGATAAGTTACCAGCTTTGTCAGCCGTGCAACTCATCTGGACCAGACCGATTTTTATTTTACTCATGTGTTTGTAGTTGAAACAAAAGTAGTGGTTTAAAAAAGATTATAGGTTTATGGGTTTATGGGTTTATGGGTTTATGGGTTTATAGGTTTATGGGTTTATAGGTTTATGGGTTTATATGGTTATAGGGTTAGGAGGTTATAAACTTATCAACATATAAACCTATAAACAAAATAGCTGTCAGCTCTTAGCGGATTGCTTACCTGCAACTTTCCTATCTTTCTCCCGTTAACCTCAATCAAGATGAAACTCATTAGTTGGAATGTCAATGGAGTCCGCGCTGTCGCTAAAAAGGGATTTGCTGACCAGGTAAAAGCCTGGAATGCAGATATTATATGTCTTCAGGAAACAAAAGCACAAGATGATGAAGTCAGGCAAGCATTGTCGGATTTGAAAGGGTATGAAATATTTCCCACCTCTGCTTTTCGTAAAGGGTATTCCGGCACTGGTTTGCTCACCCGGCATAAACCCATCAATGTTTCATATGGTGTCGGGATAGAAGAACACGACCAGGAAGGTAGAGTTGTTACGGCTGAGTTTGATCAATTTTATCTGGTCAATGTATATATACCCAATTCAGGGAGCGAACTTGGCCGCCTGGATTACAGGCAAATCTGGGATAGAGATTTCCGGACCTACCTTACCAAATTGCAAGAGAAGAAACCTGTGATTGCTTGCGGAGACTTTAATGTAGCCCATCAACCGATTGACCTGGCACGTCCTAAAGAAAACTATAACAAGACCTCAGGCTATACGCAGAAGGAAATAGATGGTATGAATGCATTACTTAAGGCAGGATTTACGGATACCTACCGTCATCTCAGGCCGAACGAAGCAGGATATAGCTGGTGGAGCGCCAGGTTTGGGGCCAGGCAGAAAAATATTGGATGGCGTATTGATTATTTCCTCGTTTCTAATCCACTCATGAGCTCTGTAACAGATAGTTTTATCATGCCCAATGAAATGGGTAGCGATCACTGCCCTGTTGTACTTGTTTTAAAAAATTAACCAGTAAATCAATTAGCCTTTAAGCCCTCTACCACCACAACTGAATAGGCCTTTGTTGGAGTTTGCTCCAACAAAATAAGTTGCAGGAGCAAACTCCTGCAACGGCTAATCTTTACATTTAACATCACACAATAAACAGATTTTACAATGAAGAAGAAAGAATATTCAAAAGATGACCTCACCATAGTCTGGCAACCCGATCTCTGCATCCATTCAGCAGTTTGTTTTCATACGTTGCCAGGCGTGTTCAAGCCGCGGGATCGACCCTGGGTTCAACTCGACAACGGAGACATAACCGCTATTGTTGAGACTGTGCATGCATGTCCATCAGGAGCACTTTCAATTAAACCCCTTCCTTCGGAGCTCCCTCCGGTTGAAAATTTGGTTCCTGAAAAAGCAAAGGTCAAGCTTTTTGAAAACGGCCCCATCAGGGTATTGGGTGCCTGCGAAATCACCATGCCCGATGGGACCATTGTAGAGAAACCGAACGGAATATCTTTCTGCAGATGCGGTGGTTCTGCCAACTGGCCGTTTTGTGATTCCAGCCACAAGACGAATGGATTTAAAGGGTAGAATGGCAGAAAGGTAGAATGGCAGAAAGGTAGAATGGCGGAAAGGTAGAACGGCGGAAAGGCAGAAAAGGGCTGGAGAGGCACCATGAGCTAAAACCTGGCTGGTTAAGCCAGGAAAATTGAATTGCCACTGCTTTCAAACAGTGGCAGCGAATGGAAAGGTGGTAAATGGTAAAGGCACCTGAAAGTAAATTTTACAAAAATTTTCTTGTAAACACATTAAATTTTTTTGTAAAGTGTTTATATTGCACTAACCATACGTTCCGGACACATGACAGCACTTGCTTTTTTCATGAATTTATGCGCCCGAATGGAAACCCGTCACCCGCATCTTCGCAAATCCACCCTTCTGTCTGCCCCTTCCATGGAGTATAAGGGGAGGGCTTTTGCTATGATGTATGATGACAGGATTGTCCTCAAACTAGACGGGCAGACTTTACCTGATTCTGGAATCCTGGGTTGGCAATATTACAAGCCCTATGGCCAGCCCGTCTATCTCCAGAAATGGGTCGAAGTGCCCTACTATTATCATACAGACTGGCACGATCTTGTCGAAAAGGCCCTCGACGGCCTCAAAGACAA
>Ga0138256_10009880_pt1 | contig 10018 bp, 7 predicted proteins | sample KNB2016incub_MG_FD_105486 | JGI IMG/M metagenome (GOLD analysis project Ga0138256, IMG submission 105486) | Active sludge microbial communities from wastewater in Klosterneuburg, Austria - KNB2014incub_MG | ecosystem: Engineered > WWTP > Activated sludge > Unclassified | place: Austria...
ATAAAGGTTGGGTAATGGACATCGCGGAAAAACACTCCCTCCCCAAGTGTCTCGCCGTGATTTACGACCGCCTGATACGACGCCTGAAAACCTCCGACACGAAAGTGGAGCACACTTGGTTCGGAATAGCCGAACAAATGATCAATATTTGGGCGCCCGAAGTGTTGGCTGCTGTTCGTCTCGCCGCGGAAGAGTTGTGTAGCGACGGGATAGACCCTGCCGAGGTGGTTGCGGACTCGCTACTACCTCATCTCAGCTCGGAAGGTGACCGGTATGGAGATCGACTTAACCGGATAACAGATCTCCGTCTGGCGGTGATTGCCGGCGGTAATACCTTTGGCCGCGAAGCGGTCCGCCTGTTCGAGGTGGCCCCTCGGTTTGGTTCACGAGACCTGGCAAACTTTTTCTGGATCCTCCGAGACACGTCGTTCGAAGCAGAGCTGATCGCAACGTTCGAGAAAGAGATCGCGAAGAATAAGGAACTGGAAGAGAGCGATCGACGACTGACAGCTTCCTTCATCGCACGAGCCTTGAGCACTTGTGGTTCGCGAGCTGGGGCCGAAGCAGTGCTGAAGTTCATGTTCGATGATCCGGTCAACGTTATCCACCGCGATTTTGCGGTTGACGTACTTGTCCCGCTTCTAACCCGCGAAATCATCAGCGGTGAAGAACTCGCCGAAGAAGCCGAAAACCCTGACAATCACGCAATCGGCAGGGCCCTTTGCATCGAGGCCCTCGCTACCCACGACGGAGCTGCGCATTTCGACCTCTTTCGCAGACTCGCTGAGACAAGCGACGACACAACTTTGCTCGGCATCGCCGTTACCGCTATGGGTATGAGCGGCGTCGCGGACGCGTCTGTCCCCCTTCGCCGGGTCATTCGCCGAACGGACGTGAGCGAAGGCGTACGCGGCCGAGCGGCAAGAGCCCTCGCCATCCTGAACGATCGCGAATCGCTACCGGACATCGTCGACGCCTTTCTAGATCTTGAGACATATGAGGGTTCGATCCTTTTCCAATTCGTTGGTGCGATCCGTCATTTCTGCCCGACCACGGCCGAGCGAATGCTTGATACGATAGAAACCAAAGCGGCGTCCAACATGCAGCTTAAGGCCCGGATCGGCGAAACAAGGATCCAATTCCCTGTTGATCCGGGTAATCACCCGGCAAGAGTCCGGTTGCTCGAAGAGGCGACCGAAAGTCAGCGCGGATTTCGCGATCCGCAAAAAGAGATCGTACACATGATGATCGAGGACGGCAGCTTGGCGGGATTGGAAACGATCGCCGTTTATCTTGAGAAAGACCGGTTAACGTCCGGAAGCAAGCAGGAGATCATTCGTCACATTCGCAAACTCTCGGACACTCCGAGCGTCGACCGCGAAGCTCTAATCCGGCTCTTTAAGCCGCTGATGGTCAATGAAGATCCGTACGTCCGGTACAGCTTTTTAGCCCTCCTGAGCCTAATTGATCCGAGCATTCCCTTTGAGCTCTACCTTCGCTGCACCGAAGATTCTCCGGATGAGTGGACTCTCGCCTGTGCGGTCGAATCTCTCGGCTACTGGGACAGCGATCCTGAGGAACTCGCGGCTCGACGATGGAATTCGTCGCACTTGGTTCGCCAGTTCGCGAACCAGGCTATTTCTCACGGCGAAGATCGTCGACGACTCGACTTCCACCTCGAGCGTTTGCTGAGTTCAGACGGACTAGAGCGACTTCAGTCGTTCCTCAGCATTAAATACAACGGCGACCGAAACACTATTCGTCGTCTCTACGGGATGAAGGACGAACTTGGCGAACATTCGATCGAAGCAATCCTGATCGACGAACTGATCGGGCAGACTGGAAATGAACTTGACCGAAAACATAGGAATTTGGACCAGGACGAAAAGAAGCTGAGAGAAGAACGTAACCGGATCAGCTTTGACTGAACGAAACGAGCTCTAGAAACATCAATATCAACGATCAATGGGCAAACTAAGCGAACAACTGTTAGCCATTCTAGATTCGGAAAAAGGCGAGAGGGCCGCGCACGCGTTTCTGAAGGATAATCAGTTGATCGTCCAAAATGCCTTCGCCTGCGCGTGGAACGCTAATATCTGCGTTGCAGAATTTCCGCTTGGTGCGGAATGGCGGGCTGACTTTCTACTGTTGAGTGCTGATTCCGGTCACTGGATCGCAACCTTGATCGAACTGGAAACGCCGAGCTGCCGCCTGTATCTAAAGGATGGCACTCCATCGAAGACGCTGCGGATCGCCCAACGACAGCTTAAGGACTGGAAGAGCTGGGTTCATGAGAATGAACCTTACCTTCGCCGACAATTCGCGAAGATATTGCGAGCTCACGGAACTGCGGCTCAATGCTCAGTTGCGGATTCCCATCAGAAGGCTGACACTGAGATCCTCGACCCGAGGACCATGATCTCCTTCGACTATCACATTGTGATCGGAAGACTTTCCGAACTCTCTGCCGAAGAGCAGTATCGACGCGTACGTGAGCGAGATATTTGGGGTGGCCCCGAGATTGCGACATATGATCGGCTACTTCATGCAGCTAGAAGGCTGGATCCAGCAATCGAATAGCTGAGTTCCCAGTCGAGGCCGACTCGATCGGATCAACTATCCTTCCTGCCACCGCCGCCGAATAGTTCCGCCGTTTTTTTTCTTAGACCGAGACCCACGATTGAATGTCTGTTTATCGGCCTTGGAAACAAATGACTCCGAAGTCTCTGATTATTTTGTCTGCACAAGATGCGCCTCGTGGCGGCTGCCAATTTGATGAACGTCGTGCGACGCTTTCGTGCTCAAGGGGGTTCGTTCGTGTTGCAAAGTTTTGGTGTTAAGCCCCGATACAATCTCGCTCAAATCTTGAGAAAGTTGTCCGACCTTCAGGCTAACTGAAACATCTCCCCGATCACCCAGATAGTCCTTAAGGATCATTGAAGCTCGATCTTTGACTAATATTGGACCGGCGTCTGAAAGCGACAACGCCAGGAGTTCTGCTTTCATGGCGTTCTGAAGTTCCTCGACTGCAATCTCGGTTCGCACGCCCCGTTGGTCGGAGAATCTTGGAGCCGTCGACTCTAGGTGGTCCTTCTGCTGCGTTGCCCGCTGATAAACAAAATCCCTTTCCGCCGGAGGCAATCTTTGGTACAGTTCACGGTGATCAAAACTGTTCTTGTATCGAAGTTCCTCATTTGGCGTCTTGAGACTTTGCAGAAAATGCTTTGTAGCTGCCAAGGACTCGTCAATATACTTTCTTCCCATTCTAGATTCCAAACTATCGACCAACTTTCGAGCCTCGGGGGCAGGCGCTATTTCCCCCTTTAACAGAGCTTCAGTCTTCGCATTTCTAGACACCCCATCGCCAGCGTAACTAAGTTTCGCAACGATCATTTCCGACGTGTAGTGTCGGGGCGATTGTTCCGTAAACAACCTTTGCAGCTCTTTTGAGCTGAGTGCAGGCAGACTTTTCGAATCTTGACGCTGGCCAACTTGTTTGCGGTGCAGACCAGCAGAGGCATTCTCAATTCGGATCCTCGATGATGCGTCGATCACTTCTTCACGAGATTGGCAACGGTCCAACATCTGGGCATAGTCTCGATAGCGTTCGTTGAAATGCCGAAGTCTGGTTTCAGGCTGTTTGAGTTGGTGTTCAAGATATGCCGATGCGAAACGAAGATCTTCGAGAGATAACACCATTTTTTCCGTTCCTCTCTGGACCGCTTTTTCGACTCTGGCCTTGAGAAGCTTTACGGTTATGGACGGCTTGATCCCGTTCTCCAGAGCATCATCTAGGGCAGGCAGTCTTACTTGAGCCCAACGCTGAAACTCCTCGGCCGACATTTCGGACGCAAGTAGATTGAGAGGCGTGGATTCAAGTTCGACCCGCTCAAACCCAAGGGTCGGATGGATAAGTTCGAAATCTCGTTCTGGCCCAAGATCGTGCTCATGGTCCGCGATATCCTCAAAGGCTTCACCCATTGAATGAGCATTGGTCTGGATATAAGATTCGTCAAGCCCCTCATACTTAATTGAATGATCGCTTGGTTCAATCCCCTTCATCTCGTCTGCCACTTTGGCTATCTCATCCAAAGTCCTTTCAAATCGCTCAACGGTTGATTCTGTTCTGGCTTCTTCGTTGGGCACTTCCAAGAACTCTCGCTTGCCGTCCAGAGAGTCATATATCCAACGAAATACCTTTGCTTCCGTCTCTCGATCGGCGCCGCTACCGGCGATGGCTTTGCCGTATTCAAGAACTTGCGGAACGAGTTCGCGAGACCTTTCTGAACCAATTGAAGATTCAAGCCGCCTAACGCCATATTCTTGAGTTGCTACTTGTAGTGGAGACTTCACCTCCTGGATGTCTTTCGGGATTATCAGAATCCCGTCTTTAACCGTTCCGCCTCGCTCATACAGATCCCTGAGAAACTGAGTTTGACTGTTCAGATATGAAGCGTGCTCACTTTGGTTACGTCCGCTAGTGTCGTCGAGTCTGGAAAGAATAAGATCCGATTTGCTAAACGAAAGCATCTCATTCACCGCCCTCTCGGTTCGTGGATTGGATGGGCGGAAGTTTGATTCTTGTGCAACCGAGCGCTCGGTTGCACGATTGAATTCTCTCGCATCAATTGCCTTCGCAACTTTTTCGATCGCAATCTTCACTACGTCTGCGTGACACATCTGCCCGGCACGACAAAAGCAAGTGATAGAAATAGATTGGCCACTCCGGAAGGCTTCGCCAAGCATTACCATTCCGTCCCTTAACCCAAACTCGTTTTGTTTGTAACTGTTTCGAAGTCGTTCGGAATAGGCAAGAAGTGCGGCTTCACGCGATCGCCCGAGTGGTGCTATTTCGTTCCGATTGGGTGATAGAAGCTCCAGTTCCGGAGTGATTATGTTCCCGAGGTCAAGAGTCCTTCGTGGTAGAGATGATCCACTCTCGTTTAAGCGAGCAATCACCTTATTGCTCAAATCGTGTTCCATAGTTTGCCCTTTTCTAGTCTTGATCAGCCGTCTAACGGACTCACTAGTAGGGCAAACTACGTGCCTTGGATCGATGTCTTGAGGCCGATTCAACGAGGACTTTCTACCGTTCCAATAGGATTTCAGTTTTTCGATTATTAGATCTTTTTCGCTCGTCGGATTGTGAACTCTCTACCGGTGCTGCGGAGGAGCGATAGGCAACGGTTTGTAATTCTAGTTCGGGCGTGAGGACTTTACTCAGAACCTCGTCGAAAGTTTCGGAGTGTTTTTTTGCTGAGTCTACTAGGATCGAGCGTAGGGTTCTCGATTCTTTGCTGTTGGATGTGTTCTCGATCCGTTTCTCGATCTCGGCAATTTCGCTTCTCGTAAAAAGCGGTTGCGAATCAGGGGCAGCGGTGTTTCCCCAAAAAGAATGCTGCCTGATGTCTGCCGCTTCGACAGCCGCAGCTATGGAAAGGCTCTTAGCAGCAACGACGTCAGCCTTAAGGCTCGCTTCATGTTCTTTCACCCGGGCCTCGATTTCGCTCCTCAAAGCTCTGTGATCCTTGCTCTCCAGCAGTAGATTTAACGCGTGATCCAAGACGGAAGTTCTTCGTGGAAGGTCAACATCGTTCAGGCTCAGATAATTTGTCGATCCGTTCTTTCTTTCCTCCAGCGCAAATTTATGAAATCGCTTCGATTTACGAAAGTAGGCAAGGTCGTCCTTTGCTTTATTCAAGCCGATATTACAAAGCACTTCCCGGGCCCTCACGCGACCAGCAATTAAATGACTTTCACTGTTGCTAGTAAAGGTGCCAGGTTGGCCTCTCTGAGCTGCAGAGATCGAAACCTTTTGAAGTTCCCACGCTGCCCCATATTCTGGAGTCAATTTGAGTTTTCTGGCTAGTTCGTCAAACTCGATCAGATCCTCCGCAGACAGTTTCGGCTCTACAACTTCCGGGTCTGCATTTCGCCTAAGAATTTCGCCCAATGCGTTCGTTTTCTTTTGGTCGTTGCGCAGTTGTTTCTGCAATTCCGATGACTGCTGATTTAGATCCTTTTCGATTTCATTCCGGAGGGGAGAGTCGTCAGTTATTGATGGAGATCTTTTTAGGGTCTTCGCAATCGAATCGATTGCCAAGCGGAGCGGCTGAAGGATAGACCGTGCTGATTTATCCTTTTGATCGAGTTGACGATCCATCATCGCAAGTGACACTCGCTCATTTCCGACTGTCACTTTTCGGTAATAGCGGTTGTCCTGGAAGTCCGATATCTGCTTCGCATGGAGCTGCTGTCTCATTTCTGACAGGATTCTCTGGCTTGCCAAAAGCTCAAGCTCATCTTGGCTTCTCAGGGTGATCTCCTTACTGATCTCCAGTTCACTTCTAATCTGTTCAAGGAACAAGTATTCCCGTATATGTGAGCCTGCGAGACATTGTTTCTGAAGGTCATCAAGCTCACCTTTTTGAAAGGCTGGGGTTGGTAGTTTTATGCTACTCGTCTTGTAATGTTTCCGGATCTTCTTGGCGTTCTTTCGGATAGCGGCTGATTCTTCCTTAAGCTGGAAGAATTCGGATTCTTCTTTGGCAAGTATGTTGTGCGTGATGGCTCTTATCTGGCGTTGCTGGGCGGCAGTTTTCTCAGAGTCCTCGGAGCTATCTGGTCCGTGCTGTAATTCGACCAACGAGACCTTATTTCTCTTTCCTTGGGCTGGATCTGTTAACGAAAACCTTAGGTGCTCACGGTGCTCGATCAGGAAAGCAATACGTTCTTCTCTAAATTTAAGCTGGTATTCAGCAAGGATGCCTTGACGGAGAATCTGTCGTTCGTCGTCATTGGCATCCATCATGTGGACCTTGTCGCCTTCGTGGTTCCTCGGATTATCATCCTGGCCTTTGCTTTTGGATTGCTCGAACGATCGACTTCCTTCCTCGATTAACTGCTGCAACTTCACCTTGGCAGATTCTATTAGAATCCCACCGACTATCTGCTTTTCTCCCTCGATAAGTTCAAAATGTGGAAGTGCCTCCCGGGGAATTTTGTTGAGAGATTTGCTCTGAAGATCTCGGGTCAAATATTGCTTTTGAATTGCAATGTGTACATGTGGGTTTGCCGTGTTGAGATGTACCGCCCCCGCCCAGGCAAGCCGATCGCTTTGAAGCCTTTCTTCTAGCTGCCCGATGGCGTGCCTTGTGACGATCTTTAATCGTCGTTTGCGTTCCTCGTCGGTCGAGCCAATCTGCAGAAAATCTGCTTGCCGAAAAGAAAGTACCAGATGGTGCAGATCGTCGTTTGAAGGGCGGCCTTTACCAAAATCTGATTTCAGAAAATTGTTTGCACTTCGGACTGTCAGATGTTCCGTAAACGCATTAAAAAGTTCTCGGCCATTTACCGACTCTCTATCTGGATCGATCTTGCTATGAGCGAGATAGTGAATCAGTCCACGCGAACTGCCCCGCTTAGACTGAACGCTCGCTATAACTCTCATGAGGCGTCAGTGTTTTGAGCTGCTTGCGGTAGCGATTCGATCCGATGCTTCAGAATCTGGATCTTGGTCCCGAGGTAGCTCTTCGAGAGGGATTCGTCGCCGGTGACGTGTTCATGAAACAAGAGACACTTCCTTAGATCGGTGACAGCGTGGTCAATCAGGTCCGCCATCGCGGTCGAAGCGATGATGACGCCCTGCGTCCGGTCGCGTGGTTCCGGTGACGTATATTCAATTAGCTTTGTGAAGACGAGATTGAGGGATGAGATCGACATGCTGGACATCGAGTAAATTTCGGTCGTGAGCGACGCTACTATTTGCAGTAGTTCAGACAGGTTTTCCAACTCGGATTCTACTCGTTCAACGCGGTCGCCGATCGTAACAAGGTTCCCCGTTAAGGAGAGACTGACGTTCTCATTTTGCCTGCCGGTCCGAACCAGCCAATCAAGCTTCTCCTGACAACGCCCGACAGAGAAATGTTGCCGTCTTTCGTTCAATGCGAAATGGATCATTCTTCGGACTATCGCTGCCTTGCTTTCTCCGGTTTCGGCTGAGATCTCTGCGAGGTTTTTGTGGTCCTCATCGTACGGCCTGACGCTTATCGGCCGACCCTGTTTCGGCTCAATGTCGACCTTGATACTGTTAATAATTTTTTCTCTGTCTCGCTTTCTCATAATTGCGGCGTCCCAGGGCAGGCGTTGTCACCAAATAGTGGTTTTGTAATTCTTCCGGCCTGAAAAGGGTGAGCAAGAGACGTGCCTCTAATGCGTTTTCTGCGAAAACTGCGGTTTGTAATTTTGGTGACATCGCATAAATCGATGCGAGGTATAGACTTATGCGAATTACAAATGGTGCTTTTGGGCCTATCCTGTCATACACCTACATCTGTAATTTTTGTTTTTGATCAGAGCCCCGCAATCTGCCTCTCTTTACACCAAGAGCGGTCGTTTATTCGCCGCCTTTTGCCATAAGCAATATCGCCCTCCTCTTCGGCACACCGATTGATCTTGACCGATGTGCCAGTTAATTTACCGACCCGCAGGAGACCAACATTTAATGAACAATCAGCGTGATATCACCCCCTCTACAAAACAGAATTCCGAACGGCCGCTGCTGCAGATCAACCGTCTCATCTACGTAAAAGTGAGTACAAAGATACTTGAAGCGACCGATAAAAAACTGAAGCAATATTTGGAGTTCGCATCAGCTGGCATGAATATTGAGATCACTAATGACGATGTTATCGAGTACGCGCTAAACCACCTTTTCGAACGCGATCCGGCATTCAAGAGCTGGCTTAAATTAAGAACTAAATGGTAGAAATCAGGCTGAGAATGCTGAAGGTAACGTTCCGATCCCGTCGAATTTCGATGCCGGAATGAGCGACTGATAAGCTGTATTGTATCTGGAGATAACCTTCTCAAGTTCCATCTCGAACTCACGAATATCAAACTGTTCCGAACGATCCGAGAGATGTCCGGATAATTGTTCCAGGTTCTCTACCGAGAGATCGCTACATACCCGCGCCGAAGCACGAGCCAGACGGTCGGCAACTTCCTGAAATGGCACGCCGGAATGCCCTTTTACCCAACGCCATGTGATGTGATGGCCGTAGCATTCCTCAACCAGACGGGTCCAGAAAGGTCGGTTTGTTCTCATCCGATTCCGTCCCGTCATGGTATCTATCACATACTTTGAATCAGAAACGATCTCAACTCGGCAAGGCCTCCGAAGCTGCTCCAGCGCCTGTGCACAGGCAAGTATCGCGGCCTGCTGATTGGTAGTTTGTCCCAAGTATTTGGCGATCAATTTGATCTCCAGGCGGTTCTGATCCAGCATTACTGCTCCGCAGCCTGCTGATGAATCTATCGCACCGTTTCTTGAGCACGAAGCGTCTACATAGACCCTCACAAGAGGGGTATAGTCGTCCGCACTTCCAAATTCGCCTTTTCTGTCAATCAATCTGAGAACGCTCATTGTCCACCTCTCATTTTTACGGCAAAGAAAAAGGGCGAGCATTGTTGCCGCGCCCTAGGTGCTCAAGAACCTCTAGAATTGATCTACGAACGGTTCTTCGACAGCTGGTTCCGCATTTGCCGGGCCGGTGTGTTCCGGGACTTCCGGCACTGAGTTGTCGCCGTTGGAATTCGATCCTTCCGGATTGTCTGTCCGACTTGATCCAACGAACTCGAATGAGAATAGTGAGACTTCCGCTCCTGACCGAGGCTCGCCCTTATCTGTGCTCCACGGACTAAAGGAAAGCCTTCCGTGGATGAGTAGATGAGTGCCCTTCTTTACATGTTCGGCGATCGTCTCTGCCGTTTTACCGAACGCGACGACGTTGAACCAGTGCGTGACCTGTACACGCCCTTGCGGACTATTCTTGAATGAGTTTGAGGCGATGGGAAAACTCGCGACCGGGGTTCCTGTTTCGGTGTATCGAAGGCTCACTTCGCGGCCCGTATTTCCGAGTATCGAGATATTTGCTGACATGGATTATTCTTGCTCCTTTTTTGGTTTACTTTTTCTCCGACCGGAACGGCAGCCGTCCAGTTAGCGAGAACCTTGAGG
>Ga0138256_10009881_pt1 | contig 10018 bp, 7 predicted proteins | sample KNB2016incub_MG_FD_105486 | JGI IMG/M metagenome (GOLD analysis project Ga0138256, IMG submission 105486) | Active sludge microbial communities from wastewater in Klosterneuburg, Austria - KNB2014incub_MG | ecosystem: Engineered > WWTP > Activated sludge > Unclassified | place: Austria...
AGCTCACGGCGATGGCGTCCCATTCGTCGGCCGGGCGTTCCAGGCGTGCCAGCGGCGGGTGCGCGGCGAGCCAGGCTTCGTACTCCACGCTGCCGAGGCCGTCGCCCGGGCCGGTGTATTCGCTGTCGGCCACGTCGACGACCAAGAGTTCGCGGCCATGCTCGGTCTTGAGCAGGCGCAAGGCTTCAGCCATCACCGGGGCGAATTCGCGGTCCGTGATCAGCACCTGGGCTTCGCAGTGGTTCATCTGCCAGGCCAGCAGCGCGGCGTCCAGCCGCGTATTGAGCGTATTGAGCACGGCGCCCAGGGCCGGCACGGCGTAATGCGCCTCCACCATCTCCGGTGTATTGGGCAGCATCACGCTGACCGTGCTGCCGCGGCCCACGCCGCTGGCCCGCAGCGCCGCCGCCAGCCGTGCCGACCGTTCGCGCAATTGCGCCCAGGTATAGCGGCGCGCGCCATGGATGACGGCCGGCCGGCCGCCGAAGACCTCGGCGCTGCGCTCCACGAAACTCACTGGCGACAGCGGCACGAAATTGGCGGCCTGGCGATCCAGGTGCTGGTCGTAGATGCTCATGGAAGCTCCAACGCGGCTGCGGACCGTGCATGTTAGCCCTGCCGGTGCGGCACTCAGCTCAGCATGAGTCTCCCGCGAGGGCCACGGCCATGCACCACAGCCGTGCGGCCCTGCGGATCCTGGCGCGGCGCCGCGACCGTGGCTCGCCGGCACTACGTCGACAGCAGGCGCGCGTGCTCGACCTTGACGCAGCGGTCCATCACCGAATCGAGCCCCGCCGCGCGCGCGACGGTGTCGGCCTCCTGGCTGGCCACGCCCAGCTGCTGCCACAGGCACTTGGCGCCGATGGCCACGGCGCTGGCGGCGATGGGCGGCACGTCCTCGGGGCGGCGGAAGACGTCGACCATGTCCACGGGCTCGGGAATGTCTTCCAGCCGCGCGTAGCAGCGCTCGCCAAGGATGCTCTCGTGCTTCGGGTTCACCGGAATGATGTGGTAACCCTGCTCCTGCATGTACTTGGCGACGAAGTGGCTGGGCCGGTGCCACTCGGGGGACAGGCCGACCACGGCGATGGTCTTGCAGTTCTTCAGGATGCGGCGCAGGGTGTCGTCGGTGCTCATTGGGTCATGCTACCGCCCGCCGCGGCAAGGCATTAGACGCGTGCGCCAACCGTCGCTGGGCAGCCAGGCTGCCAGCGGCCGGCAGGCCGCGCCCGGCAGGCACAGCTCGTAGTCGGCGGTGTAGGCCGAGCGCGTCAGCCACAGCTCGGCGTGTTCCAACTGCGCCGGCCGGTAGTGGTACCAGCCGTCGCGCAGCACGGCATCGGGGCCCGGCTCCATGCCGGCGGCCGAGCCGCGCACGCGCGACATCAAGGCGTGCAGCACGGGTTCGCCGTTGACCGTGGCGGCGCGCACCTCGTAGTCCTCTTCCCAGCGCACACGCTCGATGGAGTGCGTCCAGGCCAGCGTGAAACGCTGTGCGGCCACGAAGACCGGGGCGTCGCCGGTCTCCTGCGCGCTGCCGGCCAGCGCCAGGCAGATGCCGAGTGTGGCCCCGCTCAAACCCGGTTCAGGCGCGGCCGGCCGCCGCAGTGCGCGCCAGCACGCGCCGGCGCCACAGGTGCCAGGCCAGGAAGGTCGCGGCAGCGCCCAGGCCGACTTCGTCGGTCCAGGGCATCGCCGCGACCAGGAAAGCCGCCGCGCTGAAGGCCCACAGGCGCTCGGCCCAGTTCAGCCGCGCCGCACCGAAGCCGATGGCCGCGCAGCCCCACAGGCCGATCGCCACCAGCGCCTTCAGCACGACGAAAATCGTGGCTCCCCAGCTGTCGCCCTGCAGCATCAGCGCCGGCGAATACACCGCCATGTAGGGCACGATGAAGCCGGCGATGGCCACGCGCAGGGCCTGCATGCTGATCTTGAGCCCGGTCTCCCGGGCGATCGGGCTGGCAGCAAAGGCGGCCAGCGCCACCGGCGGCGTGAGGTCGGCCATGATGCCGAAATAGAAGACGAACATGTGCGAGACGATCAGCGGCACGCCCAGTTGCAGCAGCACCGGTGCGGCCAGCGAACTGGTGATGATGTAGTTGGGAATGGTCGGGATGCCCATGCCCAGCACCAAGCAGGTGAGCATGGTCAGCAGCAGCGCCAGGAACAGGCTCTTCTCGCCGATGGCGATGATGTGGCCGCCGAATTCGGCCGCCACGCCGGTGAGGTTGATGACGCCGATGATCACGCCCACCAGCGTGCAGGCAATCGCCACCGGCAGCGCGTGACGCGCCCCTTCGGCCAGCGCCTGCACGGCCAGCCGCATCGCGTCGCCACCCGTACGGCGCAGGTGCATCAGCGCCACCAGCACCGCGGTGACGACGAAGAAGGTGATGACGCCGAATTCCAGGAAACCGGCACAGGCGATGCCCAGCAGCACCCAGAACAGAACGCGCAACGGCAGCTTGCGCACGCCGGAGAGCAGCGCCGCACCGAAGATCAGCACCACCGTCAGCGCCAGTCCGATGGTGCCGCTGAACAGCGGCGTGTAGCCGGAAAACAGCAGCGCGACGAGACCGATCAACGGCAACAGCAGGTACCAGCGCTGCCGCACCGCCACCCAGGGATCGGGGCAGTCCTCCTTGGCCAGACCGACCAGGCCCTTGCGGCCGGCTTCCAGGTGCACCATCCAGAACGCGGTGCAGAAATACAGGATGGCCGGGATCAGCGCCGCCTTGCAGACCTCGATATAGGGCACGTTGATGGTCTCGGCCATGATGAAGGCCACCGCCCCCATCACGGGCGGCATGATCTGACCGCCCATGCTGGACGTGGCCTCCACGCCGCCGGCAAAGGCGCTCGAATAACCGAAGCGCTTCATGAGCGGGATCGTGAACTGCCCCGTGGTCACGACGTTGGCGACCCCCGAGCCGTTGATGGTGCCCATCAGCCCCGAGCTCACCACGCTCACCTTGGCCGGCCCGCCCCGCGTGTGGCCCACCGTGCCCATGGCGAAGTCGTTGAACAGGCTGATCATGCCGGCCTGCTCCAGGAAGGCGCCGAACAGGATGAACAGGAAGATGTAGGTCGACGATACGTAGGCTGGCACGCCGTAGATGCCTTCGGTGCCGAAGGTGAGCGTGCCGATGACCTGGTCGAAACCGTAGCCGCGGTGCTGCAGCGGACCCGGCAGATACTGGCCGAACAAGGCATAGGCCAGGAAGCCCAGGCAGATGGCCGGTAGCGCCCAGCCCATGACGCGGCGCGCCGCCTCGAACACCAGCGCCAGCGTGACCAGGCCGATGACCATGTCGGCCTGTGTCATGTCGCCGGCGCGCTGCGTCAGGTCGGCTTCGAAGACCCAGTGGTAGAAGCTGGCACAGAAGCCCAGCAGCCCCAGCACCCAGGCCAGCGCCATGAAGCGGCGCTCGCCCCGGCGCGGCGGGTAGAGCAGGAACACCATCAGCAGCGCAAAGCCGACGTGGATGGCGCGCACCACCTGGCTGGAGATCGGACTGAAGGCCGCGGTGACGATCTGGAAGCTGGAAAAGACGATCGCCACCGCGAAAATGGCCCGCGGCAGCGGGTTGTGGGCCTCTTCGGCGGCGGCGGCCGGGTCGCGGCTGTCGGCTGGGCGGTTCATCGGCGGCACGTGCGTGGCCCGCGCTCTTCGCGCGAGGCAGCGTCCACTCAGGGACCTACTTGATGACGCCGACTTCGCGGTAGTAGCGCTCGGCGCCCGGGTGCAGCGGCACCGGCATGCCCTTGACCGCGTTTTCGCGCTTGATCGCCTTGGCCGCGTTGTGCGCGGCGTACATCGTGTCCAGGTTGTCGTACAGCGCCTTGGCCATCTGGTAGGCCAGTTCGTCGGAGACGCCGCTGTGCGTGACCAGGAAGTTCGGGATCGCCGCCGTCGCCACGTCGGTCGTCTGCCCTTCGTAGGTGCCGGCGGGAATGACGGCCGGCTGGTAGGCCGGGTCGCCGATCTTGGCCACGACGTCGGCCGGCACCGGAACGACGACGATCTTCACCGACGTGGCCAGGTCGCGGATCGAGGCCACACCCAGGCCCGCGGACTGCAGCGTGGCGTCGAGCTGGCGGTTCTTGATCAGTTCCACCGACTCGCCGAAGGGCAGGAATTCGGTCTTGGCCAGGTCCTTGTAGCTCAGCCCAGCGGCGCGGAAGACGGCGCGCGCATTGAGCTCGGTGCCCGACTTGGCCGCGCCCACCGAGACGCGCTTGCCCTTCAGGTCGGCCAGCGTGCGGATGCCGGAATCGGCGCTGGCCACGATCTGGATGTAGTTGTTATAGGTGGCCGACAGCCCGCGCAGCTTGTCGAGCTTGGTCTTGAAGCCGGCTTCCTCGTCACCCTTCCAGGCGTCGGACAGCGCATCACCGAGCGTCAACGCCAGCTCGCCGCGGCCGGCCTGCAGCAGGTTGAGGTTCTCGGCCGAGGCCTTGGTGACCTGCGCCGTGGCCTTGGCATTCGGGATCGCCTTGCCGTAGATCTGCGACAAGGCCACGCCCAGCGGGTAGTACACGCCGGCCTGGCCGCCGGTGAGGATGTTGACGAACTGCTGCTGCGCCAGCGCCAGGGTGCTGGTCAGGGCGGCTGCAGTGGCGGCGACGACGGCCACCCAACGGACGATACGCATCGGACAAGTCTCCTTGAAGGCAAAGGGCTGCGAAAACCCGCCTACCTTACATGCAGCCTGGCGGCAGCGGCATCGGGATTGCCACCGCCCTGGCGCAAGGCGCGTTCAACCCAGGAAGCCGCGCTCGCCCAGCAGCGCACGCAGCTTGTCCGAGTCCTCGGCGAAGCGATCGGGGTCGTATTTGATCTTGCTCGTGTAGTACTGCGCCAGCGACGTGATGCCGTGCTCCTGCCACAGTTGCGTCATCTCGGTGCCGAGCGCCAGGTAGCGCTCGCGGCCGCGTCGCTCGCGCTCGGCGAAGCGGGCGTCGATCTGCTCGGGCGTGGGCCGCTGGTAGACCTCGTCGTGGATCCAGGCCGGCGGCGGCAGGCGGTCGCGCTGCGCCGGCGCCTCGGCCGGCCAGCCCACCACCAGGCTCGTCACCGGCAGGCAGTTCTCGGGGCACAGCAGGAAGTCGGCGATCTCGCGCATGGCGTGCAGCGTGGTGCCCATGTAGCAGATGCCCAGGCCATGGCTTTCCAGCGCCAGCGCCGCGGTCTGCGCCAGGATGATGGCGTCGAAGGCGGCCACGTGCCAGCTGATGAAGTCGGCAAACCCCAGCCGCGCGCCGCGCTGCGCCAGCCACTGGCGGGTGCGGAAGGTATCGGCGCAAAAGGTCAGCACCCACGGCGCCTCGTTCACCATCGGCTGGCCGAAGTGGAGTTCACACAGGCGGGCCTTGCGCGCGGGGTCGTGCGTGCGGACCACCGACACCATGTTCAGGTTGCCGCTGGACGAGGAGCCGGCGAAGGCTTCGGCGAGCACGCTGTCGAGCCAGGCCGGGTCGATGTCGCGCGGGGCGAATTCGCGAATCGAACGGTGGGCCTGCATCAGGCGCGACATGGCCTGCGCGGCTTGCGCGTGGTCGGCCTCAAGGGTGGCGCTCATGGTCGGTCTCGCAAGAGAGGGAAGCGCATCATGCCTTGCCGCCGCGCCCGGCCGGAAGCCCCGAGGCCACTGCTACACTGGCTGCCGTCAGGAGAGAGCTTCTTCATCGAAGCCGCCGAAGGCGCAGAGGCAAGCTCCTCGAACGCTCAGGCAAAAGGACTGACTTTTTTCCTCACTGGAGAGAGGCTGCGGGGCTCGAACGCCAGGCAGTCCACCGAAGGGGCAAGGCCAGCCGCCGGGGCTGACCGAATCTCTCAGGTAAAGCGGACAGCGGGGGCTTGCGTGCGCCACCATCGGCGCACGCGACGACGCCCTCGAAGGATGCCGCCATGACCGAAACCCCGCTGCTTCAGACCCCTTTGCACGAGCTGCACCTGCGCCTGGGTGCCCGCATGGTGCCCTTCGCCGGCTACGCCATGCCGGTGCAATACCCCGCCGGCCTGATGGCCGAGCACAAGCACTGCCGCGAGGCGGCGGCCTTGTTCGACGTCTCGCACATGGGCCAGGTGCGGCTGGTCGGTGCCGACGCCGCCGCGGCCTTGGAGCACCTGGTGCCGGTGGACGTGGTCGACCTCGGCGTGGGCCGGCAGCGCTACGCCTTCTTCACCAACGCCAGCGGCGGCCTGCTCGACGACCTGATGATCGTTCGCCCCGACCCGGCCGCAGCGGGCGCGACCTTCGGCGACCTGTTCCTCGTCGTCAACGCCGGCTGCAAGGACGCCGACCTGCGCCACATGCAGACCTCCATCGGTCACCGCTGCGCCGTGGTGCCGATGCCCGAGCGTGCACTGCTCGCGCTGCAGGGCCCGCAGGCGGTGAAGGCGCTGGCGCGCTTGAACGGCGGTGTGGCGCAGTTGGTCTTCATGAGCGGCGGCATGTTCGATCTGGCCGGCGCGGCCTGCTTCGTGACGCGCTCAGGGTATACCGGCGAAGACGGCTTCGAGATCTCGGTGCCGGCCGAGCAGGCCACGGCGCTGGCCGAGGCGCTGCTGGCACAACCCGAAGTGCGGCCGGCCGGCCTGGGGGCGCGCGACACGCTGCGCCTGGAGGCCGGCCTGTGCCTGTACGGCCACGATATCGATGCCACCACCACGCCGGTCGAGGCCGGTCTGACCTGGGCCATCCAGAGGGTCCGCCGTCCCGGCGGCGCGCGCGCCGGCGCTTACCCGGGCGCGGCGGTGATCGAGAGCCAGCTCGCCGGCGCCGCGCCGCGCAAGCGTGTCGGCCTGGTCGGCCTGGAGCGCGTGCCGGTGCGCGAAGGCACGGCCCTGTTCGACGCCCACGGCCACAAGCTCGGCACCGTGACCAGCGGCACGCTGGCGCCCAGCGTCGACCAGCCCATTGCCATGGCCTACCTGCCCGCGGACCACGCCCGTCCGCAGCACGAGGTCTACGCCGAAGTGCGCGGCAAACGGCTGCCGATGCGCGTGACGACCATGCCCTTCCACCCCCACCGCTACCAACGTTGACGCAGTCGACACCCACACCAGGAGCCCACCGATGACCACCATGTACACGCCCGACCACGAGTGGATCAATATCGAAGACCACGAAGCCGCCGTCGTGGGCATCACGCACCACGCGCAGGAGGCCCTGGGCGACGTCGTCTTCGTCGAACTGCCCGAGGTCGGCCGCACCTACAAGAAGGGTGAAGTGGCCGGTGTCGTGGAATCGGTGAAGGCCGCCGCCGACCTCTACATGCCGGTGGGCGGCGAGATCATCGAGGTCAACGAGGCGCTGCGCGCCGATCCGTCGCTGGCCAATACCGACCCGCTGGGCAACGGCTGGTTCTTCACCGTTCACGTCACCGACATGGCCGAGTTCGACCAGCTCATGGACCCGCCGGCGTACGACGCGCTGCTGAAGACGCTGTAGACCCCACCCTCCTTGCGCCTGCCCGGAAGTCCACGATGCTGATGTCCTCCCTGAAGCCGCTCGGCGAGCTCGAAGACGCCGCCGAATTCGTCGCCCGCCACATCGGACCCGACGCCGACGACGAACGCCACATGCTGTCCACCATCGGGGCGGCATCGCGGCGCGCGCTCATCGACGCCATCGTGCCGCGCGCCATCGCGCGCAGCCAGCCGATGGCGATTCCGGCGCCGCTCACCGAGGCGCAGGCACTGGCCGAGCTGAAAGGCATCGCGGCCAAGAACCGGGTGCTCAAGAGCTTCATCGGCCAGGGTTACCACGGCACGCACACGCCGGGCGTCATCCTGCGCAACATCCTGGAGAACCCGGCCTGGTACACCGCCTACACGCCCTACCAGGCCGAGATCTCGCAGGGCCGCATGGAAGCGCTGGTGAATTTCCAGACCATGGTCTGCGACCTCACCGGCATGGCGATCGCCAACGCCAGCATGCTGGACGAAGCCACCGCCGCGGCCGAGGCCATGACGCTCGCCAAGCGCAGCGTCAGGAACAAGAGCCACACCTTCGTGGTGGCCGGCGACTGCCACCCGCAGACCATCGAGGTCATCCAGACCCGCGCGGTACCGCTGGGCCTGCAGGTGGTGCTGGCCAATTCCGAAACCGAATGGGACACCCTGATCGCCGGCGGTGACTATTTCGCCGCGCTGATCCAGCTGCCCACCACCGACGGCAGCGTGCACGACCTGCGCCAGGAAGCGGCACGCATCCACGCCCACCAGGCGGCGTTCATCGTCGCCGCCGACCTGCTGGCGCTGACGCTGATCACGCCGCCGGGCGAACTGGGCGCCGATATCGCGCTGGGCAGCACGCAGCGCTTCGGCGTGCCCATGGGCGGCGGAGGCCCGCACGCGGCGTATCTGGCCTGCCGCGACGAATTCAAGCGCAGCCTGCCCGGCCGCCTGGTGGGCGTGAGCGTGGACGCGCACGGCGCATCGGCCTACCGGCTGGCACTGCAGACGCGCGAACAGCATATCCGGCGCGAGAAGGCGACCAGCAATATCTGCACCGCGCAGGTGCTGCTGGCCGTGATGGCCAGCATGTACGCGGTCTACCACGGACCCGCCGGCCTGAAGCGCATCGCGTTGCGCGTGGCCAGCTACACCGCCGTGCTGGCGCAGGGGTTGCGCGAGATGGGTGTGGCCGTGCGAAGCGAGACCGCCTTCGATGCCATCGTCATCGACACCGGTGCGGAAACGGCGGCCGTCGCCGCGCGTGCCGTGGCAGCCGGCATGAACCTGCGCCGCTTCCCCGAGTGGGGCGACACCATGATCGGCATCAATCTGGACGAGACCACCACGCGCGAGGACATCCATGCGCTGTGGCGGCTGTTTGCCCGCCCCGATCAAGCCCTGCCCGACATGGCGGCCTTCGAGAAGGGCATCGAGCCGATGATCCCCGAGGCCCTGCGCCGCAGCAGCGCATACCTCACCCACCCGGTCTTCAACACGCACCACAGCGAGACCGAGATGCTGCGCTACATCCGGTCCTTGAGCGACAAGGATCTGGCGCTGGACCGCAGCATGATCCCGCTGGGCTCGTGCACGATGAAGCTCAACGCCAGCAGCGAGATGATCCCCATCACCTGGCCGGAATTCGCGCAGGTGCACCCGTTCGCGCCACAGGACCAACTGGCAGGTTACCGGGAGCTGAACGACCAGCTCTGCGCCTGGCTGGCGCAGGCCACGGGTTATGCCGGCGTGAGCCTGCAGCCCAACGCCGGCAGCCAGGGCGAATATGCAGGGCTGCTGGCGATCCGCGCCTGGCACGCGTCGCGCGGCGAGGGCCACCGCAAGGTCTGCCTGATTCCCGAGTCGGCGCACGGCACCAACCCGGCCAGCGCACAGATGGCGGGCATGAGCGTGGTGGTGGTGACGTGCGATGCCATGGGCAACGTCGACATGGGCGACCTCGCCGCGAAATGCGAACAGCACGGCGCGAACCTCGCCGCGGCGATGATCACCTACCCCAGCACGCACGGCGTCTTCGAGGTGCGCGTGAAGGAACTCTGCGCGCTGGTGCACCGGCATGGCGGGCGCGTCTATGTCGACGGCGCGAACATGAATGCGCTGGTCGGCGTGGCCGCGCCGGGTGAATTCGGCGGCGACGTGAGCCACCTCAACCTGCACAAGACCTTCTGCATCCCGCACGGCGGTGGCGGCCCGGGCGTGGGGCCGGTGGCGGTGGTCGCCGACCTGGTGCCCTTCCTGCCGGCGCACCGCACGGCCAGAATCGGCGGCGAGCACAGCGTGGGTGCGGTCAGCGCGGCACCCTTGGGCAATGCCGCAGTGCTGCCGATCAGCTGGATGTACTGCCGCATGATGGGCCCCGACGGCCTGCGCGACGCCACCGAACTGGCCATCCTTTCGGCCAACTACGTGGCCGCGCGGCTGGCCGACCATTACCCGGTGCTGTACAGCGGCGGCGATCCTGGCCTCAAGGGCGGCGGCGTGGCGCACGAATGCATCCTGGACCTGCGGCCGCTGAAGGACAGCACCGGCATCAGC
>Ga0138256_10009882_pt1 | contig 10018 bp, 8 predicted proteins | sample KNB2016incub_MG_FD_105486 | JGI IMG/M metagenome (GOLD analysis project Ga0138256, IMG submission 105486) | Active sludge microbial communities from wastewater in Klosterneuburg, Austria - KNB2014incub_MG | ecosystem: Engineered > WWTP > Activated sludge > Unclassified | place: Austria...
AGAAAGGTTTGCCTTTCAGCAGTTTATATAGAAGAGGAGAATGTGACTCTTGCAGACCCGAACCCGCCTGCTGCAGGCTGCCGATCACCGGCTCGCCAAAGGCCGCCAGCACTCCGAGCACAAAAGCAAACAACAATATCGTTTTACCCGAACTGCGCTTGGGCAGCGTATTGCCCACGGTTTCGCCGATAGGCACGAGTCCGATCTTCACACCCTCAAGAAAGAATGCGAGCCCCATGATGACCATGAAGATGCCGCCCGACATCCAGCCGATGCGTTCGAGGCCATATTTCAGAATAATGAATTGGAATGCGATGAGGTACAGGCAAACAGGTATGACAATGACGACCTGTTCTTTGATGTTATGGTAGGCATACGGCAGAAGTATGCGCATCGATTCGGCGAATGAGAGTCGGATTTTTTCCATACTTTCGGTAGGCTCCCGGAATCCGGATTTCTGAATCCAGTCAGGTCAGAATTTCTTCCGGCAGTGGATTTGGAACTATTTTTAATAAATTTTTAACACCGAGCGCAAAATCGAGCCACGGCCTACGCGCGGGCACCCACTGACATCCTGTTACTCCGCTCGGCGCACGGAGCACATCGTGTGCGCCGCCGAGTAATGAACATCCTGTTCAACCGGAGCCCGCGAAGAGGGCGTCCTGCCCGCGGGCCCCCACTGACATCGTGTCAGTTGGGCAATTTCGTCGCGACAAAGCTGGGGTGTGAGCCGTGAAAATCGAGGTAGCCCTTGAGTACCGGGTCGGTGTTGACCGGGTACATTTCGCGAAAGCGCAGCCAGTCCAATATGCAATACAGCGTCAGTTCTGACAGGCCGATCTTTTTTTCGTCCGTAAAATAATTGCCCTTGAGTTGCGTTTTGAGCCAGCTGAGGATGGATTCGACCCTTGCGCGCTGCTTGATCAGATAGGCAACCTCGTCCGTTTTTACGCCGTCTTTGCGCAGGTAAAAAACATTGATCGCCGACTCAACGCAACCATCGGCCGCACTGACGAGATTCGCCTCGCGCCAGCGCTCGGCTCCTTGTGGGTTGCGTAACAGACCTGGGGTATTGGAATATTTTTCGGTGAGGTACTGTATGATAGTGTGACTATCCCAGATGACCAGGTCGTCAATCTCAGCGCACGGAACTTTCCAAATCGGGTTCTTTTCGCGCATCGCGGCCTGCCCGGCCTCGGTCAGCGAATCAATCAGTTCAAACTTTTGCCCGACCTCGTTGCATACAAAGCGTACCCGACGAACAAAGGGCGAGGTAATGCTGCCGTATAAGCGCATCAGTCTGCTCCTATGATGGGTTTTTTATACGAATACAAACCATGCACGCCGCCCTGCGCCTGTGCAGCGAGTGAGCGCGGTTCGAAGCGCAGCTTCTGCGAATAGAGCGCTTTGTGTAGCGAGGGAATGTCACGGCAGCCCATGTCTTGCAACGCATGGCGCACACCCTGCATCAGGTATGGTACGAATTCAAACAGCGAACCTTTGTCGACCACCGCACCCGACACACCCTGTGCCACCTTGATCTTCTGGTCTTCGACGTTATAGCGTTTTGCACCACCGCCACCTTCCATCGCTTCGATCGACGCCATGCCCCGGAATTTTTTGAGCCGCACTCCGTTCTCGTAATAATATTCGCCCGGTGCCTCTTTACTGCCGGCCAGCAGCGACCCCACCATCACCGCGCTGCCGCCTACGGCGAGAGCTTTGGCAATGTCGCCGATGTTTGAGATACCGCCATCGGCGATCACGGGGATTTTATACTTTGCGGCCATGAGAGAGGTGTAATAGACAGCCGTCGCCTGTGAACGACCACATGCCATGGTATCCTGCGTGATGCAGATCGAACCGGGGCCCATGCCGATTCTGAGCGCGTCGGCACCTGCTTTAATGAGTGCTTCGCCCTGCTCGCGCGTCACCACGTTGCCCGCCATGACATCGACCTCGGGATATTTTTTCTTCATCTCTTTCAGCATATCGATCTGAAATTTAGAATAGCCCTGCGCAGAGTCGATCACCAACAGGTCAACGCCGCGCGCGATCAGCATTTCGATGCGCTCGCGGTCGTGCGGGTGAGTAGACGTCGCTGCGCCAACGCGCAGCCGTTTCTGGCTGTCTTTGGTTGCTGCTGGAAACTCGCGGTTCTTCAAGAGGTCGGTGCGGCTCATCAGCGCAACCAGACGCCCCTCTTTGTCGACGATCGGCAACTTACCTTTCTTCGATTTACGCAGAATTTCATTGGCCTGGATGAGCGAAATACCTTTCGGCGCGGTGACGAGCTCTGTGGTCATGACCTTCGCCAGCGGAATGGTGCGGTCACGTTCGAAATCCACGTCGCGGTTCGCGACAATGCCCACGAGTTTCGAACGCAGCGTGCCGTCTTCGGTAATCGGAACACCGCTGAAGCCATAGCGCACCGAAATGTTATCGATATCCGCTATGGTGTTTTTTGGCGACAGCACGATGGGGTCGGTGATAAAACCATTTTCATAACGCTTCACGCGCTCGACCTGCGCCGCCTGGTCTTCGATCGAAAGATTGTTGTGAATGATACCGATGCCGCCCATCAGCGCGAGGGTGATTGCCATCTGGCTTTCGGTCACGGTATCCATCGGTGAACTGATGAGTGGCAGCTTGGTGCGCACATTGCGCGTGACCTGCGTCTCGAGACTCACGTCTTGCGGGGCAAAATCGATATAACCGGGTAGTATCAGAAAGTCTTTGTAGGTGATGCCCTGTTCTTTTTCAAAAACAGTCGCTGCAGAGAAACCGTCGAGGTTGTTACTTTTGGAAGTTTTGGATGTAGAGCCGCGTGCCATGTGATAGATTAAGAAAGAAAATCACGCGGTCAATAACTTACATATTGCCGCTTGGCAATATGTAAGCAAGCCGTTGAACCGCAAAAGCGGAAAGCAGGCCGCTTCGGCCGCTTTAGTAGCGGTTTGCCCGCTACTTTTCGCAGAAAAGTTCCGGGCAAATCGCGAGGCTTTCCGCTTTTGCGGGAATATTCAACGGCTTGTTAATTCTGCTTTACGTTGCCGGGCATGGGATGTATTAATGTCTCCACATGAAAGTCCTCAAAAAAATCGGCATCGGTTTCGGCATCATCATCGCCATATTACTGATCATTCCCCTTTTCACAAAAAACGAATATTCCGTCGTGCGCGAGACTGTGATTGCGCGCCCTAAAGCAACCGTCTTTGAATATATCGTGCTGCTGAAAAACCAAGATAACTTCAGCGTCTGGGCGCAGATGGATAAGAACATGAAAAAATCCTACAAAGGCACAGATGGCCAGGTCGGCTTCGTCTCAGCCTGGGAAAGCGCCAATGACAATGTGGGTGCGGGCGAGCAGGAGATCAAAAAGATACTGCCCGGGGAGCGCATCGATTATGAACTGCGGTTTTTGAAGCCGATGAAAGCGACAAATCAGGCTTACCTTAAGATTGAAAGCATGCCGGGTGACCAGACCAAGGTCATGTGGGGATTTAATGCAAAAACACCCTATCCGTTCAACATTATGCTGCTGTTTTTTGACGTCGAAAAGATGATTGGCAAAGACTTTGAAACAGGCCTCGCCAATTTAAAGAAGATACTGGAAAAGAAGTAAGCTTTCTGGTCTATTTGGGGCTCTGCCCCAAATAGACCTTTTCGCGGTGTCGCCGAGGACGGAGACACCGCTTTACGCGGTGTCTCGCCCCCCTTTTATGCCATATGAAGCTCAGCCATTTCACCGCCCATCCGTGGCACGGCGTTGCGATCGGCGAAGAAGCGCCGAAGATCGTAACAGCGTTTATTGAAATCGTTCCCTCTGACACGATCAAATACGAAATCGACAAGGCTTCGGGACTCATGAAGGTCGACCGGCCGCAGAAATATTCGTCGCTGCCGCCCGCACTCTACGGCTTCATTCCGCAGACCTATTGCGACGAAAAAGTACGCCTGCTCGCCAACGACAAAAAAGTGCTGCATGGCGACCACGACCCGCTTGACATCTGCGTGATTACCGAACGTAACATCGCTTCGAACGGCTTTCTGGTGCGCGCGAAAACAATCGGCGGATTACGGCTGATCGATGACGGGGAAGCCGACGACAAAATTATTTCGGTCATGGCCGATGACCCGATCTATGGCGGCATCGACACCCTGAAAGATGCACCACAGTCTCTCATTGACCGCATTCGCCATTACTTTCTGACCTACAAAGATTTCCCGGGGCAAAAACGCAAAATCGAAATGGGCGAAGTCTATGAGCGCGACATGGCCTTCAAGGTCATTGAAGCTGCAGTTGCTGACTACAAGTCGAAGTTCCACTACTAATGATCAGTCTGCAAAACATCGGCATGTCTTACGGTGAACGAGACCTGTTCACCGGGGTTTCGCTGCAGCTCAACGAAAACACGCGCTATGGCATCACCGGCGCCAACGGCTCGGGAAAATCCACGCTGCTCAAAATTCTCGCGCGACGCGACCAGCCCAGCGAAGGCAAAATCGACATACAGAAAGGCACGCGCATCGCGTACCTCGAACAGAACCTGCCGCTCGACTCGGGCGAAACTGCCATACAGATCGTCATCGGCGGCGACGAAATTCTCGCGAAGGCTCTGGCTGAGCGCGACAAACCCGACGCCGACCCGGCGCATGCCGGTGAAATCGAAGAAATTATCATGTCGCGCGAAGGTTACCGCGCCGAATCAGAAGCGGCGCGCCTGCTTTCGGGTTTGGGGCTGCCTGACGAAGTACACAATATACCAGCGAATAAACTTTCGGGCGGGCAACTGATGCGCGCGCTACTCGCACGCTCGCTGTTCGCAAAGGGCGAAGTGCTGCTGCTCGACGAACCCACCAACCACTTGGACATGCCGGGCATCAAATGGCTCGAAAATTATATCCTGAATGAGTTTCAAGGCACTCTGCTTTTGATCACGCACGACCGGGGGTTTCTTTCGGCACTGTCTGAGCAAATTCTGGATGTCGACTATAAGACAATCACCATCTTCAACATGAACTACAACCGTTTTGTCGGCGCGCGCACGCTCGCGGCAGAACAGAAAGAGCGCGAAGCCGAAGCGGCGAAGAAAAAAATCGCCGAGCTCACCGAGTTCATCGACCGTTTTAAGGCCAAGGCTTCGAAAGCCCGTCAGGCACAGTCGCGCGTCAAACAGGTCGAGAAAATCGAAGTGCCTGAAATTATTCCGTCTTCGCGGCGCAAACCGTCGTTTAACTTCCGGTATGAACGCGAATCGGGCCGCGATGTGCTGAATGTGCACAATGTTGCGATGCAGTTCACTGACACTCCGCTCTTCACCGGCGCCGAGTTTCTGCTGCGCAAGGGCGACAAGGCCGCGATTATCGGCCCGAACGGCCACGGTAAAACCACACTGCTCAAAATTATCGCCGGCGAACTGAAACCGATTGCTGGTACCGTGCAGTTTGGCCACGAAGTGCGCATGGGTTATTATGCGCAGGTACACGAAGAACTGCGTAAGCTCGGCGAACCGTTGCACGAACACCTGCACCAATTGCACCACCAGAAAGCCGTGAAGGATGTGCGCGGTTCCCTGGGTCTGATGCTATTCGAGGGCGACGAACAAAAGAAGAAACTATCGGCTCTTTCGGGTGGCGAGATGGCGCGCTTTGTCTTCGCCGATCTCATGCTGCAAAAACCCAACTTCCTCGTGCTCGATGAGCCCACCAACCACCTGGACATCGAAGGCATCGAGGCGCTCGAAGACGCGCTGGTTGCGTACCAGGGCACCGTGCTGATGGTGAGCCACGACCGTGCATTTATCAAGAAAGTCTGCACCCGTGTGTTCGAGCTCAAAAACGGCACGCTGAAAGAACTCAATGCTGGTGTGCGGGCACTCGATTCTCTCGACGAAAGCGAAGACAAACCCGAACCCACTGCACGGCAGAAGGCCGAGGCAGCCGTTGCCAAAGAAAAAGCGGACGCCGCGAGTGCAGCGCCCGTTCAACTCAGCTATGACGAGCGCAAGCGGCTCAAAAGCGAAGCGAGCAAGGCCCAGTCGCGCGTCAAACGTCTTGAAGACACAATAGCGCAGCATGAAAAATCGATCGCCGCCATGGATGCACTGTTTGCCGACGGCGATAAATTACAGTCTCTCGGCGCAGAAGAAATCCGCCTGAAAACTCAGGAACGCGCCACGCTGCAAAAACAACTCGAAGAGGCGATGGCCGAATGGGAAAGCCTCGCCGAGCTCACCTCGCAGTCAGGTTGATCGTCTGCTGCGGCTTTAGTGCCGCCGTGAAACCGGTGTCGTGGCTCGTGAAGATCACGACACCCGGAAAGGCCAGCAGGTAATCGGCCACAATCTCTTTTGTTTCGCTGTCGAGGCCAGCTTCGGCCTCGTCGAATAAGATTACCGCAACCGCATGCTGTGACTTGCTGATGAGCAGCAGAAACAGGCGCATCTTTTCGCCGGTGCTCAAGGCGTGGAACGGCAAGAACACCCGCTCGCCTGCGTAGCCGAACGCCCCCAAAAGACGACGCACCGCAATATCGTCTGCACTGCTCAGAAATTCCCGGGCAATCTGTAATACCTGCGCGTCCTGCTCAACCGCAGAAAAAGACGCGTCGATCAGTTGCACCTTGCCGCCGCGGCAGATCACGCGGCCGCTATGCCGCAACGCACTTTTTCCCACCAGCGCCGACAGAAACTGGCTTTTTCCGCTGCCGTTCGCGCCGGTGAGATGCAGTCTTTCGCCGGCGCCCACGGAGAAATTCAGCGGTCGTTGCCACAGCGCAGGGGCGCCGCGCCGAAATAGCTGAAAATCTTCTGCGGCGATGTTTGCCCGCGCAAGATTGCTGACCGTCGCAGCAGAAAAATGAAACTGCAATGCGTGGCCTTTCCGTTCGCGCAAGGCTGCGAGCTCCTGTTCCCCGGCCAAAGATTCTTTGCGGCTGCGTGCGATGATTTTCCCGAGAGTTTTTTCCGCGTTGCGCTTCATAAGCCCGCGCGCCACACGGGGAATACCGGCGAGCGGCGCACGCCGCGCCGCATTATTTGCGCGACGCACCTGGCGTTCAAGGTCGGTTTGCCGCTGCTGTTGCTCCACTGTGATTCTATGGAGTTTTCGGGCCACCGCGCCTTGTTCGCGTTGCCGGCGCGCGAGAATCTCCGCACGGTATTCGCTATAACTCATCGAGAATTGTTTGATGCTGCCATTCTCAAGGTGTAAAATTCCTTTCGCGGCACCGAGCAGCATTTCGTCGTGCGAAACTAAAAAAACAATGCCTGCATGGCGCCGCAGTCTGCGCATCAGCCAGGCGCGGTTCTGCGTGTCGAGATGCGTCTCCGGTTCATCGAGCAAAAGAATTCCTGTCTGCTGTTCAAAAAATTTCGACAGCCGACGCATTTTCATTTCGCCTGTGCTTAAACCTGCCGGGCTGGCGCGTTCGGCATCGCCTGATTGCGCCAGATAAGACAGCCCATTCGCTGAATTAACGGCGATTCTGCCCTGTGTCGGCTGCAACTCACCGGCGATCAGCTTGAGTAAAGTCGACTTACCGCTACCATTTTTGCCGGCCAGCGCATAGACGCCCGCAGACAAAGTGAGATTAATTTCGGCGAACAAAGGTCGTACGCCAAGATACGCAAATTGCGTGGAACAAAGCTGAATTGTATGCATAAACGCTCCTCATGTTCAAAAAAAGGCGGGGGCTAATGCCCACCGCCGGTACTCTTGGAGGAACGCTTTAGATCATCATGGCAGTTTTACACTGCGACGATAGAATAATAAAACAGCCGGGTCGCGGCAAAATTTTCTTCGGCAATGTTGCGGCTAACGGCGCACAAGCTGGTGCAGTTTTTCGACCAATTTTTCGCTGAGTATTTTTGTCGCACCAAAAATCTGCGCATCGAGCGGTGAGTCGATTGTCTCAGTGCCCAGCACGCTGTCAGTGCCGGCGTAATAGATTTGCGCATCGATGCGTACGGTGGATTTATTTTCGTTCAGCGTATAGCGACCCGAAATCACCAGATTCACTCCCAGCGCGGTGGAACGGTCTTTGTCTGATTTGCCGACCGACTGCTCTGCCAGCTTTTGCAAAGCGACCGGCTTCGGGCGCAGGTATTCAAAATCGCGGCGCATCGACTGGTCGATCGCGTCGGGCAGACTCGCCGAAAGCCAGCCACAGATATCTGATTTGGTTTCATCGTTAAAATTGAGGATTGCTATCTTTAGCGGTGCAGCACCGGCTTTGCCGTCGGCGATTTTTGCTTCTGTCAGGATGACGCGCCTAAGCACAGCAAGCATACGTTCGCGCACCACGGCGTCATAATAGTCGCCTTCATTTTTCAGGTCGTGCAACGGCCGAAAATCCTGCCGCTTTTCAAAACGCACCCGTTCGGACCCCATACCCATCACCACCTGCAGCACTGTGTCAGCCTGCGCGATTGTTTCAACCTGGTTTTCTTCACATTGACTCCACGCGACAAAGCTCGAACTGCAGATGCGCAAGGTGTGCCGCCCGGCCGTGGTGTGAATCGGGTAATAGCCCAGCTGCGGCAACAGGCCGATCGATTTTTCGTCAAAGAAAACAAATGTCTTCAGACCACCGCCGACGAATGCGCGTTCACGAAAAAGATAGATGATTGATTCATTTTTATCGCGGTATTCCGCGCGGCTGAAAGGAATGCGGCTCGAAGTCGTGTTGCAGGCGGTAAAAAAGATGACGATCCCACAAATGATAAGCACGGCGCGCATGGCCTATGCAGCTCTCCTGTAGCGCCTTTGTCACGCAAAATTCAATCCGCGCAGGTAGAAATTGCAGTACCAAGATTTTTTGTTCTCTCTCTATGTCTTACGATTTGCTGCGAACCAGCGCCGTGTAATGTCGGTAATTGCTTTGAGCTTCTTTTTTGCGTCGGGCAGATCGGCAATAACGATCTGCCCGCGATCGGGTGCAACCCAGCGCACCAGGCCACTGTCATCGTCAAAGCGGAATTTCCCTAAAGGCTTCGGCCGAGAACCCCGGTGCAAAATGAGTTCAACCCGGTTGCCAGGCTGCAGGCGAAAGGTAAGACGGTTGTCACCGGCAAAGATAAAGCTGGGAGCATTCCATTTGATCTCTTCGCTGATGCCTTTTTCACAACTCAGAATTGCCTTTCTGAGCAACTGAATCGCCGCGGTATGCGGATGTTGTGCCTGCTGCAGATATGCATCGACACTCAACCCGGCACCGCGTTTAGACACTGGCCGCGCTTTACCTGCGGCACTGCCTTTTTTCGCGAAATTCTCTTTCACGCGAAACTTCACGATCTTTTCAATCAGCTTCACAGGCAATGGTTCGTCGAGAGGAAACTGCACCGACCCCTTGCCGGTTTCATAGCGCGCCAGTTCTTTCGCGAACGCTGCATGCCCGGTCGGTGTCGCGTAAAAACCGACATGCGTTCCATAACCGGCAAAGTAGACCAACGGCCCGTGTAACTCAAATGCAGGCATTGCATAACTGATCTTTTCGGTCACCTGCGGGGCAGCACGTTTTATGGTTGTGCGCAACTGCTGCAGCACTTTCTGCACGGCAGGGGGAAATGCCCCGATGTAAGCATCCGTTGTGCGTACCGTACTGTCTTCGGCTGATTTCGGTTTTGCAGTTTTTTTGACTTTTGCAGCCATTTCTCCCTCTGCCGCCATGACTGCTTCGCCTCGGCAAGCCTTTCCCAATATTATCTGTTTTGAGACCGCGTCACTCCACGTCCTATTTGGCTAAATATGTTGACGTGCCTCTGTAACCTCCCTGCTATGCTCGCAGCATTGAGTTAAACTTGGCTCTTTAAAAGGACAATATGCAGCTACGAATCATCGTCTTCTCATTCATTGCAGGCTCATCTGTGCTCATGGCACAACGCCTTAACCCGAAAACGGCCAAAGCCCAGGCCACAACCGAAATGGGCGACAAGGTCAAGCTCGAAAAACCAAAGACAGACGGCATTGTACCGGAAAATACCCCGCAGAGTACAGGCCCCGTCGACGACCTGAT
>Ga0138256_10009885_pt1 | contig 10016 bp, 10 predicted proteins | sample KNB2016incub_MG_FD_105486 | JGI IMG/M metagenome (GOLD analysis project Ga0138256, IMG submission 105486) | Active sludge microbial communities from wastewater in Klosterneuburg, Austria - KNB2014incub_MG | ecosystem: Engineered > WWTP > Activated sludge > Unclassified | place: Austria...
CACTAAACTACTATCAAGTCCACCTGATAAAAGTGCACCAATGGGTCTATCTGCCATCAAACGTTTGCGTACACAGTTTTTAAAACGGTTTCTTATTTCTTCATAAACTTGTTCAATCGGTGGAACTGGATCCAACTCCTTATACTCGTACTTATAGTAAGCTTCCAATTGCATCTTACCGTCTTCGTAGATCATAAAATGACCCGGAGGGAAGACATAACACTTATCGTAAACATCGCTCATACCCTTCATTTCTGATGCAAGACAAATACTAGAATCGTCCACTCCATAGAACATTGGACGTACCCCAATTGGATCACGTCCACAAACCATTTTAACATTACCATCCTTTGAAATATCAAAAATGATAAAAGCAAATTCACTACCTAGTAATTCACACAATTTCTTAACTCCAACCTTTTCATAAAGAGGGATAATAACTTCACAATCAGAATGAGATTTAGTTACAATGTCATATTCTTTCTTTAGCTCTTCATGAGGATAAATTTCACCATTACAGACACAATAGACACATGATCCGTCTTGTCTTACATGATGGAAAGGCTGGTTACCTTCAGCAGTCAAATCCATAATGGCAAGACGATGAAATCCAAGAAGAGTAAATGGGTTGAGTAATTGAAAACTACTGTTGTCTGGACCACGTGGTTGAATCTTCATAAACGCTTCATAAAGTTTGCCGAAGTTTTGGATCTTCTTTTGTGATAAAAGAGCCCAAATTCCGCACATCTCGTATTATAATTAATAGTTATAATACATAGTTATTAGGACAATATTAATTCAAATTTTTTTGAATGATTCAAATTTTTTTAGTAGTCCATGACATGATACCCCATTTACTAAATTCATATTTCTTATTCTTATTAACAATATTAATATCTGTAACAACATTAATAACATTATTGATAGTACCATTATTAACATTTTTGATATTGTAATCAGCGTCTAATTTGATATCAATTGTACCATTATTTTGAATATTGATATTATATTTAACTTTATTTGAAGTAACAAACATACCTGATTGGACATTGCTATATAATTTATGCATCAATGTAAATGAAAAAACAAATGAAGCTTGTGTACAAATCATAAGTATGATGGTATCAAGTCCAAGAACCTTACCGTATAAATTAATTTTGTAATATGCATATTTAAGTAATTGATCCATTACATAAGAATTATCTTTGATTAAGTCATTATTAAAATAGACAGTTGACCGGTCAAAATCAGATTTATATTGTTGAATAATAGAATAAAGATTAAAATTATACGATATGGCTATTTTTTCTAAGAATTGTTGTATATCAAATAAAATGATACGACCGTGTATTTTACTATCATATAGTTCATTTTCATTAACAATATCAATATCAACATAATCTTCTGTTTTCATTGTAGAAGCCTGTAATAAACTTTTATTAAGATCGTGATAATCATCAACAATATTATACTTTTTCATATATCTTTTTATACATAATTATAATATTTTAATTTCTGAAATTATAGGCAGATGATCTGAATAATTACAACTTATTGACTTATTATTTATATTACTTATTTTATCCTTAATAAATACCATATCAGTTCGATTAAATGGTGTAGTGTGAGTTAGATCCTGACAAAAAATAAATTCCTTATCTAATAACCATTTAAATTCTGGATCATTTGGTGTGAAATTAAAATCACCTACAATCATATCAATGTCGTTGTTTAGTAATTTATTTAATTGAATAATTCTATCTTTTGTATTATCTGATTCTATTTTTTTCCTATATTCATTTATTGGTAAATGATGATAACTCTTACCAATTTCCAGATGCACTGCTAAAATATTAATCGATTTGTATTTAACAATCAAACATGATCTTTTCCATCTGGCTATTGTAACATCTATTTCTTTCTTCATCTGAAACTTTTCTTTGCTTAAAATCATTATATAATCAGTTTTCATACTATTCAAGAAACACCCACCATTTGGTACACTAAAACTATCATTAAATCCTATTTTTTGAAATTCTTCTTTAATATAATTTTCGGTTAAATAATCTCTAAAACAAACTTCTTGCAAAACTAAAATATCAATATCATCATAATCTTGGAATAATTTTAGAATATTAGCGAAATTATCTGCTACATTAATTTTAGCATTGATATTGACCCATCCATGAACATTATAACTACATATAATTAAAGAATTGGATTCTTCTCTTAGATAATCAAGATAGTTATCAGGGTGATCAGCATAAAATTTAATTAATATATCTTTACTCTTTGAGCCCAAGTTTTTAGCTACATTAATAGACATAATAATAAGAATATAAATAAATTATGTTTATGTAAATTAAATTTCAAATTTATGTTATTGGTTCATTTGCAGGAATTGGCGCATGAATATTATATTTATTAAGAAGATCAATCAATCCAATGATAAACCCATCTAATTGAATTATTTCACGACGACCTTTAATTAACCGGTGTTCATACTTTGCAGCGATTTCAACGATATTTCTTTTTGATTGTTCGTTTAATATATCTGCTTTTTTGGTAAATAATTCTCTAACAATACTTTTAATAATATCTGTTCCAACAAAACCAGTTATCATTATATCGTATAATAACAGTCTGATTTTAGGAATGATTGATAAATCGTGTAATAATATTTTATCTACTACTTCTGTTACAGAAAAATCATACGATGTAAGTAGAGGTTCGTTAATTGATTTTAAATGTAATAACCATAATACTTTTTTAATATTTCCATTACTATTTTTAATAATCTGATAATAATCTCTCAGTGTTAATTTTAGCTTCTCATTACATGCAACGTGCGCAATTAGTTCAACCATATCTCCGTCTGAAGGTGCATTAATTCTAAAACAATAACATCTACTTCGAATAGGATCAATAACACGTGATAATGATTTACAATACATAATAAATCTACATGTTCCAGAATATTTCTCCATTGTTCGTCTTAAAGATGTTTGGGCATAATACGACATGTTATCAACATTATTTATAAGTACTGTTTTAAATGATCTGGCTGACGTAAAAACATTCAAAGGTACTTTTTTAGCATACTCTTTTACAACATCCTGGATTAAATATCGATCAAAATTATTATTATTTGGTTCAATGACAATATGATAATTACTTTGTTTAATAACGACATCAGTTGCAATATTACCACTACCATGAACTTTGTAAATTGAATTATTTAAGTTTTGTACTTCGTCATTATATAATAATTTTAAAAATCTATTGATTAATGATTTTTTACCAGATCCGTTTGGACCATAAAATATAATATGAGGAACTGAATCATCTTCTGCCATTTTTTTCAATATATCCAATTCTTTTTTATGAAACATAATTGTTTCTATTTTGTCCGGTGAATATTTATCTACAAAGAACATATGTATTTGATATAATATTTTATTGTTTATATATCTTCTTAATAACGTTGTTATATCAATTTTTTTCATTATTATATATATAAATGGAGCATTATTTTGGTGCTCATTTTGAATCTGATAATTTAATAGAGTCAGCCAAAACAATTAAAAAGGCCAGTGGTAATTTGATACAGTTATTTTTAACTTTACCAGATAGACAATTAACATCTTCAAGGTCTGATGAAGAATTAGATAATTTTAAGAAATATTTGATAGAAAATAATATGAAAGCAGTTGTTCATTCGGCTTATATACATAATATGGCTAGAAATTGGGATACTTATAGTTGGTGGCTTAAGAATCTAGAAATAGAGATAGAATATGCTCATAAAATAGGAGCTATTGGATTAGTTTTACATTTTGGTAAACAATTAGAACTTTCTATTGAGGAGGCTTATAATAATATGTACAGTTCTCTCATTTATATACATAATAAAACAAAACAATATAGTGATATTATTATATTATTAGAAACATCAACTGGTCAAGGAAGTGAAACCTGTTACAAGATTGAAGATTTGGCTCATTTTTACAAAAAGTTTTCAAAAAATGAGAATAAAGAAATCAGAGATAGGTTCAAATTATGTATTGATACATGCCATATATTTTCTGCCGGATATAATTTGAAAACAAAGAAAGATATTAAAAGTTATCTTGAAACATTTGAAGAATTGATTGGGTTGAGACATGTTCAATTAATTCATTTAAATGATTGTAAAGTGGAATTAGGATCACAAAAAGACAGACATCAAAATATTGGAAAAGGATATATTGGAGAAGAGGGTTTGACTGCATTTTATCAATATTTTAAAAAGTTAGGAGTGCCTATAGTTCTAGAAACACCAGGAGATGGTTATAAACATGAAATAAAAGAATTGAAAAATATATAACAAAAAATAAAATAATCCATAATATTATATAATATGTCTGGAGAATCATTTCCAATATCCGAGAATGATATAATGAATTATTGTAGCGATCATATGAATAAACAATTAGGACAAGTTGCAAAACAACCCGAAGAGGGAGGAATGGGTCTTATGATTATTGTTATTATCGCGCTTGTAATTATTTGTTGCATTTGCTGTTGCTCATCAAGTGGTGGTGGTGGTTTTTACTGGTATAAAAAGAAAAATACTACTTCAGAAACTAAATAAAAGAATTATTTAATATAATATGAAAATTTAAATATTAGATAATATATATAATATGTCAGATATATCAGAAGGCCCGCTTACTGCATTAGAAACATTAACAACTGCATCAGCAGGAGTTCCACAAAATACAATTTTAAAATGGTGCGCTGATCAAGCAGGTAAAGCTGCATCTGAAGGATCAAATAAATATATTATTATTGGAATTGCTGTTGTCCTACTTATTTGTTGTTGTATATATTGTTGCTGTTCTTCCAGTGGTGTTTACTATTGGAATAAACAACAAACTACAAAACAAGAGACTAAATAAATCAATAATTAAAATTTTGTCTAAGACTTATGAATTGTTTTACAAGTTCATAAGTTACAAGATCGGGGTTACCTCCAGTAGAAATGTATGCAAGCTGTACGATATTAGCTATTTCACGATTATTTAATTTATGGACTTTTAACCTATCCACATCAATATTTTTAATTTTATAACGATTAAATGATTCATTCCATACACACCCCCTTCCTTCTTCATCTAAATCTTTGTAATGTAACCGAATATGAATACGACTATCGAATGCAGGATCAATACTATGATGTCTATTTGTGGTTAAAAATAGTATACCAATATACGTTTCAACTAGTCTCAAAAAGACTGATACACATGAATTATAATTAATGTCATAATCGTTTCTGGTTGCCATAAAAACATCAGCTTCATCTATTAGTACAATACCTCCCCAATTACCAACCATTTCAAAGATTTTCTGTAAATTTGCATCAATTTCATCTGGATTTGTGCCAACATCACCAGAACTTACAGTATATAAAGGACGGTGTGATAATTCAGCAATACCATGAGCTGTAAGAGTTTTACCAACACCTGGTAAGCCATTAAGAAGGAAAACAAGTCCTCTTTTTTTATTTGCAATAAAATCACAACAATCTGTTTTATAAAAGTTAAGGACAAGATTTTTTATTAATGTCTTATAGTCTTCTGTTAAAACAGTTCTATTGAATGCAGTTTCATCAAACTTAATGTCTGTAATACAATCAACTGGAACTTCTCCCCAACGTTTATATTCAAAACTGTAAGCAGGGACACAAGGTAATGTAAAACCACACATGTCATCTGGTATAGTATCCATTGTTTTATTATTATGCCATTGATCTGCTTCCTGATATTTTTTATAACCTTCTGTGTCAACGACAATTCTGCTGTTTAAAGGGAGTCTTTTATGACCTCCCCATGTTGGTACGTACATATATCCATTAGCATGGACATATGTGGGTTTTTGTGTTAATTCTTTAAAACGCGCACCTCTCAATACAAATTTATCTACATTCTCCAGGTCAACAAACGGTTGCACCGGTAGATCTTTTAATTCTATTTTACCCATATATTGTTGAATTGCAATATTATGAGTACATTCAGTGTAAGTATTATTACCATAAGGGGCAATAAACTCAATCGCAACATTAAGATATGTCATGTTATGTCTAGTTTCATATGTTGGTAGTCCCCTACCAATCATATCCTGATCATGATATTTTGTTTTAAGTAAATCATATTTACCTAAAACCTCTGCTAATTCTGTAAATAAAAATTTACCAGTAAGATCATTTTGTGCCATGTAAAAGTATATGATAGAATTGTGTCTTATAATTTATTCATTGTACTTATCAAATTTTTCATAAATCTTTTATATATAAGCAATAAACATTATGCCTTTTATCCCCGCCCATGGACGAATCTACTACAAATCCATATTTCTTATAAAATTTAACAATCTTTTCATCTTTTGTATCACATGTTAATAATATATAATTTACTCCAATATTTCGACATTTTTTGATAATTTTATCCATTAAATTTGTTCCTAGTTTTCTATTTTGATATAGCTTAGAAATATATAAATAAGAAATATAATATCCATACCTATTGTCTGGAAAATTTCTAAAATCGCCAATTAAATAACCAATCAAATTGTTTTTATCATAAATCAAATAACATAAATTACCTTCCGCATTAAGAGTTTTAATTATTTCTTGTTTATTGTGCATTAATTCTGGAAATTCTGTTAAATAAGAGAAATTGTTAAATACAACATTTGCTAATAGTTCTGGATTTTTAATTTTTTCAACTTCTATACATCTAATTTTTGTATTAGTGTTCGTATTAATATTCATATTTATAGTCAATATAAATAAATTTTATAATTTACCATGATTCTGTTGTTTTTTCCACGTATCAAATTTAATCTTAAATTCATCGTTTTTGTTTCTTATAATTTCTTGTTTATTGAAATCTTCAAATTCATCCAATGTTAACTTTTGTCTTGTATACGGATTTTCTTCTTTGGTAATTAATTGTTTTAATATTGTTGTTTTATTGAAGAAAATATTACCATCTGAAAAACCTACCATGCCAGGAAGCAAGCATGGTTCTTCAATTGGAACATAAGTAATCGGATCAATAAATTCATCAGGTACATTTTCTAGTTCATCTGAATCTGACGTATTTTTCATTATATTATTAAGTATAGTAACTATTCCCTCAAATTCATTGTCGGTGTATGTGCTGAATTCTTTATACAATTCGATGTCAAATGCATGATCATCTGTAAATAATTTCATATCACAACCATTAATATATAGTAATTTAATAATATTAGTCAGAGCAACAACATACGCTCCAATATCAATTGGATCATTATCAGATCCAACGTATAATTCATCACTATAACATAGTTTAGTACTTAAAATTTTAATACTAAGATTAATAATAGTAATTAAAGTTAACAATATTTCCTTTGATAGGATGATATTATGTAAATCTTTATTTTTAAAGATGAGATCAAAGAAGCTGTTTATAAAGATTAGCATTTTAACATAATGAGTATAGATCGCTACTGCTATATTAATATGATCCTGTTCAGAGTCCGAATCAATATTAAACTTTTCAATTTGATCATTAAAATCACATAGATCCATCAAAATGATATTCATAAATTTTTTAAATATATCTAGATTTGATAACAATTCTTTTTCCATGATGTCATTGTTATTATGTTTAGAATGAAGATATAATATATTGATCAAATTATATATTTCTACTTTCTTCCTTAATTTATAAATTGGATGAATATTTTCTTTATGGATAGAATTATGTAACGATATGAACCCAATTGCAAGTGGTGTTAAATATTTTCGTCGATTATATTCGTTTAATAATGGGCTTTCAATCATCCGTTTAAATGGAATAATAGCATCACATCTTAAGTTAATATTATTTAAATATTTTCCGTTAATTGTATCAATCAATAGATTATTCATATTATCATTATTAACATCATAATCGTCAAAATGTGTAATGAAATACAATAGATCTGGAATGAAATCATCAATTGCTTTATTTTTTTGACGAAGAATCCATGTAATGCCAATCGTATAAAAATTATTTATCCATGTTATTAACAATTTATTGTTCATAATATCATTATCAATAACTAAATATGATTCTAACATTTTTTTTTGTTGTGTTAAAACTTTAGTTAAAAATCCAGACATAAAGACTGAATCAGTAGTTAATGCTTCAATTTCTGCATTAATTTTTTCTAAATATTCGGTCCATTTTTTGCTTCGATACATAGTTGGAACATAACCTACTCTAATGGCATGAAGAATTAAAAAGAAACATTGGGTTAAGAATGAATATTGTTTAGTATCATTTATGATTTTACTATCTAACCATTTAATAGTACAAGAATCAGAAATGATATAATCATAATCTACAGTATCAATCTTATCAATTGTCATACCCTCATTCCAAAAAGTTAGTAAAAGGCCAAGATAATTTGTAATTTCGTAATCATTTGGTAAAGTTAGATCTATATCATCGACATTCATATTGATTTTTTGGATACATATATTTAGAAATTCCGATATAAATTTAATAAAATTATATCTAGCATTTTTATTATCTTTATTTGTAATAATTTTTTTTGTGAAAACTTGTACAGCTTTAATATTAATTTCCCAATTATTATCCATTTTAAGATTAGTTAATAATGGTCTGAATATTATTTCAAATAAAGTGGTATCATTTTCAAAAAATTGTTTTGTATTATCTGATACAAATAATACTTTTGTTAAGAATGACAATAAAATGGACGTATCGTTTTGTTTTTTTGTAATATATGTAATGCTTTTTTTAATTATTTGCATGAATTCGTTTTCTGAAAATTCATTGACTGTATATTTCCATAAATTGATAATGTCATTATTAATAATATATTCCACATATTTTTCAAATGAATTTTCTTCTAATTCATTTTTAAGATATAATTTTTCATAAGCTATCAATTTCTCTTTTTCTTCAACTAATTCCAGAAATCCAGGACCCTCGTCTTGAAGACCAACAATAATAGCCAGATCATCCATACTTGTGTATTTCGGCTTTTAATATAATAAATATATAAAGTAGCATGTATAAAGTATGAAAATCAATTTTTCTAATGTAAATATATATCCAATGGTTTTATTATGGATTATAATTATGGCTATATTAACAATGTTTTTTATCTATCATAATAGATCAACTATAGAAGGTTATGATGCCCGTATTAAAGACACAGGATTTGATGAATGTGCGAAATTTTGTCGAACAACCGCCAATTGTCGTGCATTCGGATATGATAAAATTAATAAAATCTGTTATCCTTCACAAGTATTAATAACAGGAAGGCCACTTGATTCTATATTTAGAGATGAATATTTATACACTAATGCATCATGTAATAAAGAAAAATTTATTGAAGACCCAAATAAATACCCTGGATTTGCAGAAAGAAGGAGTAATTCTATTTTCACATGTACTGAAGATTATAAGAAGGCTCCACAGTTCTATTTGTATAATAAAGATAAGTTCAAAAATATAGGCGAAGGTAGAAATATTGATGATATATTTGATATTGATGTATATGAAGTTAAATCATTTAGTTGGCCAAGAAATAACTTTGGCCCTGGTCAAGATGATTTGTATTTTAAAACCAAAGAAAACGAAACTTACAATAAAACCAATGTCACTGATTTGAATAGAATCATTGAATTCACTCCAAAAATACAACCTAAAATGGAAGAAGTTATTCTCCCTCCAAAAATTAACCAGGAACCTGAATTAGATTTTGGAATTAATAAAGCTATTAATAAATTAAATGATATTGTGAATCAATTTTAATAATTATTTTTTACCACGACCAATTTTCTTAGCACCTTGCTTCTTGAATTTCTTATCATTTTCAAGACGTTCTTCTTCTTGTTCTTTTAACCATTTTTTATAAGCTGTTTCGAATTCATTTAATTCGTCAAGCCATAATTGTTGAATTGATTTTTC
>Ga0138256_10009886_pt1 | contig 10015 bp, 10 predicted proteins | sample KNB2016incub_MG_FD_105486 | JGI IMG/M metagenome (GOLD analysis project Ga0138256, IMG submission 105486) | Active sludge microbial communities from wastewater in Klosterneuburg, Austria - KNB2014incub_MG | ecosystem: Engineered > WWTP > Activated sludge > Unclassified | place: Austria...
AGTGCGAGTAATCTGCTACGGCTTCTTCCTCGTCCCCTACAACGTTCCTCCGAACGGTACCTTCGTAGTAGTTTGTCGCGGTCGCACCGTTGTTCGGGGCTTCGTTGGCGTTGCCGACGGCTTGACCTGCACATTAGACAAACCATTCTGCTGCGATGGTTCGGGCGCTGATGACGGCGCCTGCGACACGATCGCTTTCGGAGCTGATGCCGAATTCGCTGGCTGAACATCCTCGACCGGCTTCGGCGTCGATCCAACCCAGACGACCGCGAGGATTCCAAACGCGAGAATCAATGCAGCAAAGCCGATCAATGTCATCATGGGTTGCTTGCGCTGTTTTCGCTTCAGCTCGGCTGCAAGGTCGATGTGGGGCGGAAGGACATCCATTCCGGTTGCACCCTGCACCGCAGCATCTTGCGCTTCCAACGGCCGCCGATGCGCACGAGCTTGCGGTTGAATGGAAATGCGCACTTCACGCGCGTTGAAAAGCTGTCTTGCAATGTCCCGCGCATTCTCGGGTACCTGCTCGAGCTCCATCACAACCACGTCCGACGGCTCCGCCGCGGCATCGGGACGAGCGACAAACCGTACGGTCAAACCACCGACGACGTCGGCCTCGCGCCCATTCGAGATGGCCGTCCACTTGATGTCCGATTCCTCGAGGACGTTTGCGATGTTTGCCATGCAATGCGCAAGTGCGTCGAATTGCGTTTCCTCCGGGACGACGATGACCACGCGTCGCGGCGGTAACGATCCCTCGACCGTAAAGCGCAGTGACAATTGGCTCGTGCCTGGTACGGGAAGAAGCTTGAAGTCGGCAAGATACGACTTCAAGAGTGGCTTCAGTGCATTCGCATGTTGAGCATGCTGCACGTACGAGTGATACCAACCGCTCCCTTCCGCGTGTGAATCCTTGTCGGAGAGGAGTTTTTGGTAAAACTCCATGGCTGTCTTGCGTAGCATTTCCGCATCGAGGTGTCGGTCGACGGCTGCGATGGCGTGGCAAAATGGTGGATCCTGTCGCCCAGCGTGATCTCTTGCGCCCTTGATCCGGAGACCGAAAATGAGCGCAATGCCTCCGTGGCCGGGCTCGTATTGCGTGTCGTCACGCGACAAATTTGCAATGGCAAACGCATAATCGCTGCCGCGGCGAGGTTCGATGTATTTCACGATCCGCGACAAATGGCTGAAGTGCTGCCGTGTGAGTTCTCGCTGTGGTATCTCCGGTCGAACGATGTAATCGATTTGGTGTCCGGGGACGTTGCCATGGAGAAAGTGAAACCACGCGTCACCCTCCTCGACTTCGTACGTGGGAACTTCGCGATGTTTGGGGACATCGTTTGTCTTGGACATGATCCTCTCCGATTCACTGTTTCCCGCGACCGCGGGCGGGTTGGCAATGCAGAAGCGGCGCAGTGGCAGCGGCGGCATTGTTGCTTGCGGGCAGTTGAAACGTTGATTTGGGCATGGGCGGTTTGGGTGGACGCACCTGGACCGCTCGCTGCGATTCCCGTCCGCGGGGATGCTCTGCCGGGGGCGGGGGCGGTTGCCGCATTTCGGGCTTCTTTTGCTGCTGCAATTCATTGTCGTACGCCGATTGCGGCAGAATGTGCTCGACGAAATGCGAGAACAAGAGGTGGGTCGAATGCCCGTAGCTGGCGGAGCCCACGAGCACCTTGACATGCGTTTGCGTTGCGTAACGCTGCAATGTTTCGATGAGCGGGGCATACACGGCTTTTGCGTGTTCCTCCGCATGCGCGGGCGAACCTTGGACCAGATCGCTCTTGTTGATGAACAGCACCACCGTCTTGCACGATGCAACGGTCTTTGGACTGAAAAAGAACTTGATCGTACGTGGATTGAATTCTGCGAGCTGCTCGGACACGCGCTCCATGTCGACTTGCTGTGCGTCCTTTCCACCCAAATCGACCACCATCAAAATCCCGTGCACTTCCTCGATGATCAATTCTTGCTGAGCGTCGACGATGTGTTCACCGCCCCAATCATGTATCTCGAATACATGCTCGACGAGTGCGTCCCGGACGCGCACTCGGCTGACCGTGCGCTCGTACCGTTCGATTTTCGTTCCCTCGATCGTATTCAAGTCGACGCGCGGGTTTGCCCATTTCAGCGTGAGCGAACTCTTGCCGGTCGCCTTCAGCCCGAGCGTCAGAATCTTGTATATTTTTCGTTCCCGTTTCAGTCGCGATTCGATTTCCGTCTTGTAATAGTCCAAGTCGCCTTCGGTGTGCTCGAGCCACCCGAGCATTTTTGTTTTTTCCGCCTCGAGCGCTGCGACCGTGGATTGCAATTGCTGGTTGTGCGTCGCGAGCGCATTGGTTTTCACCTCGACGGTATCGAGTTCCTCGTTGAGCTTCCATGCTCGAAAGCCGAGGGCGATGAGCAATACCACCAGCAACCCAATGAATATGAGCAAAGTCGTGGTCATTCGTCCCCCGCGTAATTCGCATGCGTGCGTGCTCGCTCGCGCAAGCGCTCGTGCATGCGAGCGAGGTTATGGCGCGCAAATCGGCACGCGCAAACCAATGGCAGGAAAACGCACCTTATGGCTCTTGTGTCTCGAACTGAAGTTCATGGACGTCGAGATATCGCGGTAACCTTTTCGCTTGACACGTCCCCACGGTCCTGATCTGATTGGGAGCATGAAGACGACGGCACGGTTTTTACTTCACGGCACAATCGCTTTGGCAGCAGGACTTTCGATGTTCGGCACGTCGTGTGGTGGCGACGGCAAAACCGGCACGACGGGTGGAGGCGGTTCGTCCACGCAAAGCTCGAGTTCGTCCGGGGAAGGCGGCACCGGCGGCACCGGCGGATTTGGCTGTTTGGGCTCGGAGATCGTGTGCGACGGCTCGATTGCGCACGCGTGCAACGCGCCTGCGTCGGCGGGGACCGATTGCGCATCGACGGGCAAAGTTTGTGCGCCGAACCTTGGGTGCGTGACGTGTGTTCCCGGATCGGGCACGTGCGGCGCTGCCGGAGCTACGTATTGCAAGAAGGACGGGTCGGGATTCATCGAATTCACGTGCGACGCCGACCTTGGTTTGTCATGTCAAGGCACTACTTGTGTGGGACCGTGCGCGCCGAGCGTCATCGAGGACAGCTACATGGGGTGCGAATATTTCCCGACAACCGTCATCAACAACGTCAACAATTCGTATGACTTCGAGGTGGCGGTGGCCAATTCGTCGGCTTCGGAGCAAGCGGACGTGAAAGTGAGCGGCGGGGGACTTGCAATGCCGCTGTCCGTCACGGTTGCGCCGGGGGGCGTCGAGCGAATCAAGCTGCCGTGGGTCGATCAAGCGAAGGTATGCAACGAGTCATCGATTGGCAATGGGTTCGATCAAATCAATGCCTGCTCGCCGTCGCACAATCCCGATTACAGCTCGCGGGTGGTTTCGAAAGGCGCATATCGTTTGGCATCGAATCGGCCGGTAGCGGTTTACCAGTTTGCGCCCATTCAATCGATGAAACAGGGTTTTCAGGCGGGAACGACAGAGGCCGCTCTTTTGCTGCCGCAGACGGTGTTTGGTCATCGATATCGCGTGGCGACATTTGGGCAAGGGTTTTCCCGAGGAGCGATTGCGGTGGTGGCCACGGTGGACGGGACGACGGTGACAGTGCATCCGACGGCGGACGTTATGGCGGGTGGGGGGAATCCAAGTGGCATTGCGGCAGGTCAGGTGGGGAGCTACCAAGCGAATCGTGGGGATGTGTTGGAAATCATCAGCGCATCGACGGCAAGCAATTCGAATGTGGGTGACTTGACGGGGTCGTGGGTCGAGGCAAACCATCCGGTGCAAGTATTCGGAGCGCACGGTTGCGCGTGGGTGATTGATACGAAATCGTGCGATCACCTGGAAGATTCCATGTTTCCGGACGCGGCGCTCGGAAACGATTATCTCGTCAAAGCGCCGACGTATGCTGGATCGACGGCGTATCTCGTGCGCGTGATTGCGGTCGAAGACAATGTGACGGTGTCGTTTGACCCCGCGGCCGCAGGACCGATGACGACATTGGCCAAGGCGGGCGACGTGCTCGATGTGAGTGCCGCGGACTTTGCCGCTCGGATTACTGCAACGGGGCGCATCATGGTTGCGGGACTGAACGAGGGAGACAACACGCTGTCACTGTACGTGCCGACAGCACGATTCCGATCGGATTACTTGTTTTACGTGGCTGAATTTCAGCACAACGCCGTGCGGATTTTCGCGCCCGCCGACGCTGGGGTCAAACTCGACGGCGTCGACATTGCGGCCAATGCGTGGACGCCCATTGGCGCGAGCGGTTACTCATTCGCGGTGGTTTCTGTCACGAGCGGCCCACATCGAGCCACCGGAGGAAAACCATTTGGGTTGATGGTGTTCGGCAATCAAGACGCAGGATACGTCCCCGGAGGTTTGCCGAGCGCGTATGAGTACGCCGGAGGATTGGACTTGCAAACGACCGAGTACGAAATACCGAAGTGATCAGGATTTTGATAGACGGGCTACGTACGCGCAGACGCGCGTACCGCCCTCGTCAGTGCACAAGTCGGGCTCGCTTCGCGACCCGACTTTGCACTCTACCCGGTTTGCGATTGGGGGGCACAGCCCCCCAATACCCCCGAGATCGAACCGGACGCAAGACAGGGATCGATCGCAGCGCGCCGTTTTCATCTCTGGTGGGTGACGCGAAGCCTCGTTGGGACTCCCCAAAGCACCAATTCCGCCTACAGAGCAATCCACAATGGTACATAATGCAACGCAATTTGCCACCTCAGATGTTGATAATGAGTTGCACTTTCAAGTTCAACGCGGTAGACGTTGTTCTTTGCTGGAGAGCGCGAGCATCCACTGGAGGCGTTGATCATGGTGCGGATGAGATGGTTTCGTTTCGGATCGAAGGAGCTGGGCGTGTTTTGTGTGGCGCTCGGTCTTTGCGCTACGGGATGCTCGGAGGGCGACGAGGCGGTGGTGGCGTGCGCCGCGGGCGCGAGTGCTACGGCGGGACAAACAAGACGTTACTTCGTTGCAGCCGAGCCTGTCGACTGGAACTACGCGCCGCTCGGTACGGATCCCGTCACCGGCAAACCTCTTCCGGAGCCGTGGGGAACGACGCTCGTGTACCCCAAGCTGCGCTATGTCCAATATACAGACGACAGTTTCACAACGAAGATCGAATCGCCGACGTGGGCCGGCATTCTTGGACCGATGCTGCGTGCGTCGGTGGGTGACACATTGAGCGTGGTTTTTCTCAACCGAGGGCATCATCCGCTGTCGATGCATCCGCATGGCGTGCGTTACACGCCGGAAAACGAGGGAGCAGTGTACGAGCCAAACGGCGAAGCTCGCGGCATTGCCGCGCCTGGCGAGCGCATCACGTACACGTGGATCGCCGACGAGGGCTCGGGACCGAAATGCGATGGACCAAGTTCAAAGGTTTGGCTTTACCATAGTCATGTCGATGCAGACCACGAAATCTATGCGGGTCTCATGGGAACGATTGTCATTACGGATCCGAAGCGAGCGAATCCAGACGGTTCACCTTCCGACGTGGACAAGGAGTTTGCGACCCTGTTCATGGTTTTCAACGAAAACACCGAGTCGACGCCCGAAGCCGAACAGGAAGGCAATCTGAAGCATGCCATCAATGGTCTCTTTTTCGGCAATCTCGGCGGACTCGAAATGTTCCGAGGTGAGCGTGTTCGATGGTACGCGCTTGCGCTTGGCACCGAGGTCGATCTTCACACCGCGCATTGGCATGGCGAAACGGTGGCGAACGAATCTGGCGAATATACTGACGTCGTCGAGCTTCTGCCCGCGAGCATGCGCGCCGTCGACATGATGACGGACAACCCTGGGACGTGGCTGCTGCATTGCCATGTTGCGGATCACATGATGGGCGGAATGTACACGACGTACACCATTCGCTGACCAACCCCTTCTCTGGCAATGCATATCTTGCACTTGCCGACCCCTGCGAAACTCTTTTCGTGGTAGAAGACGATCAGCATGAAGCTGATCATCTTTTGCGACACGAGCTTTCCGGACGAGGCCGAGGACGCGCTTCGCAAGGGTGTGGCGTTGGCAGGCCATGATATGATTTTCGCTGCTGCGCGGACACCATCCAATTTGACGAGTGGAGCTTTCGATCCAGCTTTGCTCGACGCGGATGTGGCGTTGGGTCAACCGGCCGTTGCGGGACTGGTCGCGCCAAACTCGCGTGTGCGCTGGGCGCACCTTACGAGCGCGGGATATACGCGGTACGACGTCGGCGCGGTGCGCGATGCTTTCGTAGCGAAAAACATGATCCTCACGACAAGCTCGACGGTATATGCCGAGCCGTGTGCCGAGCATGCGCTGGCCATGATGCTTTCGCTCGTTCGGCGGCTGCCCGATTCCATCGACGATCAGCGCACGGTACGCAAATGGGAAAGCGGCCCGCAGCGCGAGCGATCAAGGTTGCTTCGAGGACAAACGATTCTCATGCTTGGATATGGAGCGATTGGTCGACGGCTCGCCGAACTGCTCGAACCATTCCACGTGCGAATTCTGGCATTGCGTCGAGGTGGTGAAGGGGACAGTCGCGTGACGGTGGTGCCTTTGCGAGACATCGACCATGCGTTAGAAACGGCGGACCATGTCGTGAATATGCTCCCCGAGAATGAAGGAACGCGAGGGTTTTTGAATCGCGAGCGGCTCTCGCGAATACGAGCCGATGCATTCATGTACAACATCGGTCGAGGCACGACGGTGGATCAGGACGCATTGCTCGATGCGTTGCAGCGTGGTGACATGGGAGGTGCATACCTCGACGTGACGGCGGTGGAGCCATTGCCACCGAATCATCCGCTGTGGTCGGCGCCGAATTGTTATATCACGCCGCACTCGGCGGGCGGGCAGCGAGGAGAACACGTCGCATTGGTGCGGCATTTTCTCGAATGTCTGCGGCGATTCGAGCAAGGAGCATCGCTGCTCGATCGGGTCTTATGACAGGGCGCCGCGCATGCGTCCGAAAAAATCCCTTGCAGCGCAGCCGATTCGTCGCTACGCAGAGACGTCGACGACACACTGAAGCAGAAAGGTTGTTCATGACAACGCTATCCATCGCAAAACCCGTCACGTTCATCATGACGCGCAATCGCAAGGCATCCGTTGCATTCTATGGGGAAACCTTGGGCGTCGCGTACCAACATACGGACGATTTCTCCGCTGTTTTTGATCTGTCGGGCACGCCGCTTCGCATTACCGAGGTCGCTGATTTCACGCCCCATGCGCACCCGGTGCTCGGTTTTCAAGTGGCAGATGTCGAGGCTTGCGTCAAAACGCTCAGCGGCAAGGGAGTGCAATTCGCGATTTACGAGGGCATGGGACAGGATGCACTCGGTATTTGGACTTCGCCCGACGGCAAGAGAAAACTAGCCTTTTTCAGCGACCCCGATGGCAATGTGCTCATTCTGTCCCAACGTGACTGATCTTGAGCGCGCCGCCTCCGCAAGCGCCTCGTCGAGCGCCCGACGCGCATGTCGAGATGCCACGAAAACCGCCGCGATCGTTGCCACGAGTCCCAGGACGATCGTTACCCATGCAAGCGGTCCACGTGCCGAGTTTTCGCCCGAAATGAGCGCTGCGGCGTTTTCCACATTCGAACCGACGTACACGTGGACCACTGTCGCTGGGAAGAATCCGAGAAACGATCCCAACGCGAAATCACGCAATTTCAGCGACGTCGCCGATAACATGTACGTCGCGATGTTCTGCGGGAAAACGACCGCCATTCGCATCAAGAACGCAATCTTGAATCCGTTCGTCCGCACGGCTTGATTGACCGCTCGCCAAAAGTGAGCCTCACCCGAACGTGCAGAAATCACCTTGCGCGCAAAGGTTCGTCCAACGAGAAATACAATACACGCACAACATGTAACGGCAGGCCACGCAAGCAAGAGGCCCCAGGTAAAACCATACGCATATCCCGCCAATCCCGACATGAGCCAAAGGGGTGTCGTGACGAGCAGCGCAATCGTCTCGACAACCAAGAAAAGACCGACACCCAACATGGGCACGTCGCGCATGAATTCGACGAGATCCACGAGTGCTCGGCGCACGAGCGGCACACGCATCACGACGAGGGGAAACGCAAGCAGAAGCGCCACGAGCACAAGCCGCAAACCACGTTTCCGAAGCTTCAACGAAAGCTTCATGAACGTTCCAGTGACTGCTCACGGCTCATGACCGAACGATCGACCTGCGTTGTGGAAGTGACTGGATGGATGGCCCGCGTCGGGACGCTCGTTCTTCCAAACCCGAACGGGGGCGTGCGTAGGCCGCGCATCTCGCGCGCGGTCTAACAAGCCCCGGCGCAACCACGTACCGAGTGAAACCACAGGCCACCCTGCTCTTCACACTCGTCACGTTCGAACTTGATCGTGCAACAGCGCTCGGTGCCGGGACCGCACACTTGCTGCACCGGGCCGCTTCGCAAGCAGCAGATGGCTTGGTCTTCGTCGAGTGGCACGTCGACCTTGGGTTTTTCCGGCGCTGATGGCAGCGACGGCGATGGAAGGCTCGGTGCCTGAACCTGCGGTAACTCGGGAGCCTGCGGCATTTGCGGCAACTCGAACTTGGGAGGTTCGGGAATCGTCGGCAACGCGGGCAAACCGAGGCATCCGAGCGGGCCACCGGCCAGGACGACGGCGACAAACGGCACACAAAGAGCAACGAAGTGGCGCAGCGGTTTCACGATTTCCTTCAGTTGCATAGAGACGAACCTCGACTGACGGCTCCTGGATCGTGTGTCGCATGAACCCGCGCGCGTGGCAAGATATCGGACGAACATCCACGCACCGGGCGCACCCAACGCGCTGAACCGGCAAAATTCGCGGTTGCAACGTACGAGGAACCTGGTCTGCACGTAGCCGCGACAGAGCGGTTGAAACCAAGTCCAAGCGGTGCCATCCAGGAGCCGCGTGACCAGCGCATCCGTCACATTAGCGTCTCCACCACGTTCGCTCGCGCCGCGGGAACACGGAGCGTACGGGCAACTCGGCGCAGCCCTCGTCGCAGGCCTCGCGCTTGCCGTTCCGAACGTTGCGGCCATCGGGATTGCAGTCGGAGCGCTCGCCACGTTCTTTGCGCACGAACCACTGCTCGTGCTGCTGGGTCAACGAGGCGCAAAGGCTCGTGAACGTGATGGGGAGCGAGCCGCGAAGCGCTTGCGACTGCTCATCACGATCGCGCTTGTGTTCGGCGGCGCGGGATTGTTTTTTGCTCCAACGATCGCGCGCATCGGTGCGGTGCCTCCAGCGCTGCTCGCGTGCGTCGTCGTGTGGTTCGTGTGGCGCAAGGAAGAGAAGACGGCGGTTGGAGAAATCGTCGCTGCGACCGCTTTGTCGGGCGTCGGTTTTCCGATCGCCCTTGCCGAAGGCGTCGACATTTTTCGCGCGGGACTCGTGTGGTTTGTCTGGATCATCGCGTTTGCCCTGGCCACGTTTTCGGTGCGCGCAGTCATCGCACGAGCCAAGCACGAGGGACCCGGATCGATGGTCACGGCGTACGTTGCGCTCATCGGATCGATCGTGACGAGCGTGGGTTTGGCGCTTGCGGATCGCCTTCCTTTGTCCGTACCGATTGCGCTTGCTCCGTTCGAAGTGTTGGGGCTCGGCGTGCTCATCGCGCCCGTGCACACGAAACACTTGCGACGCGTGGGGTGGGGACTCGCCGCAGCAAGCGTCACGACGTGCGTGGTTGTCGTGACGATGTTTCGTTGAGGATCGGGTTGCTTCGCAGTCGAGGTTCTGCGTGGAGCAGTTCGATTGGACGCACCTCGAGCACGATGCGGTGCAGACGACGCACCGCACGAGCGCGTCGAACGCTTCGGCGCCGTGAGCCGTTCAGAACGCGAGGCCTCCTGCTGCGGGCGATGCAAGCGGTACGGTATATGTCCGTAGGGCCAGAGAAGGAAAGTTGCGTGCGAGCGCAGAAGTGACGACGATGTTTCGAGTTCGTACGAATTG